>ENA-ORDA01000408-ORDA01000408.1-marine-metagenome-genome-assembly--contig:-NODE-408-length-44174-cov-4.170442_pt1 | contig 44174 bp, 33 predicted proteins | sample MGYA00237778_ERZ508506 | MGnify/ENA primary metagenome ERZ508506 (study PRJEB26177, sample SAMN06267891) | marine metagenome | isolation source: Monterey Bay, California, USA | place: Pacific...
TTTGAGCAAATTTCTGGAAGCAAAATTTGTCCAATTCGCTGTCCGTCCTCATTCGCGAAGATGTGGACACCATCGTAACCGTCTCCCACCCAGCCGGCGCTTGCCCAAATATTGCCGTATTCGTCGGCGCGGATTCCGTCGGCAAAACCAGCTTTTTCCTCGCCGTCGACATCCAGCTTCATGGAGGCAAACTCGCGGCCGTTCTTCAGTCTCTTGGTGCTTTCGATATCCCAAACTTTAATATTTTTCGGAGCATCTGCATAATGACTTGCACCAGTGTCAGCGACGTAGAGCTTTCTGTAGTCTGGCGAAAAACAGAGGCCATTTGGCTTGAAGATTTCGTCGGTTAGCTTTGTGATTTTCCCGTCTTTGGCGTCAATACGATAGACTGCTTCCTTTTGATAAGGACGAACTGACCCGTTCGTTGCGCGAGTGCCTTCGTAATTCATGAGGCCGCCATAACCTGGGTCGGTGAACCAAATTGAGCCATCTTCCGGATGGACGATTGCGTCATTCGGTGCGTTGAGTGATTTGCCTTCGAATTTCTCAGCTAAGACCGTGATGCTGCCATCGTATTCATAGCGAACGACCTTTCGCGGCCCGTGTTGACAAGAAATCTGCCGTCCTTGGAAATCAAAGGTATTGCCGTTGCTATTGCCGCTCGGGTAACGAAATTGCTTCGTGACATGACCGTCTTCTTCTAGCCAACGGTGCTGAACATTATTTGGGATATCGCTCCACAAGAGATAACGGCCCACGCCGTTCCAAGCTGGCCCTTCGGCCCAGAGCATATCGGGTGAATGGTAAATACGTTGAATCGGAGTGTTGCCAAGCTTGAGTTTATTGAAGCGATCGTCGAGTGAAACAATGTCAGGGTCAGGGTAGCGCGTCGGGATAATGCCCGTCCAATCGCGCGGCGTTTCGGCAGCGGTTTTTTTGGCGGTGATCGCGGCAGCCATCGCGGCGGTCGCTCCGGTAATGAAATTACGGCGCCCGGTTGAGAAATTACACGAATCTGGTTTTTCTTTCATGAACTGAATAATAGAAAACGCATCGCTAAACTCCAGAAATTTTGGATGTGCTTTGTGTAGGAACTCTGACTGACTGTTACGAGGCTTCTTTCAGAGGGGAGGTGGGGGGTAGGTTACCCTGAACTTACTAGGGGAAGGGTATGATTTTGGCCGGGGAATCTCATAAAAGATAGAGATCTTTTGTTTTGAGACATCTTGATGACACAAAATTGATCATGCCTACGCATGAAAAAATGAGACGCCGTTGAAATCATCTCTCAAAAAATAAAACATAATGAACAAAATAAAAAAGTTGCTTCTTTCGGCGCTTCTGAGCGTGACTTTCATGAGTCCTGTTTTTGCTGATCCTCACGAAAAATTATCGGTGAAGACTTCGACTCTTAAAGAGTTCAGGGAACTGTGTGGGCTCCTCGAGGGGCGTTGGAATACAGATATCCTTTGGATAAACGAGTGGCCAGGTGCAAATGCGGTTCGAGGAGAGACTGTCAAGGGTCACGCCAAGGTTACTCGTATCCTAGATGGGGCTGCTTTGGAGATGAAATCGATGCAGGGGACAGAGGAAAGCGCTTGGAGGTTGTATTACCATCCGTCCACATCTCAGATCCGAAGTCTATACCTTACGAGTGGCGGAACGGTTGGCTATGGGACGCTCTTTAAGATAAGCGCTACGGAGTATGGCGAGAAAGTTGATGGTGCCCAGAAAGGTGGTGGGGTGATTACTGGTGATATAAAATGGGTTTTTTCAAAAGATGGGAGATCGTTCATGCTAAGATCGAAAAATATTAAGCTGGATGGGAAACCACTTGGTGAGCTCAAAGATCTCTACAAGAAGGTGTCTCCCTGATCCTTCTGCTTTCTTTTTTTATTGTCGATTGCGCGGGGGGCTGGGCTCGGTAGTGCTCTTGACCATGCCTTTGGTTTGCCGTGATGCGCTGATAGAGGTAAAGCAGCTGGAGCGATCCGAGGGATGAGAGTCGTAGCCAATCCGCTCGCTCCTCACAGTATAGGCGAGTGTTTTTTGATCTGGTTCGTGGATCCCGTGAGGAGAGAAATCACTAGATCTAGGAGTTTGTGCGCGGTTAGCGAGAATGCTTTTTGAAGTTACGCTCTCGGGATTTTCTTTTGGTGGAATAGGCCTAGTTTGAGACTAGTTACGAAATTGGTGTGGATTGTCAGAAATCAAACAACTATTTTGATCACCAGTGTTCTTAGAGATTGAATAGTTTCAATGATCCTTTTTTGGTGAAAATATCGACCGTAATATCGACGTAATTCTGATCTTCAATACCGATCGCGTCATCCAAGCTATGAATGCGGAAATTTGGGCCGCTTCGTTTCCATACTCCAGAAAGTGTCCCCTGTATTGAGTCGCCGTCATTAAGAACAGTCCTAGCGAACCCTGTAAAGCTACCCTTTGTTTCTCGTGAATCGGAGGGGGTCAATTTATGATTAAAATAGACATGTCCATATTTACCGATCTCCCCTTCATAATTGAGGGTGATTTGGTCTTTTTCCATAAATACCCCCGTAAGGGTGACATCTGCTTCAATTGCAAGTCTCATAAGCTCAATGGTTAAAGGGTTTTGCTCCACGACGCTGTTGGACTAACCCTCGTTATGTTAAAGCGAAAAGTGAATGAGCTTTGTGTCACTCAAATTTGAATCACGATAGCAGTGGTCGGTTAACCTTTGTTAACTCGAATAATCTTTCCATTTTTGATAGAAAAATTGAGGCGCTCTGGGCGATAATCTGCCGTTACGCCTTGCGGTTCCCCTTCGATTTCGATCACTCGAGATTGTAATTTGTTAATCTTCGCAAGATCTTGAGCTTCCTTTAGAGTTAGCCCGATAAAAGATTTTTCATTAAGCTGTTTGGGAGACGAATAAACTTCAGACGCGGTAATAAGTAATTTTGCTAACTCCTCATCTGTAACAACCTTATATCCTTCACTATAATTCCAAGTTTGACCCGTGACATAGACTTTACGGGGAAGTTTTTGGAACTTTCTTGAGATATTTACGGATGTTTTAGCCTTTGACATTACAGCTGCAGCTAAACCTTCTTTTTTCCGAGCTTCGCACACGACGAGTAGCGTGTTCGCTTTTTTGTAGATCCTGCTGATCTTGATTGTCCAAGCTGGGCTGGGAACATCAATAGAAACTGCTACGGACGTTGATGAAGGCACCTCGGAGCCAAAGGAAAGTGAAGCTAGTCCTATGGTTAAAGAACAAAGAATGATTTTGAGGTGAACCATATAATAGATTAGACGAGCGGAGAGGCCTTTGCGAGGAAGTTTCTTCCAGCGTAAGGAGAGGGTGACTCCATAGAAGCTTGTCAGCAGAGTTGGCTGTAATATGGGGGGTTGATTGTCGTTATTAATTGGAAATACTGACGAACTTGTTCGCCATTTTAAGGGAACGCAATGAGTAGATTGGCATGAGATTGACTTGCGACAGTCCTTTTAGTAGATCTCAAGTATGTCATTCACATACTTAAGCCGACTGCTCTGCGGAGCTTTGGTATTTCAACTTTTAAGTTGCGTTCCGGCGACCCAAACTGGCACTAGTTATTCGCGTCGTGAAGCCCGTGTTTTGCAACAGGTTAAAATTGGTAAAGTCATAGACGTGGCCGAAGTCGCTATTGAAGGGACAAAAAGTGGTGCAGGAGAGATCGTTGGTGGCGCTGTGGGTGGGATAGCTGGCCGCAGCACCGGCAGCGGTGCAGGTGGGAAGATTGCGGCCGTGTTGGGCGGGGCTGTGGGTTCAGTTGTGGGTGCGAAAATAGAAGAAGCCAGAACGCGCTCTCGTGGTCATGAATACACTATTCGGCTGGAAAAAGGTGAGGTGATCTCGGTCGTGCAAGCAATTGATCCCAAGGCGGTTCCAATCGTTGCGGGTGATGAGGTCAAGTTATTGTCGCAAGGGGCTACCTATCGCGTCACCCGGCTCAACACTGCAGGTCGGCCCTGATTCAATAATTCCCACTAGAAGAGCCAATGAATCGAGATGATCTAGGATTTTTTCCGGCCCTAGCCGATCGTTTCTAGCGTCTGCGGCGAAGGCCTGCCAAGATTCCTGCAAATCCAATCAAGAGTGCTGAGCCAGTCTCCGGAATTGCTGTTAGTCCCCAGCTGCTGGTCGCAGGGATAGTAGCTGGAGCAGCTTCGTTAACATAAAGGTTTCCAGCAAGTGAGCCTGCTCCCAAAATATCTGTACCAGTTCCTTTGAAGGAAGCTCCATTGAATTGAAGCAGACCGGCGTCTTCGTCAATCCCCGCAAGATCAGCCGCCGTCATTCCGAAGCCAGTGTCGTTCCCTCCAGCAATATTGACAACGTCGCCGGGAAGGGTGAATGCATTGGTAACTGTTGATGATCCATCTGTTGCGGTGACCGTTAAAATGTCGATTGGAGTGGAAAGATCCGCATCGAGTCGAATTGAGATTACGGACCCAAAAAATTCCGAAATATCGACGGAGAACATGGAGTCATCTGCGGGTGAGGCGGCCAAATAATCTCCCCGGTCTTGGTAAACTGTCAGGTCGGAACCGATTACGACAAGTGCCACGCCCGTTCCGTCCCCTCCTGCTTCAAAAATCACATCATTGGTCCCATCAACCACGTATCCAGCATCAAGTGTCCAATCTGCGACATTAGTTACCGGGTCGTCAGTTCTAGAGGCGCCCGGGACTAGATTGATGATGGCACCTCCCACTGGAAGAAGTGCGGATGAGGCTGAAAGAAAAACGAGAACAAATCCCTGAGAGCGATTCATGGGGGGGGCTTAATGTTTTTGCTGTCAGGAGTCAAAGTTATGTCTTCTTTTTTAAACGAACTCAGGGATTTGGCGGGGGCCGTCGACGATTTAGTTGATGAGGCGGCGGAGGAGAAATGGATCTGATTGATCCTTACTGTCATAAGCAAAGGGTTCCCAGCCTGCAGGAATCTTCTGTCCATTGGATGTTTTAACTTCCCATTTCTGCTTTGGATCCCAATTTCCTGCCGTGCACCGGCGGAGAAGAAACGGATCAGAGTGATCTTCCCAATCATATCCAAAGGGTTCCCAACCTTCAGGAATCTCTAGTCCGTTTGAAGTCGTTACCTCCCACTTTTGTTTATTGTCCCATTCTCCAGAAGTAGACCGGCGGAGGATAAATGGATCGGATTGATCCTTACAGTCATAAGTGAAGGGCTCCCAGCCGACTGGAATCTTTAGTCCCGCTGTCTTGATTTCCCATTTTTGTTTTAGATCCCACTGGGTTGAAGAGCTCTGGCGCAGAAGGACCGGGTCTAATTCATCGTTTCCGTCGTAGCCAAACGGTTCCCAACCTACAGGAATTTTCAATCCTGCTGTCATGACTTTCCAACTGTGTTCTTTATCCCATTTTGATGAAGAGTTGCGACGAAGGAGGAAGGGATCCTGTTCATCAAAACTATCAAAATTAAAAGGTTCCCAGCCTGCCGGAATCTCTTGACCATTAGATGTTTCTATTTGCCAACTATCGGTCGAAATCGTTTCTGATTTTGTAAGGTCCTCCTTACATTGAATTCCCAAGGTTGAGAATGCTAGGATGGGCATTAATTTCACAGATATGACTTTCATATTAAAGTTGCAGATACCATGCCCAATTGATTTGGGCTATCTTTTTTTAATAGCGACGAGATCAAAACCGGGCCTAAAAATGACGCCGTTAATAGCCTGCTGAATTTCATTGGATGGCAGGCCCTCTAGTATTCTTCGACGGGGCTTTGGCTGGGCCGATCTAGCTCAAAGCGTTTTTTTCCGATAACTTCACGAGTCAATTGGGTCATTTTCTCGTTTAAATCCTTCCACTTTGAGGGAGTAAAATCTGTTGGGCTCCGTAGGTTGAAACGTTGGTTTTCGATACGGAGAAGAGAATCGGGATCCTCAGCAATCTGAAGACCATTTAGAACCTCAGGGAGATTGGCCATATTGTGACAGACTAGGGCAATATCAGCTCCGGCTTCGAGGGCCAATTTGATATCGTTGCCTCGTCCGTAATGATTCACGATGGCACCCATATCGAGGTCGTCGGTGATGATGAGGCCATTATAACCAAGTTGATCTCGAAGCAATCCTGTGAGGATGATTCGGCTGAGTGAGGCCGGCATTTCTGGATCTATTTTGGGAAAGTGGAGGTGGCATGCCATGATTGCGTCCAACTCTGGCATAAGAGCGGTGTATGGAAGAAGATCTGCTTCTAATAAATCTTCTTTGCTCGCATGAGCTACTGGGAGGTCATGATGGGGGTCGCTCAGAGCAAGTCCGTTTGTGGGGAAGTGTTTGCCGCAGGAGAGAATGGACTGCTTTCGCATCCAGCGATTAAAAATGCCTGCGTTATTAATGACAGTCTGTGAGTGATTTCCCCAACATCTTCCACGGAGTCCATTGTTTTGCTCCGGGAAATGATCAAGATCAAGGACAGGAGCGAAATTTAGATTGATGCCGAGAATTTCGAGGAGCTGGCCGGTGAGAGCTCCAAATTGTGCAATTTGATGGGACGTTGCGTTTTTAGAAAAGGTTTCGGCGTCCGGTGGTGCACAGCTAAATTCGCGGGTGCGCCAGACACGTCCACCTTCCTGGTCGATCGAGATGAAAGGGCGGTGTCGTGAGATCGAATTGAGCGAGTCGGTAAGTCTTCGAATCTGCTCTGCGGAGACTAGATTACGCGAGAAGAGGATGTAGCCAGCCGGTTGGATCTCACAAAAGAGCGATTTTTCTTCCGAGGTGAGTTCAGGACCGGAAAGCCCGACAATCAAGCGGGATGCGTTCATGAATTCTCAAGGGAGGCTGCGATGAGTCCCGAGAAAAGCGGGTGAGGTTGATTTGGTTTAGATTTAAATTCGGGATGAAATTGAGCACCGATAAAAAAAGGATGTTCTGCAATTTCAATGATTTCGACAAGGCCCTCGTTTTGCGAAACCGAAGCGATAGTGAGTCCGCATTTCTCGAGCTTTTCACGGTAGGCCGGATTGAATTCCCAGCGATGGCGATGGCGTTCGTGAATTGTGTCGGTCTGACCATAAAAATCGAAAGATTTTGTCCCTGGGTAGACGGTCGAAGAGCACGATCCTAGCCGCATGGACGCTCCCATGTCGACGACGCCTTGTTGCTCTTCCTGAAGGCTGATCACGGGGTGCTCGGTTTCCTTATTGAATTCGGTCGAATTGGCTTCGGCTAAACCACAAACATTTCGGGCGAACTCGATCGTGGCAATCTGCATACCAAGACATATCCCGAGGTAGGGGATTTTATTTTCGCGGGCATATTGCGCGGCCAAAATTTTCCCCTCGGTGCCCCGTTCTCCAAAGCCGCCCGGAACGAGGATACCATTGACATTGCCAATGATGGTTTGCGCGCTCTCCGTTTCGAGGTCTTCAGCATCGATCTTGATGATGTTGACTCTAGTGTCGTGCTCGGCACCGGCGATCGTAAGTGATTCGTAAATTGATTTGTAAGCGTCGTTGAGTTCGATGTATTTGCCAACAACCGCGATTGAAGTCGACTTGGAGGGGCTGACCAAGCGGTCTACAAAGCTTTGCCACTTTGAGAGGTCGGGAGTGTCTGATTGTAGCCCGAGAGAGTCGACAACAAGGCGATCAATTTTGTCTTTGCGAAGATCGAGAGGGCATTCGTAAATGGTATTTTCGACATCACGAAAAGCGACGACATTTTTCTTCCCGACATTGCAAAACATCGCAATCTTCCGTCGATTATCATCGTCAAGATGGTGCTCAGTTCGGCAAATAATGATATCTGGTTGAATTCCAATTTCGCGAAGCTTTGCGACCGACTGTTGGGTTGGTTTGGTTTTGATTTCTCCCGCGGCTTTCACCATTGGAAGAAGGGTGACGTGAATGAAGCAGACATTTTCATCGCCAACTTCGAGGGCGAACTGGCGGAGCGCTTCAAGGAAAAGATGGCCCTCGATATCTCCAACCGTTCCACCAATCTCGGTGATGATGACGTCGGAATCACTGTTGCGCTCAGTGGCCATCTTAAGTCGCCCTTTAATCTCGTCCGTGACATGGGGGATGAATTGAACGGTGGCACCGAGGTATTTACCCGCTCGCTCGTTTTTTATGACGTTTTCAAAGACCTGCCCAGAACTCAGGCTGTTGACCTGCGAAAGGTTACCGTGGGTAAATCTTTCATAGTGTCCTAAATCAAGGTCAGTTTCCGCTCCGTCATCAAGCACGTAAACCTCTCCGTGTTGGTAGGGTGACATTGTGCCCGGGTCGACGTTGAGGTAAGGATCAAATTTTTGAAGGGTGACGTTCAGTCCCCGGTGTTCGAGGAGGGTCCCAATGGAGGCTGCAGCGAGCCCTTTTCCAAGTGAGGAGACGACTCCTCCGGTGACGAAGATATATTTCATTGAGATAAGGCGAGCAGGGATTCGATGAGCGGGACTTGATCAGGAGAGTCGAGGCCAATGGCTTCGTGTTCGGTGAGGTGGACGCGGATCGTTGCGCTATTTTCGAGGGCACGCAGCTGTTCTAGCCCTTCGGCTATTTCTAGGGGCGAGGGGGGGAGATTGATGAAGTGCTTGAGGAAGTCGACTCGGTAGCCGTAAATTCCCAAATGGCGGTAGGTTGGAAGAGAGGGGGTGTCATTTCGGCGAAAGGGAATGGGTGAACGAGAAAAGTAGAGCGCGTTCTGGTTTTGATCGATGACCAGTTTCACGACGTTTGAATCCGCAATGAGCTCGAGATTATCAAGGGGACTGCCGGCAGTAATCATGGGGAGGTCGCAGTTATTGCGTAACTCTCTAGCAAGGGCGTCGACTAGCTCCGGCTCCAATAAAGGTTCGTCCCCCTGAATATTGATGACATGGGTCGCGGCTTCGCATTGTTCGGCGGCTTCGGCTATGCGGTCTGTTCCGGTGGGGTGATCGGATCGGGTGTGGATCACCTTGGCTCCGATCGTTTTGCACAGAGCGGCGATACGACCGTCATCGGTTGCGATAACCAGTTCGTCCAGTTCGCTACAGAGTGTGGCCCGTTCGAAAACGTGTTGGAGGAGTGGTTTCCCTAAAAGCGGATGAAGGGGCTTTCCGGGGAAGCGGGAGGAGGCCCAGCGGGCCGGGATGATGCCAATAATATGAGATTTCTCTTTTTCCCTGCTCAATATAATCGTGGTTTCACGAGACTATGCAGAGGTCCTCAACCTCACAAGGCTATTCATGTGGTTGAGACATTTTGTGGATAAGTGGTCATCGACAGACTGGTTGAGGTTTGTAGGTTTCTATGATGGAATTTACGGGAGTGGATTGGGCCGTGGTAGTTGGCTATATGGTTTTGACAACTTGGATTGGGCATCGCATGTCGGGGAGCCAAGCCAATATCAAAGACTTTTTCTTGGGCGGGAAGACCTTGCCGTGGTGGTCGGTGAGTGGCTCGATGATTGCGACTGAGATCAGCGCACTGACATTTATTGGTGTCCCCGGAATGGTTTATGCGTTGGAGGGCGACTGGACCTATTTGCAATGGGGGCTAGGATCGATCATTGCCCGATTTGCCGTGGCTCAATGGCTTGTTCCTCTCTACTACGAAAAAGAGATTTATAGTCCTTATGACTTTATTGGTGACCGCCTAGGTGAGGTGGCGCGTTGGCTGGTAACTGGTCTTTTTTCGTTGGGATCAATTTTGGGTCAGAGCGTGCGAGTTCTGGTGACGGCTATCATTCTTCAGGTGGTCACAGGGCTCGACGCCCGGCTCTGTATTGTCGTGATTGGAGTGATTGCGATTCTTTGGACTTTTATGGGTGGGATGAGAACAGTGATCTGGACCGATGTGATGCAATTTGTGCTCTTTATTTGCGGAGGAGTTCTGGCACTGGGTTTGCTAATCTATCATATTGGGTGGAGTGAGATCGTTCAGTTAAATCAAGTGGTGGTGGATGGTAGAGAAGTTGATAAGATGAAAGTTTTCAATTTGACCTCTGTTTTTCAGGAGCCAGGTCTGCGCTACACTCTGTGGGTTGGATTGCTGGCAATGCCGTTTCAGAATTTCACGGCGTTTGGAGTGGACCAGCTAAATACGCAAAGGATGTTTTGTTGCGGGAATATAGAGGATGCTCGCAAGGCGATGCGCTGGAGTAGCATTTCAATTGTAATTACCGTTTTAATGCTAGCGGTAGGAGCTGGTCTGTTTGCCTGGTATCAAAAATTTGTCCCTGATGCCGACCTTGCGGCGAAGTTTGGAGAGAATTCAAATTTTGTATTTCCAACTTGGATCGTAAACGAAGTCCCGATGGGGATTAGTGGATTGATTCTTGCTGGTGCCTTTGCGGCAGCAATCTCAAGTCTGGATTCGATCCTGGCGGCGCTCAGTCAAACTAGTTTATCGATAATCTATGGTCGCAATCGAATGGAGAGTGAGGGTGAAGGGGCAGAAATGGTCAAAAAGTCTCGGGTCGCCGTTTGTATATGGGGAGTTGTTTTAACTTTGGCCGGACTCGTGCTTTGGTGGATCTACTCAAATAATGAGGACAGTGATCTCATTGGGCTGGCCTTCGGAATGGTTGCCTACACATACGGGCCGTTGTTGGGAGTTTTGATGGCGGCTCTGCTGCCTTGGAAGTCTTCAACTTGGGGTCTAATCGTTGGAACAGTTATGTCGGTTTTGTTAGTGGCATGGTTTCGCCCAGAATTGATGATCGTTCTTGAAAGTATTGGGATGCGGGGCATCGCAGAGAGTTTGATGGAGATGCGGCCCAAGCTGGCATCTGAGTGGTTTTTCCCATTAAATGCAGCGATCACTTACTGTTGTGGTTGGTTCGGTGGCTTTATTGCGAAGAAAGATGGCACCTAGATCACGGATCAATTCTGCATTTTTCAGGTGATCCAATCAGGATGCATTTCCCCCTAGGTGGAGGGCTCATTGGGACAAAAATGAAACACTGATTAAGGTGCCTTAAGAAATCAGGATAGAGTATTTTTTTTCAAAAAACCGTGGATCGCTTGTGGAACAATGGATCTTGTTTTTTAAAAAAATTACCGAAGGTTTTTGATTTTCGAATGGGAGCCTTCGGGACATTTTTTAGGAGGTCGGCAGATCGAAGCCAGGAGCAGCTTAACGCCGATCTAATAAAAGAGAATCTGTTTGAAAGCACACCCAATGACTAAGGAAAAGGAAGGAGGCCAAGAAAATGACAACGAAAATCACGGCGATCAAAATAATTCCCAAACGTGGAATTTGGTCAGAGAGAAATTAAGCGAATATATTAGCGGTGATGCATTTTCCCGCTGGTTTAAAAACGCCGAATTAGTCGACCCGGAGCAACAGGACGGGCTGGTTGCTGTTCAGTCAGACATGCACCAGATTTGGATCGAAACAAACTACATGGACGAATTGCGGGCTGCCTTTGCTGAGGGAGCCGGAATTCATTGTAGTCCACAGATTGTTGTGAAAGGGGACGTTGAGGCGGATTTACCAGAAGTCGTTGTAGGAAAGATTCCACTGCAGCAAGAGAATCAGAAGATTGCAGTGCGTGGTGCTCGAGCAAACAGTTCGGTAAAGGTTGTTACTCCAAATTTAGAAGAGAAGACTCAGGCCTTTCAACGGAAGCTAAAACGTCTCGGTATCAATCCGGACTTTGACTTTGAGAGCTTTGTTGTTGGGGATAACAGTCAGTTTGCTCACGCCGCTTGCTCTGCGGTAGCTCATCAGGAGGGACGTAGTTTCAATCCACTCTTTATTCACGGTCGGGCTGGATTAGGTAAGACTCACTTGATGTCTGCGGTGGCCCAGCAACTTTTGGCAAATGATCCTAAGGCAAAGGTTGTCTTTTTGACTGCCGAACATTTTGCAAATGAGTTTATTGAGGCTGTGCGAAAGGGGAATTTAGACACATTTCGAAAAGCCTATCGACACGTCGATGCAATGCTGATTGATGATATTCAATTTATCGCAGGGAAAGAACGCACGCAGGACGAATTTTTTCATACCTTCAACGCTCTTCTTAATTCTCAAACCCAGGTCATTTTAACCTGCGATTGCCCGGCGCCGGAAATCCAGACGCTCGAACCTCGCCTCATTAGTCGCTTTGAAAGCGGCCTAACGGTGGAGCTCCAGCCTCCGGGCTTCGAGACACGCGTCGCTATTTTGCGTCGCAAAATGGAACAGTGGAAGGTGGAACTTGAGAATAACATTGTTGTTCATATCGCAAATCAAATCAAAAGTAATGTGAGGCGGCTTGAAGGAGCTCTCACGAGGGTTGCGAGCTACAGCTTTTTATCGCCTGAGAATATGTCGATTGAGAAGGTCGATGAGCTTTTGGGGGATCTAGTGCGCGACGAGAATACCCATCTTGTTACGATTGAGCAGATCCAAAAAGCGGTTGCCGACTATTATAATTTAAATCTCTCAGACATGAGTAGCCGCCGTCGTCCTGCTAGTATCGCCTTTCCTCGCCAAATCGCGATGTATTTAGCGCGCAAGCTAACGAAGCTTTCCTTAGTGGATATTGGAGATGGCTTCGGGAAGCGGGATCACGGGACCGTAATTCATGCCTGTAAGAAGGTGAAATCTGATATTGAGACCGATCCTGAGGTCAGGGGAGCTGTTGAAAAGCTCAACGCAGCGTTAGAGCGACGAAATTAGTTTCTAATTCCTAAGTAAATACTTGCCAAGAATTGCAACGAGGGGCATTTTCCCCCTACGTGGCTCTGACGGGCGCGTTTGCATTATGAAGTTCAGAATCGCAAAGGAAGCCTTTTTAGACGGGTTGCAGCAGGTACAGCATGTGGTTAGCAGTCGAACGACTCTCCCTATCCTCTCTAATGTTTTGATTGAAGCCTCGGAAGAGGGTCTTCGCTTAACTACCACGGATTTAGATGTGGGTGTGAGTGGTACCGCCCAAGCCGAAGTTTCTAAGACTGGCGCTACGACTCTCCCCGTGAAGCGACTTGTGAATATTATTAGGGAACTGCCATCTGCTGAAATTGAGGTTTCGGTCGATGGTAAAAACGTGGCTTCCATCAAGAGTGGTCCTAGTTTCTTTAAGATTATCGGGCTGCCTGATGGCGAGTTCCCACCCCTTGCTGGATTTAGCGAGGCTAAGGAATACAAGATCCCACAAGCTATTTTTAGAAATGCACTTAAGAAAACCTCCTATGCGATTTCAACAGATGAAACTCGTTATGTCTTAAATGGGATCTTTTCTTCCTTTAAGGAGGGCAAATTGACTCTTGTTGCCACTGATGGGCGGCGTCTTGCAATGGTTGATCATGAGCTTGAATTCCCGTCAAGCCATGAAACTGATTTCATCATTCCCAGCAAGGCTGTTCAGGAGCTGCAAAGACTGCTCGGCACTGAGGGTGATATGATTCTTAAGCTATCGGATAACCAAGTCTGTTTTGAAATTGGTTCTAGCATCATTGTAAGTAAGCTAATTGAAGGGAATTACCCAAATTACAGGCAAGTGATCCCTGGCGACTCAAAGGAGCGCTTAACCTTAAGTAGGGAGCAACTTCTTGAGACCACCCGGCGTGTTTCGCTCTTGTCGTCTGAGAAATCTAATTCAGTAAAACTGACTTTTGGTCCAAATCAAGTTGATGTCATGGCAAATAGCCCAGATATCGGTGAGGCCAATGAGAGTCTTGACGTTAAGTATGAAGGCAAAGAGTTTTCAATCGCCTTCAATCCGGAATTCCTTATGGCCCCGTTAAAGAGCCTTGAGGAGGATGAAGTTCATCTCGACCTGATAGATGAGATGAGCCCAGGAGTGCTGCGCACTGAGGATGCATTTCTCTATGTCCTCATGCCAATGCGCGTGACGTCATAGGATCGCTAAGTTTAGGCATAGGCTTTCTTACTTTCCGAGCCTATCCACGAGCTTTTGATTGAGATCAATGGATTCTCTCAGGAGGCGTGTTTGCTCCTGAATCCCTTCGTGGTCTTGGCAGGCTTCGCGGCAGTCGATACGCCTGAAGTTGATGTTTAGAAATCTTCCAACCTCATGGAATAGAATGGCTTGTTCCTCTTGAATAAGCCCCAGATCGGCTCGGTATTTTGTAATGTCGCGGTTTGCTTGGCTAATAAGAGAGAAAACCTTGGATACACCATTCATGGGGCCAGATGCTAGGTCTATTTTCCCTTGGTTTCTATCTAGTTGATCGTTTTGTTGCTCTAATTGCGCATCAATGAGGTCCAGTCTACTCTTGTCTGTCGCAAAAAATTTTCGGAGAGCTGCAAGCTCATTTCGAGCTTCGTGAATCTCTGAGCTTTCATGAGCTTCGTCTTCCTCTTGAAGAACTTTGACCTTCATCTTTAGAGCTGAATGTCTTTTCTTGGTTTTAGCGGCCTCAGCTATGATAAGATCTCGATCGTTATTGAGTTCTTTAATCGACTCAAGAATTGTCGTGCGCTCATCGAGGAAGGCCTCGCCTAAGTCTATTGAGCGGTCAACTTCTGACGCCCGCTGCTTTTGAGCCGATGCCAAAATATTCTCGGCATCTTTGATTTGAGACAGAATGCTTTTCTCTCCAAGCTTAAGTCGTCGGAGACTCCAATACTGCATCGAGAGTTCCTCGATATGTTCAATCTTCTCCCAACAGTATGCGCCTAGGATTTCTTCACCATCTTGCATTAAGTGTGTTTCAAAAGCAGCATCAGTCATTCGCCTGGTTTTTCGCCTCACTCCAAAGTGCTGGAGAAACGATGCGATAAGATAATGGCCTGTGGTCATTCGGAGAGTTGAGTGCTACTTTTTGAGCTGTGTTTGAAGATCTGTGATGACTTGATGATCTTCGAGCGTGGTAATATTCCCCGAGACTTCTCCGGTCGCAACTAATTCCTTCAGGAGTCTACGCATGATTTTTCCTGAGCGTGTTTTGGGAAGGGCGGGGGCAAAATAGACCTCATCGGGCTTAGCGATCGCTCCGATGACTTTTCCAACATGGTTTCTGAGTTCCTTCGCAAGAGAGTCAGAGGTTTTGGAGTCACCTTTGACTGTTACAAATGCCACCACTCCCTGTCCTTTGATTTCGTGAGGTCTCCCAACGACTGCCGCTTCAGCAACTATTTTGTGAGCAACTAGGGCGCTTTCGACTTCGGCTGTCCCAAGGCGATGTCCCGATACGTTAAGCACGTCGTCTAGGCGTCCTACTATCCAGAAGTTTCCCTCTTTGTCGGTTCGGGCCCCATCGCCAGCGGTATACATACCTAAGTAATCATTCCAATAGGTGTCGCGGTAGCGTTTTTTGTCACCATAAATGGTTCGCAGCATGGATGGCCACGGCTTGCGAATCACTAATTTCCCTCCCTCATTGGGCCCGCATTCTTGTCCAGTTTCGTCTAGAATAGAGGCGTCGACACCGAAAAATGGAAGAGTTGCCGTGCCGGGCTTTGTTGGAGTGCAACCAGGAAGGGGCGAAATCATAATGGCACCAGTTTCGGTCTGCCACCAAGTGTCTACGATGGGGCATCTGCTGCCACCGATTGTTTCGTGATACCACATCCAAGCTTCTGGATTGATTGGTTCTCCTACGGTCCCAAGCAGTCGGAGCGAGGAAAGGTCGCGGGATTCTGGGAAATGATTGCCAGCCTTGATGAAGGCTCGGATTGCCGTCGGAGCAGTATAGAAAATGCTAACACTGTATTTTTCAACAATGTCCCAAAAGCGTCCAAAATCGGGGTGATTGGGTGCCCCTTCATACATGACTTGAGTCACACCATTGGCGAGCGGGCCATAAGTAATATAGGAATGCCCCGTGATCCAGCCGACATCAGCAGTGCACCAGTAGACATCGTCTTCCTGCATATCAAAAATGTATTTGCAGGTGGTGTAGGTTCCGGTGAGGTAGCCTCCTGTTGTGTGGAGGATTCCTTTTGGTTTTCCCGTTGAGCCGGAGGTATAAAGAATGAACAGTGGGTGCTCGCTGTCAAAAGCCTTTGCTTCGTGGGTTGAGGTCACCTTGGCGGCTTCCTCATGCCACCAAAAATCGCGGTCCGGTCTCATCTTTACTGGCGCCTCTTCTTTGCCAATTCTTTGGTGAACGATGACCGTTTCAACTTCCTTATACTTTTTAAGTGCGTCATCGACGTTCTTCTTAAGGTGGACAACTCCGCCTCGTCGGTAACCTCCGTCGCTCGTAATGATGGCTTTGGCTTTACAGTCTTCGAGGCGATCAACAATCGAGTCTGCTGAAAATCCTCCAAAAATGACGGAGTGAACAGCTCCTATTCGCGCGCAGGCGAGCATCGCAATGACAGCTTCCGGAGTCATCGGCATATAGATCATGACACGGTCTTTTGGCTTGATTCCTTTTGCGAGAAGCACATTAGAAAAACTGCAAATCTCACGGTGAAGCTGACGATAAGTAAGGGTGCGATTTTCGCCTGGTTCACCCTCCCAGATAATAGCGGCTTTATTGGCACGGCCGTTCTTGAGATGTTGATCAACGCAGCTTTCGCAAACATTGAGTTTACCTCCCACAAACCACTTTGCGTAAGGAGCTTTCCAGTCGAGAGCCTTAGTCCATTTTTTTTGCCAGACGAGCTCTTTTGCTTCTCGCGCCCAGAAGACGCCGGGTTTGTCTATAGACTCCCGATACATGCGCTTGTATTGCGCCATGCTCTTGACACGGGCTTTTTTTGAAAACTCCTTGGATGGTTTGAAGACGCGGTCTTCGCTGAGGTGGCTTTCGATGTTCTTGCTCATTACGATCTTGAAGTAACAAATTCGTGGCCCAATCGACAATGACTGATTAAGCTCATTGTCAGGGGAATTCCGTCCGAGCGTGCTATTTTCTAGATCCTCGCTTCTTCTCGGAAAGAGCCATGAGTGCTTCTCGCTCGGACTTTCCCAAAACGCGCCATTTTCCGGGCTTCAGGGTGTCGAGGGTAAGTTCGCCGATCTTGAGCCTAACGAGGCGTTTCACGCGATGTCCGACAGCTTGGATCATATAGCGAATTTGACGTTTCAGTCCGGTATTGAGAACCATTTCGAGTCGACGCGATGAGATTCGCTTTACTGATACGGCGCGCGCTTTTCCGACCTCTGTAAAAACACCTTTCTCAAGCTGATTGAGGATGGAGTTTTCGAAGGCGTTTTCGGTTGTTACTTGATAAAGTTTTTCGATTTTGTGACTCGGGTGAGTGAGGGCTTGGGTGAGTTCGCCATCATTGCTTAGAATCAAGAGGCCTTCGGAATCAAGATCAAGGCGACCAACGTGGGCGAGATGATGGAGACGCGGAGGAAGCAACTCGTAAATGGTCGCTCTATTATTTTCGTCGCTCCGAGTGCAAACTAGTCCGGCTGGCTTGTGCAAAACGATTGATTGAATCTCCAAAGGTTCGATCCTACGCCCGTTAACTTTGATGAAATCCTCGGGTTGAACTCGGTAGCCTGGGGATAGGCAGGTTTCACCATTAATGACCACTTCGCCTTGTTGGACCATGGTGTCGCATGCCCTGCGTGAGCCTACACCCGCTGAAGCGAGGTATTTATTAAGCCGGATTCCTTGAGGTTGGTTCATGGCAAGAAAAAAGGCGGAACCAAGAAATGGCCCCGCCAGAAATTAGATTGATCCACCCGCGGTGGGCGGGGGTTATCCTTCGGCCTTAGTCTTTGGGAGGCCGATGGCACTTTGTCCTTCTTTCCAATCACCACGCTCTTTCATGAGCTTGACGCGCTCAAAGCGCTTCATGACTGAGCGTTTACCGGTTGCGCCGCCTTTGCGTTTTAGAGAGTTGTGCTTGGACATAAATTCGGGATTTGGGTTTCCGAGGCGGAAGCTAGGAGTCGGTCAACGCTTTGGCAAGGATGAACTTTGCCTTAATTGCTGGTTTTTAGGGAAATTGCCGCAAGTCGCCGAAAAGTCAGCCTGCTTTAGTAAATCACCCCTTTTGCCACCCTTTCCGTGAAGGATCGCGGACCCAAAGCTGTTATTTGCGGGGCTACTTAAATTTCGGGAAGGCTGGCAGCAGCGATGGCTTGCCCATGACGCTTCATCTTTTCATCAGGTGTGCTCAGGGAAATCTTTTTTCCTAGTTCGGGAAACTCGTCACGGAGCACTTCCTCGGCTTTTGAAATAATGAGTTCACCACCTTTTCCAGTGAGGACGCGTCCCAACAAAAGCATGTGCTTGATATCGTAAAATCTCGCGAATTGAGGTATTGCGTAGCCAAGATAAGTCCCGATGGTTCTGTAAATTGCAGCTGCTTTATCGTCGCCAGCCTCCATCGCTTCTTGAACGAGGACCAATTTTTCGGGCTTTCCAAGAGTTGGATCGATTTTAAGTCCGGATGGTTCAATGAGTCTGGAAACGGCTTGCTGGCTGAAATAATTAACGGCGCAGCCGATATCGCCGGACCATTCGTCTTGGGCGGCGTTCTCGCTAAAATCGATAGGCACGAAGGCGAGTTCGGAAATCCAGGGGGTGATTCGGGAATTGGTATCGGCATATCCGGCGGCTGCACTCGTTCCCATTGCAAGCCCAAGGACACATCCATCATTCAGCGAGATTGCGCCGGCGAGGGCCGTAACGTCTCCGTCATTTACGACTCGGATTGGGACATTCCATTCTTCGGCGACTTCAAAGAAAATGTTCTCAACATGTTCACTGAAAAGCTCATCGGGTACACCTCGGAAGAGTGAAGCAGCGCGAACCTTGCTATCGACATAGACTCCGGCAGCTGATCCGCCAATAGCATCGACTTTTGGAAGATGCGCAGCAGCAAGCCGGATACTATCGATAATTCCCTCTCGATGGTATGCGGGGTCACTTTCAAAGTAAGGATCCCAGGTGACCTCTTCAGAAAAGACGACTTCGCCATCGATAACCGCCGCACATTTGCGATCGGATCCACCGAGATCGAAGCCAATCCGATTTCCTTTCAGTCCGATTTGGCTCTCAGACTTCTCAGTGACCCGTGGGATGGGGAATGTTTCGGTTGATTCCGATGAAAAAGTCAAAGTGTCGCCAAAAAAACGATTTGAGTAATCAACGTCGAAGTCACGCTTGCCCCCTTTACAATACTGATCCGAGAGAGCTTGAGCTAGGGAAGGGGCGTCTTCGAGGACGATCTGTGTCCCGCCGCAGCTCCAGAGGAGGAATTTTACAACACGTTCAATGAGTCGGAAGTTGAGGGTGGCGAATTCCTCGTCCGTCAAGATGCGCTCGGTGTGGATCGTCCCCGTTCCGTCAGGGCGTAGTATCGCAACCTTGATTTCGCGACTATTCTCGTGGGAACATTTGGCTCTAAATGCCTGGTTCCAAAGTGAGGCCGGCATAAATCCAGGATCAAGTTCAGGACTATGTTTTAGGGCGGGAACCGTAAGATTAAACATTAGAATTAAGATATGGCGGTTGGGTGACGAACAATTTTTGAGGGCTTTACCAAAGTTATCAATAAGGATTTTGGGGAATTTGTTGTTTTTGGGTCGGATTCAGCGAAAACGACTCATCGCACACTTGGGTGCGAGAGATTGGTTTGAAGGAGCGTAGAAACTAGAATGAGGATCTTCCTTATTCTGACCTTTATTTTACCAACCTTGATCGCTGAGGAACTCCGATTGGTCGCCTACAATATCCATCATGGCAAAGGAATGGATGGAAAGTTGGACTTGGAGCGAATTGCAAAGGTAATTGCAGCGGAGAAGCCGGATCTCGTTGCGCTTCAGGAAGTCGATAAGGGATGTAAGCGTAGTGGCGGAGTCGATCAAGCCGCAGAGTTGGCCAAAATACTTAAAATGGAGCAACGGTTTGGTAAATTTATGGATTACCAAGGTGGGGAATATGGCATGGCAGTACTTTCGAGACTGCCCATTGCGGAGACGATTATTCACAAGCTACCCAAAGGTGCTGAGCCGCGGATTGCCCTCGAGGTCGTGGTGAAGTCACCGAAGTGGCCTGGGAAATTTTCCTTTATAAGTATTCACAATGATTGGATTAAAGAACCCCTTCGTGTGAAGCAAATTAAGGTTCTACAGGCAGGCCTTAAGAATTGTAAGCATCCGGTGATTCTTGCCGGAGATTTTAATGCCGAACCAAAAAGCGATTCACTCATGGCGCTAGAAGAAAATGGATGGAAGATGCTCCGTGAAGGTCGTAAGAACACTTGGTCAGCTTCGAAACCGAAAGTTGAGATTGATTTCTTTTTTGCCAAAGGTCTCCCGGTTTCTCAATTTCAGGACACCGTGATCGCGGAGAAGGTCGCTTCGGATCACCGTCCAATCGCGGTCGTGATTACCGCAAATGCGGAGAGAAATGCTAAGCCAGAATCGGCCTTACCACTTGACCATGGACATCAGTAAGTCGGTAGTGACGCCCTTGGAATTTATAGGTGAGAGCGGTGTGATCGATGCCTAGGAGATGCAGGATCGTAGCTTGTAGGTCATGGACATGAACCGCATTCTCATCGTATTTGTGTTTGTCCGGCGAGATGGGTGTTCCTGATTTATCGACAATGTTGTAGCCGTAATCGTCGGTTTTACCAAAGGAGATCCCGGGCTTGATGCCGCCGCCGGCCATCCACAGGGAGAAGCAGCGCGGGTGGTGGTCGCGACCAAATCCGCTTGTGCTGAGCTTCCCCTGAGAGTAGTTAGTTCTCCCGAATTCTCCGCCCCAAACAACGAGGGTGTCATCGAGCATCCCGCGTTGTTTGAGATCCTTAATGAGAGCGGCCGAAGCTTGATCTGTTTCCTTGCACTGACGACTGATCCCGCCTTTCAGCCCGCCATGTTGATCCCAGCCTTGATGATAGAGTTGGATGAATTTAACCCCGCGCTCGGCGAGCCGTCGGGCCATGAGACAATTCGCGGCAAATGAACCGGGGTTCTTAGCTTCCTTCCCGTAAAGGTCGTAAATTGACTCGGGTTCCTTCTTAAGATCTGCGACCTCGGGAACACTCGATTGCATGTTGAAGGCCATCTCATATTGCTTGATGCGATCTTGGATTGCTCCGTCAGGTGAGAGCCCATGTTGGTGCGAGTGAAGTTCGGCAAGCCGATCAAGGAGCATCCGGCGAGATTTCTCCGAGATTCCATCCGGGTTGGTTAAATAGAGAACGGGATCCTTGCCAGACCGAAAGCGGACGCCTTGATATTCCGATGGCAAAAAACCGGAACCCCAGAGTCGGGACAAGAGAGGTTGGCCGCCCTTGTTCTTAGTCACGAGAACGACAAAAGATGGAAGATTGTTGTTGGAAGTGCCGAGCCCATATTGAAGCCAGGCCCCCATCGAGGGGCGTCCGGCAAGTTGCGATCCAGTTTGTAGATAGGTGACGCCGGGTCCGTGATTGATGGCCTCGGTGTAGATGTTTTTCACGATGCAAAGATCGTCGGCAATCTTGGCGGTGTGCGGAAGGATTTCGGAGAACCATTGCCCTGACTGGCCGTGACGTGCAAATTTGAAAGGCGATCCCGCGAGGGGGATTGAGGACTGGTTTCCCGACATGGTCGAGAGGCGCTGTCCGCCACGGACGCCATCTGGAAGTTGCTCGCCGTGTTTTTTGTTGAGAAGAGGTTTTGGGTCGTAAAGATCCAATTGTGATGGTCCGCCGGACTGGAAAAGAAAGATGACTCGTTTGGCTTTTGTCGGAAGCTTCGGCGAGGCAAGAGAGGGATTTTCGGCTTGCAAAAGATCGGCCAAAGCAAGAGAGCCGAATCCAAGGGCTGAGCTCCGGAGGACCTCACGTCGGTTGAGAAGAGGGGCGTTAATCATATCAGCTATTGCTTTGTGTTCACCTCGTAAAGATTGAGGATCGCTTGTGCCACTGTGGTGAGTGCGGCGAGTTCGGGAGTTGGGGATTTGGTCTTGGTGTGGCCTTGCGTAAGGAAGCTCTTGGCTTCTTCGGGATGGGCTTTGAAGTGCAAAAGTTGTTCTTCAAAAATCGCCGAGAGAATTTTGATCTCTTTTTCGTCCGGATGCCTTGAGGCGAGGCGAAGATACATTTCCTGGATTGCTACTTTTACTTCAGCCGGGTGCTTTTGCAGGGTTTTTTCGGCGAGATGGCGAGAGGTTTCCACAAATTGAATTCCGTTTAGAAGGACAAGTGCTTGAAGTGGGGTTGAAGTCGTTTCGCGCTTCGCAGAGCAGACATCGCGCTTCACAGCATCGAATGCCATCATGGCAGGTGAGGGGCCGGTGCGTTTCCAGTAAGTGTAAAGTGACCGGCGATAAAGCCCTTCACCCATAGTTGGTTTGGAAGGCTTGAAGGATTCGGCAAGATCATAGGGGTGAACCGAGGGTCCTCCGACTTTGGGAACGAGTAGTCCGGAGGCCGTAAGAGCTTGATCACGAATTTGTTCGGCAGGAAGCCGGTGGCGAGGGCCGCGAGCTAAAAGGCGATTTGCAGGATCTTTTTCCAACTCTAGTGAGTTGGCGAATGAGTCTTGTTGGTAAACCCGAGACATCGCGATGTCCTTCATGAGCCGTTTCGTGTCCCATCCTGAAGCGACAAAGCGCGCGGAGAGTTCGTCTAGGAGTTCACGGTGCTCGGGCCGTTCTCCTTGCATTCCGAAGTCTTCGGAGGTGCCAACGAGTCCGCGTCCGAAGAGGGATTGCCAGAAGCGATTTACGATGACTCGCGAGGTGAGCGGATGTTCGGGATGGGTGAGCCACTTTGCAAGCGAGAGTCGATTGGTGGGCTTCATGCCAAAGCTTGGGAGGAACTCGGGGAAGGCGGCTTCGACTTCTTTGCCGCGGTTCTCGTAAGATCCTCGATTAAGAATGTATGCTTGTTTGGGCTTCCGAGATTCCTCCATGACCATGATTTCGGGAATCGATTCCTCGAGGCGATTATAAGCGGAGCGAGCGGTTTGCAGTTCCTTAAGTGCAGTTTTGTAGGAAGGGTCACTTTTCAAGTTTGATTTCAAAGGTCTTGGATCAACCGGGAAAAGAAGATCGCTGATTTCTTGGTCCGAAAGTTTGCTCCCGAAGACTCGAAATTCGTCGATCAACCCTTCCTTGAAACCGCGATCACGCATACGCTCGCCGAGGCGGATATGCGGATTCCCACCGCCCTTAATCGCTCGGGTTAGATGATCATATTTAATTTCGGTATTTGCTGGTTTCCCATTGATATAGATTTGTAGCCCTCGCGCCGATGAGGATCCATCGTTGGTCACCGTGACGTGAACCCATTCGCCAGGTTTGACTGGATCTCTGGTTTTGACTGAAATGGCGTTGCCGGGCCAAAAGTGAATGAGCGACCATTGTAAGTGATTGTCGACCAGTAGGAGTTCATAGCCCCGTGAGGCGGCATCATGCCAAGCTTTTGAGCGTGAAAAAATGACTGCGCGATCTTTAAGATCGGGAGTTTGAAGCCAGAGTGAGACTGTGAAAGGTTGCTCGCGGTGGAAATCGCCAACTTTCGTTCCTATAGCGTCATCTCCGGTCAGTTTGATGGCTTGTCCAAGCTTGCCGGGAACCGCTTTGTTGGCACCTTTGTCTTTGCCATCGTCAAAGGAAAGATGGAGAAGTTGGGCGGGCTTGAGGCTTGGTTGATCTTTCGAGTCGACCTGAGTTGGCGTGAACTCCTTTACTGTTTTTTCAAGCTTGGCGCTGGCGCTTGCGATGGCTGCTTTTCGTTCGGCCAGCTGTTGCTCTTGGGCTTCATTCGGAAGGGGCATTGCAGGGGTTGGTGTTGCTTCAGAATTGAAGTATGAGTAAAGTCCAGATTCGTCGATATCGTCGAAGAAGGCAAACAGGGAATAGTAGTCCTTCGCAGTGGTGGGATCATATTTATGATCATGGCATCGGGAGCATTCCATGGTCAGTCCCAAGAAGGTTGTTCCAAAAGTGTGGACGCGATCGGCAACGTATTCGACACGAAATTCTTCGGGAACCGAGCCGCCTTCGACCTTTTGTTGGTGCAGGCGCGAGAAGGTGGTGGCGATGCGGGACTCTCGGGAGGCTTCTGGAAGGAGATCGCCCGCAATTTGCTCAAGGATGAATTGGTCGAAGGGTTTGTTGGAGGTAAAGGCGTCAATGACGTAGTCGCGATAGGGCCAGACACGACGGTTTAGATCCTGCTGGAATCCGTAACTGTCGGCGTAACGGGCTACGTCAAGCCACGGAGTCGCCATTTGCTCGCCATAAGCAGGTGAAGCGAGGAGTTCGTCGATAAAGGGTTCGGTTTTTTTTGGATCAAATTTCTCGATCTGTTTTGGTGTTGGTGGGAGTCCGGTAAGATCGAATGTGAGGCGGCGAAGGAGCTGGTGGGGCTTTGCTCTGGCCTTAAGCTCCATCCCTTCCTTGGCAAGATGATCGGAGACGATGGTGTCGATCGATTTGCCTGTCTCTCTGGGTAGCTTTGTGAATGCCCAATGTTCGCTATATTCAGCTCCTTCCTTGATCCATCGAGCTAGCAGATCTTTTTGCTCTGCAGTGAGCTTTCGATTTGAATCCGGTGGCGGCATGAGATCGTCTGGATCCTTTGAGTGGATTCGATCAATGAGCTCTGACTTCTCCGGTTTTTCCGGAACGATTGCACCTACATCGAGGGCATCTTCGCGAAGGTCGAGGCGGAGATCTCCTTCGCGGTGTTTTGGATCAGTTCCATGGCAATAGTAGCAATTCTCAGAAAGGATAGGCTGAATATCGCGATCGAAAGAAATAGTTTTTTCGCCAAACACATTGAGGAAGAGAAGGGCGGTGAGAGTGAGAATACGCACGGATTTCGGCATAAAAATTGTCGATTTGTGTGACGATGTGGGTATTCCCTGTTGCCACGTAATTTGTTACTAGGGATTCAGTGGCTGGTTATCAAAAAGATTGATTCTTGAGTATGGCCGGATTGGTTGGTTCTTGGTGGGGTATGGATAGATAAGAGGTGGGGGCTGGTCGTTTTAATCTAGGCGCTGTGTTCGGGTTTTTAAGTTCAAAAGGCTTAGGGTAATTTTTTAGTGGGTTATTTAAATAGTAAGAATGGCAGAATTTGCGGGTTATGGCTGGTTCGTGAAAGTCCGTGCGATTGTTAAATTCTCACTTTATCCTCGAAAGTCAGGCTCGGTTTAAGGCGTAGTGGTCCTATGCAAACTGGGATCCCTCCTGAGATTACTAAAGGTCTCACTTCTCTCCGTCGTCGGATCAGGTGGATTCAGCTCGTTCGGGGTTTGCTCAAAACTGCAAGTGTGGTCCTTATGGGTTTGCTTGTTATCGTGGCCCTCGATTTCTTCCTAGCGCCCTTGCCTTCGTGGGCGCGGGGCACGCTTTTCTTTGGCTGGCTTACTGCGGCAGGGCTTGCTGCGATTCTTTTTATTGCGAAATCATTATTGACCAAGATCTCGCTTGTGAAGCTTGCGCGGTGGTTGGAGGAGCGTCATCCGGAGGTTCAAGAGAGAATTAGTACTGCCTTAGAGCTTTCTGATCATCCGGAGGGAATTTCGCCCGAGTTGCTTTTGGAGCTTTCTAATGAAGCGGCTGCTGATATCGGCACGGTTGATCCGAATGAAGAAGTTGCTGGAAGTCGTGTGCAGCGATCTATGTGGTCGGTTGCAACCTGTTTGGTGGCAATTATTGCTTTAGTGGCGATTTGGCCGCGTGAGATGAGTCGCCTTTTGACTCGTGCAGTTTCGCCATTCACGGAGTTGGGAAATGCCGGAGCCTTTCGTTTCGATATTAGTCCAGGAGACCTCGAAGTTCTGGAAGGTGATAAGGTGCAGATCGATCTTACCTATACTGGTGATTTGGAGAAGCCTCTGCAGTTGGTCATTGAAAAAAATGGGAACCTCATATCCGAGACTCTTGAGCCGAGCTCTTCGGATGGCAATTCCCACCGCTACTCGTACCATCTACATTCGGCGGAAGCTGGATTTAAATACTCCGCTCTTGTGGCTGGAAATGAAAGCGATCGCTTCGAGGTGAAGGTTTATCGGCTTCCGCGTCTTTTGGAGCCCACCGTGAATTTGCAGTACCCTCCTTATACCGAGTGGCCAGATCGAGAAGTTTCGTTGGGGACTGGAATTCAGGCCCTGGCTGGAACCGAGGTAACCTTGAAAGGGCGTTTTGATACTCCGATTGATCGGGGAGAGGTTCTGTTTGATGCAGGCTCGCTGGGTGAAATAGAGCTGGAACCTACGGCGCGCGGAACGATTGTGTCTTGGAGGACGATTTTGCAACCGGGACTTGAAGGCGCTGCCTTAATGAAGGTGGAGCATCGTTTGGGCCGCGAGCTTGATGCCGCGCAGTTTCAGATCTTAGCTGAGGAAGATTCTGCTCCGGAAGTGGAGGTTTTAACTCCGATTCAAAGGGAGTTTCGGGTGAAACCGACTGAACAGGTGGTTCTGGTCTACTCTGCCGTTGAGCAGATTGGGATCGCCAATGTCGAAATCGAGCTCGAAGTGAATGGTAAGCCGGTCGAATCGCTTGCTGAGCTTCTTCCGGAACGAATCGATGGTGCGAAAGGAAAGCATTGGGAAGGGGAAGCAATGGTTCTACTGAGTAATATTGTGGCGAAGCATAAAGGCGCGGAACAAGTTAAGATGCGTCTAGCGGTTAGTGATAATCGCCCTGAATGGCTCTCAGGCCCCGGTATAGGCTACTCGGAGTGGCTTGAATTTAAGCTGGATATGAACGCCGAGTCTCTGGTTCGCCAAGAATTGCGAAATCAGGACAGTGATCTTAAGAAGGCTATTGAGGATGCGATTAAGAAGGTTCGAGAGGCTAAAAATAAGATGCAAATTGCCAAGGGGCAACTAGACAAAGAGCAAGTCAGCGAGCGTGCAGAAGAGGTTCTTGCGCAGGCTCGTGAAAAGTTGGAGGACGCGAAAGAAGATCTTACCGAGCTCAGCGAACGGATGAAACAGAGCGTGCAGGAACATCGACGTGATGACGTAGAGCAAGCGGTGGCGAAACTCGATGAGGCAAAGAGGTCAGTTGAAAATGCCCCGCTTCAAGACAATCCCGAAGCTCGGAGATCTGAGGTCGATAATGCCCTTCGCGAAAGCGAGGATGCGATTAATGATCTTCAGCAATTACGTCAGGAGATTCAAAAGGACCAGCCTAAGACCAATGATTTGGCTAAGCTTCAGGAAATGGCCCAGAAGCAGGAAGAATTGGCTCGGGAGGCTGCTGAGGAAACTCCCGATCAGGACTGGGAGAATGAGCAGCGCCAGATGCAAGAGAAGATTCGGCAGGAGGTCGCTCAATCACCTGAAGCAAAAGCTGCTGCGATGAAGGCACAGGCAGATCAAGCAATGGAACTTTCTAATGAGGCTGCAGAGTTGAAGAAGGCTCAGGAAGGGCTTTCAAAGTTGAGCGAACAAGCTGAGCCGGCTCCTCAAAAGATGAATGCCGATCAGCTAAAGAATGCGCTCATTCAGGAACAGGAAAATGCTCTGACTGAAGCTCGCCAAGAACTTGTCGAGGCACGCCGGGATAACGAGGTTGAGAGAGCTGGAGATCTGAACAATGCCATCAATGAGGTTCAAGAAACTACTAATAAAGCACGCCAGTCGAAGCTCGAGCAAGCCGCAGAATTAGCAAAAAAGGCTGCGGATAAGTTGGCAGAAAGTTCTGATCAATCACCATCTCAAGAAGCCTTGAAGGAAAAGCAGGGTAAGCTTTCGGAGGCCTTTGATTCGCTAGCTGAGGGGAATGCCGAGAAAGCCCAAGATGCTTTGGAGGAGATCCAGGAGATGGCTAACCCTCGTGAGATTGCGAAGGCTTTGGCTGAAGAACAACTAGAGGCTGCTAATGAAGCTCGACAGGAAATGTCAGAGGCTAAGCGTGATAACGAAGGTCGTGCTGAAGAGTTGGCTAATGCAGTCAAGGAAGCCACCGAAGCAGCTGAGGAAGCCCAGAAAAATAATCCTGCGCAAGCCGCGCAAGCTGCTCAAAAAGCAGCCGAGGAACTTGCCAAAAACGCTGAAGGTTCGCCCACTCAAGAGGCGTTGCGAAATAAGCAAGAAAAGGTCGCCGAAGCTCTAGAGGCTCTTTCTGATGGGGAAGCCGAGAGAGCTGAGGGGATCTTAGAAGAACTTCAGAATTTGCTCAACCCGCGTGAAATCGCCGCGGCGCTTGCGAAGGAGCAGAGTGGAGTCGCGCAAGAAGCTCGCGAAGAAATGGTTGAGGCAAATAAGGCTGGGGAAAGGCGAGCAGAGGACCTCGCAAGAGCTGCCGAAGAAGGGGGTAAGGCCGCTGATGAAGCTCAGAAAAACAATCCTGAAATGGCTGCCCAAGCAGCGATGAATGCTGCCGAAGAATTATCGAAAGCTACCGAGAAATCAGGTTCACAGAAGTCTCTTCAAATTAAGCAGGAGAAGTTGGCGGAAGCATTCGAAGCTCTTGCGGAAGGAAATACGGCGGAGGCTCAAGCAGCTCTAGAGGAAGTTCAGAGCATTGCTGATCCGGATAATGTTGCGAACGCTCTTGCGGAAGCTCAGAAAGATATTCTCGAGGGGGCGAAGGACGAATTGAGTGACGCCCAGAATGGTCAGGAGGCTCGTGCTGAGACTCTTCCCAAAGCAGTTGAGCAGGCTCAGGAGGCTTTTAGTGAAGCAAGGCAGGCTGATGCCAAAGCTGCCGCTGAAGCGGCTCAGAATGCTGCTGAGGAACTGGCTAAGGGTGCTGAATCGTCGCCGTCTCAACAGTCTCTTCAAAATCAGCAGGAGGCGCTCGCCGAGGCTTTTGAGGAGCTCGCGGAGGGTAATACCAACGAAGCTCTTCAGGCACTCGAGAAATTGCAGTCTGAGCGTTTGAATGGAGCCCTTGAACAAGCTTTAGCTCGAGAGCAAGAGGCAATCGTCGAAGGGACCCAGCAGGAGTTGAGTGAAGCGCGTGAGATGCAGGAAGCGCGTGCCAATGATCTGCCGGAAGCATTGGCCCAAGCGGAGAGTGCGTTACAGGAGGCAATCAAAGGAGATCCACAAGCTGCTGCAGAAGCTGCTCAAACAGCAGCCTCCGAACTTTCTAAAGGTGCTGAGGTTTCCGACTCTCAAAGTTCGCTGCAAGAGCGTCAGGAGGGGATTGCCGAAGCCTTGCAAGATCTTGCGGAAGGTCGTGCTGGGGAAGCTCTTGCTGCCCTGCAGGAAATGCAAAGCGAGCGGGCTGCTGATTTAGCTCGAGCGATTGATGATGTTGCAGCGGTCGAGGATGATCCATTAAGTCAGGCAAGCCAGATGGTAAATCAGGGGGCTCAGAATGCGAGCCAGGCTTCGCAAGCGCAGCAAGATGGGCAGGCCCAGCAAGCTTCTCAACAGCATCAAAAGGCTGCTCAAAAATTTGCGCAAGCTCAGCAGTCACTTCAAAGCGCTTCGCAACAGTTAGCTCAGAAAGCTTCTCAGGCTGCAGAGCAAGGTGAGAATCCTAACCAAGCTCCAGCGCCAGGAGATGCAATGGCTGAAGCCTTGCAGCAAAGTTCACAAGCTGCAAATTCCGCGCAATCCGGAAAACAGCAGCAGGCCGCAGCCCAAGCTCAGGCCGCAGCCGAGGCTTTGAAGCAGGCAGCGAGCGAAGCGATGTCCAATATGAAAAAAGGTGGTAAGCCGGGTGATCCAGCTCAGGCGAATCAACCTGGAGAGCCTAGTGATCAAGCGGCTCCTCCTAGTGATGAAGCGAAGGAAGGAGTTCGTCAGGCGCAGGCTAATCAAGGTGTTCCTGCCGAGCTCGCCAAGCTAGGAATCAATGCTGCGGATTGGGAAAAGATCCAAGCTACTCTCAAGACAGATGTCAGTGGATCCCGCCGCGCAGTAATACCTGAAGATTACCGGGGCCTCGTCCAAAAATACTTTGAGCAAGTCTCTAAAAAGAAATGAAAAAGCTTTTCTCACTCATCCTAGGAGCCTTCCTCGTTGTAATCACGTCAGGACAGGAAGTCGCCCCAACCGTTTTCGCCAATTGGAAGGACAGGGTCGATCCATCGGTCGATCGGGGTCTAAATTATTTGGTCCGCTCTCAGCTGAATGATGGGAGCTACCCTGGGAGTTACGGGAATTCCTGTGGAATTCCAGCCCTCGCAGGAATGGCTTTTTTATCTCGTGGACATCTGCCTACGGAGGGTCCTTATGCGGATTCGTTGAATAAGATTATCGATTTCTTGATTGGAAGACAGAATCGGGAGGGACTCTACACTGGGGGGCAATACGGTAGCGGTCCCATGTATGGGCACAATATTGCCACACTTTTTTTATCCGAGGTTTCTGGGATGGTGGATCCGGATCGCCAAAAGAAAATTAATGGAAGTCTCCCTCGCGCGTTGTCTTTAATTCTACGTGCTCAAGCGGTGCAGAAGTCATCACGTCATAAAGGTGGCTGGCGTTACCATCCCAATTCGCGGGATTCGGATACTTCCTGCAGTGGTTGGGCTCTGATGGCGCTGCGCTCGGCGAAACTCAATGGGGCTGATGTGCCAGACAAGGCTATCGCAGACGCCGTTGCTTATCTTTATGGAAATTTTTCGGAAAAGAATGGTCACTTTGGCTATTCTAGCCCCCATAATTCCAAGAATTCTCTGACCGGAATGGGGCTTCTTTGTTTGGAGCTTTGTGGAGAACACGGGAAGCCGTCGACGATTAAAGCGGCCGATTACATTCTCGAGAGTTTTCGAGCGCTGGAAGGGGCTCAGTTTGAATTCTATGGAAACTACTACAACGCTCAGGCCATGTTTCAGCTTGGGGGAAAGTATTGGGAAACTTATGCTGACTGGATGTACGAAACATATCTGAAAAAGCAAAAAGACGACGGATCATGGTATAGCCGAGAGGCGGGTCAGGTGTATGGAACTGCGATGATGACGCTTGCCTTTACTGTTCCTTATCGTCAGTTGCCGATTTACCAGCGTGACGAGACGGTGGATGAAGAGTAACTTCCTCGCATGTCCGAAATTGAGGAGCTTTACGAAGTGCTCGAAGAAGCCCGTGACGCGGATCAGGTCGCGAGCGCCTGTGTGATCTATGAAGAGATTCTCACTCAAGAGGACGTTGAGAATGTTATGTCGACTCTCTTGTATGCAACTGATCTGATTGATTTTGGGAATTTTGCGCAAGCAGAAGCCACTTTGCTTCGCGTGACAGACTTGTGTGATGAGGCGGAGTCACAGGAATTGCTCTTTTTTAATCTCGCGACTCTTTACGAAAAAAAAGGGGAATTAAGGGACGCTGAGAAGCACTATCGCCTCGCCCACGAGCAAAATACGACACGGGGCGAATTACTCTTGATGGCAGCTAATATGGCCTTTCATCAGGGAGAACCTGCCAAGGCCGAGTATTTGGTGCGGGAGGGATTAAAATATCAGTGCGCACAAGATGAAGCTTATTCTAGCCTTGGTTTCTACCTAGCCAGTCAGCGACGGTTTCCCGAGGCGAAGACAGCATTTCAAGAAGTCTTGAAAATTGATCCGGAAAACGAATACGCTATCGAATGGATCGAAGATCTTAATCCGCTACTCCCGGATTAAATTTCAGCCTACTTCGCTCTTGGATGAGCTGAGTTATAGGCTTCGCGAAGGCGTTCCTTAGTCACGTGAGTGTAGATTTGCGTGGTCGAAAGCGAGGCGTGGCCTAAGAGTGATTGAACTGAACGGAGATCAGCACCATGGTCCAGGAGATGGGTTGCGAAAGAGTGTCTCAACTTATGAGGGGTGACGTTGAATGGAATACTCGACTGGGCTAGGTATTTTTTGAGAACCGAATTTACCGAACGAGTAGAGATACGTTTGCGAAGTTTGGAAACGAATAGAGGGCCTTCGTGAATCCCAGCAACACTTCGGTATTTCTGCATCGCTTTCATGGCATGTGAACCAATGGGGACTAAGCGTTCTTTGGATCCTTTTCCGATGACTCGAACTGATTCGTTGATGGAATCGATGTTAATTACATCGAGCGAGGCGAGCTCGGCGAGACGAAGGCCAGTGGAATAAAAGAGCTCTAGGATGGCTGCGTCACGCTCACGCATCCAAGCTGGCGCCTGACCTTGAAGTTCCGATTTCATCGGAAGTTCAAGAAGTTCTTCGATTTGGGTTAAGGTCAGAACGACAGGTAGAGCTTTGTCAGCTTTCGGAAGTTCAACCTCGGCGACGGGGCTATTTGGATAGCCGCGACGATGGACGAGGAACTTATAAAAGGAGCGGTAGGCTGCGAAGCGAAGGCGCACTGTGCTTCGAGCAAGGCCGTCTTTTTGGAGTTGAAAGAGATAGGCGCGAAAGTGGTCAGAGGTAAGATCTCGCCATTTTGAAAAGCGATCGCCCAGCCATGTTTGGAAAAGTCGGATCGCAAGTGTGTAGTTCTCTAGCGTCCTAGGAGAAGAGTTTTTCTCGGTGGTCATGAATTCGATGAAGGCATCGACTTCGCTGTCAGTATGAGGGCTCACCGCAGGAGAATATACAGGATTCTAAATATTCGGGAAACCTAAATTCTAGGACGATAGGGGGAGGAGCGATCAAGCTAGGAAGAATTTTCTCTAAGAATGCTGTTTTGAAGGTGTTCAGAAAACTGAATCAGCGCTTTTTCTAATGTAATAACCATCACTTCATCAGTTGGCCGATTTTAAATTTAGAAGATTATTGAAAATCGATAGATCGGGTTCGAAACCTCATCTGCTGAATTGGGGATTGGCAAACTCGAAAATGGCGGCTAAGCGATGTGCTCGATGCCAAAGGTCTTTATTAAAACCTACGGGTGACAGATGAACGAGCGGGATTCCGAGCAGGTTGCTCAGACGTTTGCCGAGCGTGGTTACACTCTCACCCCCAAAGAACAGGATGCTGATGCGATCCTGATCAATACCTGTAGTGTCCGCGATCAAGCGGAGCAAAAAGCTTTGGGGAAAATGGGGATGATGGGAAAATACCGCGAAAGCCGTGATCATGTGGTCTATGGCTTCATGGGGTGCATGGCACAAAGTCGAGGATCAGAGCTTTTTGAACGGGTGCCTCACCTTGATTTAGTTGTAGGAACGCAAAAGTATCACCGCGTTTTTGACTATGTGGATAGCATTTTAAATCGTCGCCTCCAGACGCGTATGGACGAGGTTGGGGTGGAAATGGTCACGGGGCGAGTCGAGGATGAAATCATCAAGATTAATCAGGATCGGATTATTTCGGCGAGAATGGTTGATACTGAAGAAGAAGAGGGCAGCCAAAATACAATCAGGGACCATATCCCTCGAGAGGGCCAGCAAGCAACTTCCTTCGTCAGTATTATGCAGGGGTGTAATATGCGGTGTTCGTTTTGTATTGTGCCGGATACGCGGGGCAAGGAAAGAGGAAGACCAATTTCCGATATCGTTAGTGAGGTGAGAGATCTTGTAGGCAAGGGGGTGAAAGAGGTCACTCTGCTCGGGCAAATTGTAAATCTTTATGGTCGGACCGAGTTCCCCATAGTGGATGGGAAATCTCCATTTGTGCAACTTCTGGAAGCAGTACACGAAATCGAGGGTCTCGAAAGGATCCGCTTTACCAGTCCACATCCTATTGGTTACCGCGATGATTTGGTAGAGGCTTTTACTTATCTGCCGAAGCTCTGTTCACATATTCACTTTCCAATGCAGAGCGGGAGCGATCGGATTCTCAAAAAGATGCGGCGACCTTACAAAAACGAGAAGTTTCTTACGATCTGTGAAAAGATGCAGGCTGCACGACCGGATCTCGCAATCACTACGGACGTTATTGTGGGGTTTCCTGGCGAGACCGAGGAAGATTTTGAGGAGACGGTAGCGTGCATGAAACGAATTGGGTTTGATAACAGCTTCATTTTTCGATACTCGAAGCGTAAGGATACTCCGGCCGCCGAGATGGACGAGCAATTGAGCGATAAGGTGAAGGAGGCGCGCAATCAAATCCTCCTTCGAATTCAGGAGCAATTGACGACCACGAAAAACGCAAAATTAATTGGGACTGTTCAACAAGTGCTCTGCGAAGGTCCGAGTAAAACGAATAAAAAACGCCTTAGCGGCCGAACAAGCCAGAACAAGATTGTCATCTTTGATGGTAACGCTGAAAGAATGGCCGGACAGTTGCTTGATGTGAGGATTGAAGACTCAACTGGCTACACTCTTTATGGGACGCCCGAGATTCATTAGGAAGTGCTGATTTAAGCCTTTACCGCTGGGTAGGGGAACCTAGTTTTGCGGCTCATGAAAGAAGGCCCCCATCCTTACCAAGAAATCTCGCTCGGAACAGCCGGCTTGATTCTCGGGATTATTTTGGTCGCAGTTTACGGGTTCATGTTTTTTAAGGCGGATGTCTCGAAAAAAATTGCCCAAAAGTTGCCACGTAATGCTGATCTTGGAACCTACTTTATGGGTTTTGGAATGGTGTGGTTTTGGCTGCTAGTTGCGCCGCCTGATAAAGGGATTTTTTCAGCGTTGAGCATGGACCTGGGTGAGTTTAACAAAGTGAAGACATATCTGATGATTGGAGTTCCTTTGTTCTGTGTTGGGATGATTGTCTATGTGCGCGAGTTCCTCTTTGTGCGTGGCCTAGGCCTCTGCCTCCTGATGGCTTCTGCTCCACTTCTCTATGCTTCAGATTTTGAGGATGCTCCGTTACAGTTCTTAATGCCTGCGGTCTGCTATGTCATGATTATCAAGGGGCTGTATTTTGTGGGAATGCCTTACCTCTTTCGGGATTGGGTGAATTGGGTTACGGCTTCAGATACCCGTTGGCGGGGACTTGCACTCGGAGGGTTAGCTCTTGGCCTTGTATTTATGACCCTTGGACTGACCGCTTGGCGTGGCTATTGAACGAATTATGAAGCAGTCCTGGTTTGTGCTGGGACATCGAAATCCCGATGCAGATGCTATTTGCGCCGCGATCGGCCATGCATCTTATTTACGTGCGACAGGAGATTTAGAGGCGATAGCAGCTCGCTGTGGTGAAGTTCCCCCTCGGGTCAAAATCGTTCTCGAACAGGCTGGGCTTGAGCCTCCGGTGTTGGTTGATGATGTTCGTCCGACAGCTGGATCGATTTGCCGTAAAACGGTGGTCGCGGTAAGGCAGGACGATACCTTTCTCATGGCTTACCGTCTAATGGTAGATCATGGGGTTCGAGCCGTACCGGTCTTGAATAATGGTGGGGAAGTGAGGGGGCTTTTGCACTTTCTTGACCTATTGCAGCTTCTCCTACCTCCGGCAACCGATGGCCGGAATGTAAAACTCCTTCATGCGAGTCTTGAAAATATTGGAGCGACTTTGGGGGCTTCCGATGATTGTGGGGCCACACCACCTTCTGACGAGGAGGGCTTGATCATGATGGTGGGGGCTTCCAGCCAAGATACGGTTGGTCGTCGGCTTGAGGCTGCCAGGGAAGAGGGGGTGGTCAGTAAGTATCTTGTGATCTGTGGTGATCGACCCTTCGTGCATAAGCAAGCCCTTGATTATGGCACGCGGGCTTTGATTGTAACTGGTGGCTATAAGCCGGATGAGAAGATTGCATTCCAAGCCAAAGAAAAGGGGATGATCATTCTGTGTAGCCCCCACGATACAGCAACGACAGTTAAGCTTGCTCTCTGTGCTAGGAAGGTGAGAAATATTATTAGCGACGATTTCATGTCGCTGGCATCCAATGAAGTTGTGAGCCGGTTCAGTGGAAAGGTCGCCGCATCTTCACAGGATCTTTTTCCGGTTGTCGAAGTTGGAACCCGCAGGTTGATGGGTGTTTTTTCAAAATCGGATCTGGTTGATCCTCCAAGAACCTTGCTTTCGTTGGTTGACCACAATGAGTTCTCGCAGGCTGTTAATGGGGTCGAAGAAGCAAAGGTTGTAGAAATTCTTGATCATCACCGACTCTCAGGTGATCTCGTTACTCGAGACCCTGTTCGCTTCATCAATGAGCCGGTTGGCAGTTCTTCTACGATTGTGGCAAGAAGGTTTCGTGAAAGAGATCTGCAGCCCGAAGCTCCTGTTGCTCTCTGTCTTTGCGCAGGTCTAGTTTCTGATACTCTCAATCTAACCTCGCCTACAACGACGGATGTTGACCGTGATATGCTTGTTTGGCTTTCCGAGCTAGCTGGAGTCGACGCGGACGAATTTGCGGAAGCTTTTTTTGCTTCTGGTTCTTTGCTTCTGCATGCAGATGCGCAGGCGATCGTGGGGACTGATCGTAAGGAATTTAACGAAGATGGAGTGTTCCTCAGTCTGTCGCAGGTAGAGGAAACAAGCTTCAAAGGGCTTTCCAAACGTCAGGAAGAACTTGTCGAAGAGCTTGAGAGGTTACGACACGAATACCGCTATGAACTTTGTGCGATCTTGGTAACTGATATTCGTCGACACGACAGTGTTCTGCTTGCGGTGGGGCTAGAAGAGTTGCTCTGTAAGCTCCCCTTCACACGCAGCGGAGTGAATGAATTTTCTGCTCCGGGTGTTGTCTCCCGTAAAAAACAACTGTTTCCGGCCGTGTGCGAAGCGATCAGGCTTCGTTCTGATTAGTTTGCCGAGGCGCCTTGATGACACCAATCATCTAACGGGTTCAGCCTTCTTGTTTGCCTCGCCGTCCTTCTTGTCTTTACCTTTTGCTGCAGATTTGGATTTTTCTTTCTCGGCCTTTTTAGCAGCCTCATTTTTCTTTTTCTCCGCTACCTTTTTTTTCTCTTCCGCTGCCTTTTTTTCCCGGGCGCGTTTCATGTCGTTGTTAAAGTCCTTGTTTTTCCGTTCGAGCGTAAAGAATTCCTCTTTGATCTGGGGCGGCCAAACATTGTTTTCTTGATTAGCGTCAGCAGTTTGCTCGGTTGGGTCGATAAGGACTCTCTCCACGGGGTAGCGAGTCACGAATAGCTTGCTGACAGCCTCGTGATTTTTCTTCCAGATTTCTGCTGGGATTTTGTGAGACTCCTTCTTTCCGTTTCTGAAGTGGAGCTGAACTAGGATTGGCATAATCGCTCCGCCCTTATTCTCAAAATTTACTACCGTAAGATGCTTGTTTGTTTTCAAAAGCTTCTTCTCTTGCGGCTTCAAATCTGCCAGCATTTTTTTGTATTTTTCACGATCGCCTTCTGAAACTTTTGGCTCCTTCTTTTTGTCATAAAAATCTTTTAGTCCTTTGTTTTCGTTTACGTATTTCGGAATGTCACGATTGCGTTCGGCAACAATATTTTTCTTATCACTTTCCCCTTTTTCCTTTTCTTTAGCTTCCATCTTTTGGTCTGGATCTTGGAGGTCAAGTGTGTGGCGGGTGAATCCGGTAACACTTATGTCCACATGCTCAGTGGTATAAAACCAAGACCGCCAAAACCAATCGAGGTCGACTCCAGCGGCGTCTTCCATCGTCCGGAAAAAGTCGGCTGGCTCAGGGCTTTTGAACATCCAGCGTGTGCTAAATTCCATGAAGGCATCATCAAAGATCTCGCGGCCGAGGATCGTTTCACGGAGAATGGAAAGACCGGTGGCTGGTTTGCTGTATGCGTTCGGTCCAAACTGGAGGATGGATTCAGAATTGGTCATAATGGGCCGCTGGTTGTCACTGGTCATATAGCGGATAATTTTCCGGGGGGTAGGGCTTGAGGGGTAATTGTGCCTCCATTCCTGCTCCGCGAGCATTTGGATAAAGGAATTAAGACCTTCATCCATCCAGCTCCACTGGCGCTCATCCGAATTTACGATCATGGGGAACCAGTTGTGCCCTACTTCGTGAATTACCACTGAAATAAGTCCGTTTTTGGTGCCTTCTGAATAAGTGCCATCTTTTTCGGGCCGAGGACCATTGAAGCAGATCATGGGATACTCCATTCCATAAACTGGGCCATTCACGGAAATCGCAACGGGATAGGGGTAGTCGAAGGTGTATTTTGAATAAAAATTCAGAGTATGAATAATTGAGTGGGTCGAATAGGTGCTCCAAAGCGGCTCGGCCTCGTTGGGGTAGTAGGACATTGCCCAAACGGGCTTCTGGCTGGTGGTTAGCTTGTGTTGGACGGCATCCCAGATAAATTTTTTGGAGGAGGCCCATGCGAAATCTCGAACGTTCTTAGCTTCGAAAACCCACGTTTTAGTTCCCCTGGATTTGGATTGCTCGTTTTTAGCGGCTTCCTCGGGGGTGACGATGAACATCGGGGCTTTGACGGATTCGGCTTTTTTGAGGCGTTTCTGCCAAACTGCTTTTAAAACTTTGTCTCCATTTTTGAGTTCGCCCGTTGAGGCGACAACATGGTTGTCTGGAGCGGTGATCTGGACCCGGTAGTCTCCAAACTCGAGCGCGAATTCACCGCGCCCAAGAAAAGCTTTGTTTTGCCATCCTCGAACATCGGTATAGGCGCAAACACGTGGATACCATTGAGCAATTTCGAAAATTTTCCCACCCTTCTCGAATTTTTCCATATTGCTGCGTCCCCAACTCGTACGGGAGTCGGTGATGGTGTAGTGCCAATCGATACGATAGGTGAACTTCTCGCCGGGCTTAAGCGGCTCGGGCAGGTCAACCCTCATCATGGTGTCGACAACCCGGTGCGCTAGCTGGGTCCCACGATCGTCCGTTAACTTGGTAATCTTAAATCCCCCATCGAAGGTCTCCCTGAGGAGTAGTGCTTCAAATGAATCATATTTCATCTTGCCTAGGCGCGGGGCTTCGCTGCTTTGGTGGCCCATGGATCCTGGAGTGAATTTGTTCCGATCAAGCTGCATCCAGATATACTTCAGGGTGTGGGGTGATTGGTTGTGATAGACAATCCGTCCATTACCGGTGAGGAGATTCTTTTTTTCAGTAAGCGTGACCTTGAGGTCGTAATCGGCTCGTTGTTGCCAGTATTTGGGGCCGGGAGCTCCAGAGGCTATTCTCGAATCGGTAGGGGTTGGCCATACTTCCTCCAATTGGCGGAATGGATCCTTATGGAATTCAACAGGGTGGCAGAAGCATGCGGTTACAAGTCCAATAAAGATTACGACAAATTTCATGTGTAGAGGGAAGCTAATGAGACGGTATGACGGATGGCCTCGATTGCCAGTCTCAATCCTGATTCTCGAACTGATATGTTTTAGCTTTGACTGTAACGTTGGGTGGCGATTTTGTGTTCTCAAAAATCTGGTATCCGATTTTGAGTTCCCGCCAAAAAGAGTTCCAGCTATTACCTGAGTTTAGTTGCATCGCTGTATGGGTCATTTTGAAGGGGAAAATGTGGACCCTGAAGAATTTTTGCCCGCCTTCAAAAGCCGCATCAGCAAGGGTGTAGATTTCCTCAATTTTGCGGTTGGTCATTGCCATGCAGCCGACCGAGACGTTTGATCCGTGAACCATGATGAAATTACCGGTCCGATTGTAAGCCCGATCATATTGATTTGGGTAGCCAATGTTGAAAGACAAATGGAACTTGCTTTGTGGATTCATCTGGTGCGGAGTGACAAAGTAGAAACCTTCTGGGATTTGTCCGTCTCCTTGTCGAAGCTTCGGGCCGAGTTCGCCAGAGGTTGCGGCGATGAAATAGCTGTTTAAAAGAACAAATGAGTCCCCCTTTTTTACCCACAGCTCAAGTTGCCGTTCCTTTTTAAAAGCGCGAATAAAGATGGGGGATCCCCATTTAAGCTCTCTTTCCTTGAAAAGTTCTTTGAGATGCGGGGTAACCCTTTTTTTTACCGCCACAAAACGTTTTGCGCCGTCTTTATCCGAATTATCCAAATTTTGTGCGTTCGTGCTATCGATGCTGAAGATCAAAAGTGCCGTGACAAAAGCGCTTAAGCCAAGAAACAAAAGAGTTTTCATACCCATTTCCTATCGAGTGTGGGCAGGTGAGATGGCTTTTGCTAACCGAAAATTGAATCTTTAAAATTTGGTAAATGGTCTTGGCCCCGAAAATTTACTATGATTTGGTCGCGCTCCTGATTTGACGGCAGGGTGTGTCGCCGCTTGACTGCAGCGTGCCTGAAACGGAAAAGAAATCTCGCCGCATTGATTGGAAGAAGACTTTTGGTCTCTATAGCTATTTAGGGAAGTATCGTAAGATCTTTATTCCTTCGGTGGTCGCGCTATTTGTGACTGGTGGACTTTCGCTGGCTTTCCCATATTTTTTGGGAAGTTTGATTGGATCTCCGCAGGAGGCGATGCAAGAGGGGGCTGATCCTTCTGAAGTGGGCGAAAAGATTAACAAGGTCGTATCGACGCTCCTCGTTATCTTATGTGTTCAAGCGTTTGTTGCTTACTGGCGGGTTCGTGGGTTCATTAAAGCTGGCGAAAGTGCGCTCTGCGATTTGCGTCAGGATGTGTTTGCTAGGTTGGTGCGACTGCCGATGCCTTGGTTCATGGAGCGGCGTACTGGGGAAGTGGGATCACGGTTCTCAGCTGACCTTGCCATTCTTCAGGAGACCCTGATAACGACAATCCCACAGATGGTTCGGCAGTCAGTTACTTTTTTTGGAGGTTTGATTTTCATCTTCATCGCCTCGGTGAAGCTGTCACTTTTTATGTTAGCAATGATTCCAATAGTCGTAATCGTCGTTGCAATTGTGGGTAGGAAAATTCGCCGGTGGTCCAAGGATGCCCAGGATCAATTGGCGCAGAGTAATATTGTTGCGGAAGAAGCTGTGCAAGGGATTGCCGACGTCAAAGCGTATTCAAATGAGGAGTTTGAAGAGGATCGGTATCGACGTGCTTTAGACCTTTTCCTTGGAACCGTGATCAGGGGGTCGAAAGCTAGGGCGATGTTTGTAAGTTTTATCATCTTCATTCTCTTTGGCACTATTTCGGTCGTTGTTTGGTTTGGAGCGGGCATGATGTCAGAGGGGCAGATCACGAGTGAAGAATTCACACACTTCATCTTATTTAGCATATTTGTGGGTGCTTCTTTGGGATCCCTACCCGACATCATGAGTCAGCTTCAGAAAACTCAGGGGGCGACCGAACGAATTCGAGAAATCCTCAATCATGAGATCGAAGATCATCGCGGGGAAAGTGGAGAAACTTTGACGGGCGCGATTTCAGCTAAAGACCTTGTGTTTGCCTACCCTTCTCGGAAGAAAACTCCGGTTTTGAATGGTGTGAATTTCGAGGTGAATGCGGGTGAGCGGATTGCGATTGTTGGTCCAAGCGGCGCAGGAAAGTCGACCGTTTTCTCGCTCTTACTTGGGTTTTATGAAGGGGACGAGGGTAGTCTTTCGTTTGATGGGAAAGATTCCGTGGACATTCCAGTTTCGACGCGTCGTGCGGCCATGGCGGTGGTACCCCAAGAGGTCCTCTTGTTTGGTGGGACAATTCGTGAAAATATTGAGTATGGACGTCCCGGAGCAAGCGAGGAAGAAATCATGGAGGCGGCTCAGAAGGCTAATGCCCACAACTTTATCGATGAATTCCCCGAGGGTTACGATGCCATCGTGGGCCCCCGAGGTGTGAAATTGAGCGGGGGCCAGCGTCAACGTATCGCGATTGCCCGTGCCGTCTTGGCTGATCCTAAAATCCTCTTGCTTGACGAAGCCACGAGTGCCTTGGATTCCGAGAGCGAGCGCCTTGTCCAGGAAGCTCTAAATGAGTTAATGAGGGGGCGAACTAGCCTCATTATAGCCCATCGCCTTGGCACCGTGAAGAGTGCAGACAAGATTTTGGTCTTAAAGGACGGAAAATTCGTCGAAGATGGAAGTCATTCCGAGCTCATGGCACAGGATGGGACTTACCGTCTTTTGGCTGAAACCCAGCTGCTAAACTGATCTTCTCAATTCGGTCGATTAATTTGTTAATCGGAAAAATTTATGGATGGATTTTTAAATCGATGAATGTGAATCTGTTAGCACGATGATTGATATGTTGGTGCGGCTTTATGATTTGCCGGAAAGTCAGGGCCTTTATACAAAACTCATGGAAAAGGGGGTGGTGTTGCGTCGGCCAGGTGCTTACGAACTTCACCTTGTTCAGGAATTTGTGCAGGCTCACTTCTCCTCGAAGTGGGTGAGTGAGGTAAAGGTCGCTTTTTCGCGACAGCCAGTGGCTTGTTTTATAGCGACTCAGGGTAAAGAGATCCTTGGTTTTTCCTGTTATGAAACAACGGCGAAGGGATATTTTGGACCAACTGGAGTGGCTGAGTCAGCGCGAGGACTTGGGTTAGGGAAGGCCTTGTTGTTTAAAGCTCTCGAAGCCCAACGAGAAGCGGGCTACGCTTATGCCTTTATTGGTGGCGTGGGTCCTAAAGAATTTTATGCTAAAACAGTAGGGGCGATTGAGATTCCGGGTAGCGATCCTGGGATTTACGTCGATGTTCTTCCCGAGCCACCGGCTTAAGATTATTCATGAGCGGACAAGACCCTAAATTCGTCAAAGGAGCGTTTGCTAAGATTGCAGACCGCTATGTCCTTACTAACCATGTTCTTAGTATGGGCACGGATATCCTTTGGCGGAGGAAAGTGGGTCGGATCGTGAGTCGCTTGAATCCAGAGCACGTGCTTGATGTCGCGACAGGAACTGGAGATCTTGCCCTTGAAATTCAGAAAAGGTGTCCCGGGGCCAAAGTTTTGGGGACGGACTTTTGTCCTGAAATGTTGGCTCATGCGACGCAAGGAGGTGTGCAAGAGACCCAAGTTGAGGATGCTATGAATCTTTCCTTCAAGGATGGCACTTTCGATGTCGTAACGGCAGCTTTCGGTCTTCGTAATATGGAGAATTGGCAGAAGGCTCTTCGGGAAATGGGGCGAGTGATTAAGCCGGGTGGGTACCTACTAGTTCTCGATTTCTCACAACCGAGGGGAATTCTTAAGAAACCCTACGGGCTTTATTTAAACAAAATTCTTCCGAAGGTGGCTGGGTTGCTGACTGGTCAAGGAGGCGCCTACCAATATCTTGCAGGTTCGATTGGAGAATTCCCCTATGGTGAGAGCATGATTGAGCTCTTTAAAAATGCTGATTTTCAGGATTGCGAGTGTCGGCCTCTGAGTGGTGGGATTGCTTCAATTTACACGGGAGTGAAGGCTTAACTCGGCTTGTTTTCAATCGGGCTTGCGGTGAAGAGGAAGTCCGCTAGCTTCGCGCCATGAGCATTACGGGTTATGGGAATCAGTGGGTATGCGATTTGGTCCCTTACGAGCCGGGGAAGCCGATCGAGGAGACGGCGCGTGAGTTGGGCTTGGAACCTGATGAGATTGTAAAGCTTGCCAGTAACGAGAATCCCTTGGGGCCTTCTCCTAAGGCGAAACTTGCAATGGCTGAGGCAATCGAAAATGCCCATATTTATCCTGATGGCGGGGGGTATCGCTTGAGAACTGCGCTTGCAGAGAAGCACGGAGTTGCTTTCGAGAATATCGTTCTTGGTAATGGTTCTAATGAAATCATCGAGTTGCTGTGCCATTCCTTTTTGAAACCAGGAGCTGGGCTGATCGCGGCAGAGCACGCCTTCGTGGTTTACAAATTAATGGCGACGCTTTTCGGGGCTGATTATATTGAGGTTCCGGACCCTGGCTTTGTCCACGATCTTGATGCAATGCTCAATGCAATTACCCCGGAGACGCGGCTCGTTTTTATTGCTAATCCGAATAACCCGACAGGAACCTTGGTGGGGCAGGAGGAGATTGATCGTTTCATGGCTGGATTGCCCGACCACGTAATCGCGGTTTTTGATGAAGCATACCACGAGTTTCTCGAAGACGCCCCAGATGTTATCCGTTATGTCAAAGAAGGTCGTAACGTCTGCGTGATGAGAACTTTTTCTAAAGCACAAGGGCTATCGGCTTTGAGGATTGGCTACGGGATAACAAATTCAGAAGTAGCTGGTTTGCTTAACCGGTCACGCCAACCTTTCAATGCTAATGCGATTGCTCAGGCTGCTGCTCTTGCTTCGATTCAGGATGAGGAGCACATATCTGCGACGGTAAGTAATAATGCAATTGGTCGGAGTTATTTTGAGTCTTCCTTTGTGGAGCGAGATTGGGAATTTGTCCCAAGTCATGCAAACTTCGTACTTGTTAACGTGGGTGACGGAGATCGTGTCTTCGCTGCGCTTCTAAGGAAGGGGGTGATCGTTCGGGCTATGCGTGGCTACAAGCTGCCCGAGTGGGTTCGGATTTCGATCGGAACACCGGAGCAAAATAAACGGTGCCTTGAAGAGTTGGATAAGGTTCTTTTAGTCTGATTGTAATGTCTGAAACAATAGTCGCTATCGCAAGCCCTCCCGGAATGGGTGCGGTTTCGGTGATCCGGCTTTCTGGTTCGTGCGCCTTTGAAATCGCGACATCGGTCATAAAGGGTAAACGTTTGCCCGAGCCAAGGAGGGTGGGTTTGCGTTCCGTTTACGATAATGCCGGTCGGGTGATCGATGAGGGATTACTAATCACATTTGAGGGG
>ENA-ORDA01000409-ORDA01000409.1-marine-metagenome-genome-assembly--contig:-NODE-409-length-44144-cov-5.572832_pt1 | contig 44144 bp, 39 predicted proteins | sample MGYA00237778_ERZ508506 | MGnify/ENA primary metagenome ERZ508506 (study PRJEB26177, sample SAMN06267891) | marine metagenome | isolation source: Monterey Bay, California, USA | place: Pacific...
AGGTCGCCAATGAACTGTAGCAAACTAGAACGATAGCGGCGAGCCGCTTTATGGACAACTTTTATGATCGAAAAGCAACCTGCAAAAGATCAGGATCCGTTATCAATGGATCCATATAATACGCCCCCCGATGATGTTCGGGTCAAAGACGAGAAAGCGACGTCCCTCGAAGATTCCGAGTCAGACCACGCCCTCGCTGAAGATCAACTAGGCGTTAGACTCGAAAAGCAATACAAACGCGAAACAACGCGCGCGGCACTCGTTGAGGCAACCCAAGCTTTGGTCATGGAGCGCGAGAAAGAAAAATTTACAATTCAGGATATTACGCATCGTGCAAACGTCTGCTCTGGCACCTTTTATAATTACTTCGTGAGCAAAAACAAAGTATTTGAAGCGATTGCTGAGAACATGCTGGCGGAGTTTGCCAAGGAACTTGATAAGCTTCGTGCGCCACTCAAAGACCCTGCAATGATCGTTTCGGTTACACTCAACCATTGTTTTGAGCGAGCCCAAAACCACGAAACTTGGAATAGTTTTGTATCAGCGACCTGCCTAAGCGACGAGTACTTTTTACATCAAGATGCCGACCAATGTTATCAGGACATCGAACGCGGCGTCGCTGCGGGTCGATTTAAGGTCGGGAATATTCCGTTCACCCAGCGCCTAATTCTAGCGATGGTGAAACACATTAGCAGCGAAATCAGACTCGGAAACGTCGAAAACAATACGATTGAAGATGCAACCCAGGCAATTCTAAAAATGCTTGGCATATCGGATGTTATCGCCAAAGCGTTAACCCAACCGGTTCGTCCACCCATTGCTAGACCCAAACGCAATCAAATTTCGACGCCGCTCGAGCCCCAGGCCCAGGTTGGTGACAATACAAAACCGATACTGCAACCGATTTCAAACAAGGCCAGGATTATTAGTTGAGTGCGCAGTTGAGTGCGCAGTTGCAATCCTTAGGGAAACAATCCTTGTACACAACGAAATGATTAGTTGAGTGCATCATTTTCATTGCCGCCAAAACGAGTCGGCGATTAATCGAGGACACCTAGTTGGAATTCCACTTAGATGTCTCCGATGGCCATTCGGTCACAGGCGCCTGTTATAACCCCAAAACCATTTTTGCCATGATATTTCGCTGGATCTCGTTTGAACCCGCATAAATTGAAACCTTTCGGGTATTAAAATATGCAGGCGCTGCTACCGCTGCGTGTTCTGGGCCAATGGGCTCGACATTTGATCCCTTAACAGGTCCGGAGTTATCGAAAGGGGCCGCGTAGTTTCCAACTGCCTCACAATAGAGCTCTGTCAGTACCTGTTGTAACTCACTGCCACGACACTTCAACAGCGATGACTCAGGTCCGACATTTTTTCCAGTACTCAAACTGCTAAGAATTCGTAACTCCGTGAATTCAAGGGCTGAAATAGCGATCTCGGCTTCCGCTATTTTAGATTGAAACGCAGGGTCTTCACTCAGAGATCGACCATCACCACTCTTTTCTTCAGCGGCGACTTGTTTCAGACCAGTCAAACCTGCCTTCAAACCATGTGAATAGGCATTGCCGCGCTCGAATTCGAGCAGATATTTAGCATATGTCCAACCCTTCCCTTCTTCACCAATAAGGTTTTCAACGGGCACACGAACATCGCTGAAATGCACCATGTTGATTTCCTGGAAACCCTTAGCAGGACCGTCAATGGTCACAATCGGCTGAACTTCAATTCCTGGCGTTGTCATATCGATCAACAGGAATGAAATGCCCATTTGACGGATATCATCGTCGCTTGTTCTCACAAGACAGAAAATCATATCGGCGTATTGGCCCAGTGTATTCCAGGTTTTGGACCCATTAACGACGTAGTAATCTCCATCACGCTCTGCCTTGGTGCGCAATGACGCGAGGTCTGAACCTGCGCCGGGCTCTGAATATCCCTGACACCACCACTGGTTACTGGCAAGGATATCAGGCAGATATTTGTCCTTTTGCGCCTGCGTGCCATATTTCATGATCACTGGGGCCACCATTGATTGGCCAAAAGGCATGATGCCAGGGGTTCCCGCTGCAGCCATTTCTAGGTCAAACAGATATCGCTGTGTATGGGTAAATTCTGGGCCACCGTATTCCTTTGGCCAGTTAAGACCCGCCCAGCCCTTTGAGTGAAGCGCTTTCTGCCAATAGACGTGATCTTCTTTAGTAAGATGACCGTTGGCACTTTTAGCATGGCGGTCATGCATTTCCTTTGGATAATTCTCTGATATCCAATCCCTAACTTCTTTCTGAAATTCGAAGTCTTCGCTGCTAAAGTCCATGTCCATTGTCTTTCTCCGGTACCACTAAATTTTGATCGGCGGAATATATCAAGATTCACTTCAGGTTGTCTAACATCACATTGGCTTAATCCGACTTCGATCGGTTCTCAACAATCTTGAGAAACGACCGGTCCCTAAGCTCCGCTAGCGTTATCCCTGCATCGAGGGCATCCTGTTCGGTCAGCGCGCCACAACTTATGCCATTGACAAAAAAGTTAACCAGCCCCTGACCCGTTGCAGCGTCATCAAATGTATTACCAACTAGCGATGCCTGAGAAGCCTTGTCAATAAACGCTTTTAGCCGAGCGCTCGCATCATCGAGGCCCGTGAGAAAAAAGTAGAAAACAGCAGCAAATCGAATCGGCAGCTGCGCAGGATTGAGGTCCCAGCCCTGATAGAAACCCAGCCGCAGCGAGTGCATGATGTTTCCAAAGTGAACCTGCCACGCATTAGCGATAACATCTTTATTCTCTGCAAGCTCACGATCGCTGAGGGAATTTCCCCGGTTCGGCGCGATGGGCATCACATTCGTTATGCCATCACAGAGGGTCACCTTAGTCCCGGTCAGCGAAACCTGCATGATTTGGCGCGCAAAATCCGCTGCGGGGTGCATATGGTCCTGATAATTGCCTGCAATATTACAGCTGGCGGTGTAATCAAAAGTACCTAGGACTGCTGTGACAACCCGGTCAGCGCCAGCATCAACTAACGCCGGAATGTTTATTTGGCCAGCTGTTGAAACGATCGACTGAATGGTCTCAATCATCAATTCCAGTTTAAGCGAGTGCGACGGTATGCCATGCTTTTGTTCCAGAAGAGATAAATATTGGCACAACACGTCTACCTGTTCTGGCGTCGTTACTTTCGGAAGTGTGACCAAAAAGGGTTGAGGAATCTTGCCTTCAGTGTGTTCAACAAGTTTTGACACAAAAATATCTAGGGTTCTAAGAGAACGATGTTTGGTTTCCTCTGCGAGAGACTTGATTCTGATGCCTGTTGATCTGGCGAGCGCGCCGGATTTGTGATCTTCGGCCATGGCTATCGCCGCAGATACAGCATGACCATCCTCTTCCTCGTCTGCCCTCGAACCATAGCCATCTTCAAAATCAACCCGATGGTCTTCAACCGCCTCCATCTCAAGTTTACTTTTTACTCTGTCGTAGACTCGCTGGGTAATCGAGTCACTACTGTCGATACCAATGGTATCTGCAGCGGGCAATCCGAGCATATCTGCCATCACCTTGTGATCTGGTGCATAGGTCGCGAAGTGTGATTGCGCAAGCTTGGAAAGTTTTTCCGTTGTGCCTGTCTTAAACAAATTCGCGCCTCCGTAAACGGTATGCACGGGTTGGCGTTGAATTTTTACTCCGGGAAATCGCGCATTAAATTCGTTATTAGATGAAGCAAGTAATGACAGTAGTGGTTCCAGTTGATCCTGATTGAGAGATAGTTGCACGATGATTTCCTGTGAGAGTTCCGTTAAATTTGACGGTGAGACGTCCCGTGAATTTGTTCGTTTGTTTCGATCCGGTAATGCGAACCGCTGATAAAGACTAACGGGCTATTCGCGAAGCACGATACAGCGAATCCTTGATCCATCTCAAGTGCAAATTCAACAGCTTTCCGTTATGTTATGCGCCTTTGATGAGCGTACACGGGTAGAGAGTAAGATGAGCGTAGACATCCAACCGGTAAGGGATTATTTCTTTCAACTACAAACGGATATCTGTGACCGGTTGACTGCCATTGATGGCGGCGCTGAATTCAGCATCGAGGACATCCATCAGGAAACTGGTGCCCACTCCAGACCCCGTGTCATTGATCAGGGAACACATATAGAACGCGGTGCGGTGCAATATTCCTATAGTCTTGGTGATTCATTACCACCCGCCGCAACGGCGAGAAACCCCGAACTATCGGGTAAAGGATTTCAAGCGGCAGCAATATCCATGATTATGCATCCGCGTAATCCCTATGTACCGACTTTCCACGCAAACCTGCGATTTTTCCTTGTTGATCAATCCCACTGGTATTTTGGTGGCGGATTTGATTTGACACCCTACTACCCTTTTCAAGAAGACGTGGTGCATTGGCACCAGTGTGCAAAGCGAGCTTGTGATCCCTTTGGCGCTGATGTCTATTCGACGCTAAAAAAACAGTGTGATGATTACTTTTATCTCGCTCACCGAAACGAGGCTCGCGGCGTCGGCGGTGTGTTCTTTGACGATTGGATCGAAGGAGGTTTCGACCGAAGCTTCGAAATGACAAAGAGTATCGGTGACAATATTTTACCTGCCTATGTGCCAATTCTTGAAAAGCGTAAAGACACGCCATTTGGTGAGCGAGAAGAAGAATTTATGCTTTACCGAAGAGGGCGTTATGCCGAGTTCAACCTCGCCATTGACAGGGGAACCCGTTATGGCTTGCAAACGGGGCGGCGTATTGAGTCTGTTCTGGCATCTATGCCACCACGGGCAATATGGAAGTACAATTGGCAACCAGAACCAGGCTCGGCGGAAGCCAAACTTTACGAAGACTATCTGCCTGCCCGTGACTGGATAAACCTCGACTAACTGAACTATTCAGACTGAGCAGCGTAAGCCTCAACTTCTCTCCAGACTCGCATCGTGTTTCCGCCCAATATTTTCTCGATGTCAGGTTCGCTGTAGTCATTTTCAAGTAGTGCATCGACAAAATTGGGATACTCGCTGACATCTTTAAAGCCAACCGGAAGACTATCGCCAACCCCATCGAAGTCTGTGCCTATACCCACGTGGTTAATACCCGCGACTTTGACGATGTGATCAATGTGGGCGATCACGTCTTTCATTGTGGCGTATTCATAAGGGTTCTCTGCATAAACGATGATTTTTGCCGCCTCTGCTGCATGAGTGTCCGCATTGATGTCCATCTGCTTCATATAAGCTTCGAGGGCTTCTCGTCTTGCTTGACTACTTTTCGAGGATTTTTCGCTCAAAAAAGAGGATCCGATGTTTAACTGGATAACGCCGTTGTTCTGCGCCAGTTTTCGAAGCATGTCATCATCCATGTTTCTCTCAAATCCAGGCACGAAATGTCTTGCCGACGAGTGAGACGCGATAACAGGCGTCTTTGTCACTTCTATCACGTCATAAAATGCCGCGTCCGAAACATGGGAAACATCTACCATAATACCGAGACGATTCATTTCAGGCACAAGCTCTTTACCGAAATCGCTCAGTCCTCCCCAGCGTTTGTTTTCGTCATAAGATGAATCGGCAATATGATTACTCTTCGAGTGAGTGAGGGTGATGTACCGAATACCTCTATCGTAGAAGTGTTTGGCATTCGCCAGATCACCCTCGATTGGTCCACCATTTTCCATGCCCATTGCCATTGAGATCTTGTTGTTGGCAAAATTTTCCATGACTTTCGCAGTGGAAGCAGCCAAGGCAAATTTGTCCGGATGAGCAGTGACTATTGCTTCAACGGAATCAATCAGTTCGTTGGCGAGATTTTTAGCATTACCTGCCTCTTCTTCTTGGGCTGGAATATAAATAGACATAAAAGGCACATTGAGTCCGCCCTCCACCGCTCGGGGATAATCAAACTGACCTGTTTCCGTGCTTCCGCCAACATCCTGATCCGGCATATTCTGCAAGCGATATGGCACATCGATATGCGTATCTACCAGCAGATATCGATTGGTTAAAGTTTTACCCGTTGGTTTCTCGTCAGCATCGGTCATTTCACCGCTGGCCGACTCGGCCATGACGGTCGCATCGAGAGACGCAGATTTCTCGGGCACGCCGCAACCGGCAACCACCGCCGTCAGAGAGATTATCGCGCCAAGTGCGTAAAGACGTGACCAAATAACAATAACGTGTCTCATTGTTGGTGATCCCAGCAAGAAAAATAAGACTGCATAATATACGTTTGCCGATATGATGAAAATTATGGGCGGGGCATGCATAGATTTTCCGCTTAAGCGCATGCTGGCAGTTAGGTTATTCCGCCAGCGATTACCGGACATTTAGCGCCGTTGATTGAAAACCTGTGACCTTCTCATTAAAGTGCAGTCTCTCACATGTTATCGAGGCGCTCTTACGTGTCATCCAGCACATCCCGCCAACTTGTCTCCCGTTTACCCGATGTCGGTGTCACCATATTTACCGTAATGTCGAAGATGGCTGAAGAATACAACGCCATCAATCTCTCTCAGGGTTTTCCGGATTTTTCTGCCCCGCCGCGTCTACTTGAGCTGCTTTCAAAGCATGCGAACGATGGTCGAAACCAATACCCGCCGATGACTGGTGTTCCATATCTGCGAGAACAGATCGCGCAAAAAGTGGCGAATATTTACCATTGCGACGTTGACCCGGATTCAGAGATCACGGTGACTTCCGGTGCAACCGAAGCACTATTCGTCGCAATACAAACGGTCATAAGCGCAGGCGATGAGGCCATTATTTTCGACCCTGCCTATGACTCTTACGAACCCGCCATTATCATGGCCGGTGGCTCAGCCGCACACGTTCCTCTCAGTAGTCCAAATTTCAGTATCGATTGGGATCTCGTTCAAGCAACGATCAACAACAGGACTAAATTACTGATCCTTAACTCACCACACAATCCCTGCGGCAGCATCCTCACGGAAGCTGATCTGGAGTCGCTTGCAAGGATCGTAGAAGAGCATGATTTATATGTCATCAGTGATGAAGTTTATGAACACATGGTTTTCGATAATGCAAAACACCTCAGTATGTTATGCAACGAGCGGCTGCGACGGCGAAGTTTTGTCGTTTCTTCTTTTGGTAAAACCTACCACGCCACGGGGTGGAAGATCGCATACTGTATCGCGCCAACCGAACTGACTAACGAGTTTAGAAAAATTCATCAGTACGTGACCTTTACCACTCACACGCCGTCTCAGTGGGCAATTGCAGATTTCATGCAAGAATGTCCCGAACATTACCTCGAACTATCGAATTTTTATCAGCGTAAACGCGACTGGTTTTTAAAAGAAATGTCTGGCTCAAGATTTAAAATGTCTCCTAGTCAGGGCAGTTATTTTCAGCTCGCGGATTACAGCGAAATTTCAGACAAGGGAGATGTTGAGTTTGCTAACTGGCTTACACAGGAAATTGGTGTCGCTGCTATTCCTATTTCCGTTTTCTACCATTCGCCTCCAGAGCAAAAAATTGTTCGGTTTTGTTTCGCCAAAGATGAAAAGACATTAACAGCTGCGGCAACTAAACTTGCCAGTATCTGAGCATCTGCAACTGGGGATTTGAGAATACAATGTCACTGACCATTACGCTGTTTCAGACAGATCTTATTTGGGAAAGCAAACAGCTAAACCTGGACCATTTCACTGAACAAATGAGCGCAGTTGCGCAATCAGATTTGATGGTGCTGCCAGAAATGTTCAGCACTGGGTTTTCAATGCGATCTGAGCAACTCGCTGAATCGATGGACGATAAGACGGTTCAATGGATGCTTACTAGATCAGCAGAACTCGACTCAATTGTATGTGGCAGTTTGATCATTAAAGACAGCGGCAACTTTTATAACCGTTTTATCTGGGCCCAACCGGATGGCAACTTGCAGTTTTATGATAAAAGACATCTGTTCAGAATGTCTGAAGAACACCAAAACTACTCACCTGGCAATCAAAAGATCATCTTGGATATTAACGGTTTCAAAATCTGTCCCCAGGTTTGTTATGACCTCAGGTTTCCGGTGTTCAGCAGAAATACGCAGCGAATCGACGGGGAACTTTCAGCGGCTTATGATTTACTACTTTACGTTGCGAATTGGCCCGCAGCGAGATTTACTCACTGGCGGGCATTGCTGCAAGCGCGGGCTATCGAGAATCAGGCCTACGTTATCGGCGTAAACAGAGTTGGCACAGACGGCAACGACATCGCTTATCGCGGCGATTCATGTGTGATCGATCATCAGGGAGAATTTGTTGAGGACATGGGTAACGAAGCTAGCATCTTGTCCGTCACGCTCGATAAATCGCCGCTGGAGGTCTACCGCGCTAAGTTTCCTGCGTGGAAGGACGCCGATCAATATCAGCTGATCTGAAAAGGTCATTTGTATACCTTTCAAGTCAGCGGCGCGAGACACGCCCTCGGATTGAAAGGTTGCCTACAACAGATCTGGACAGCATATTAAAGTAAGAGACAAACAGGAGATCTCAATGTCACGACTTAAATTTGGCGCATTCCTCGCTCCCCATCACCCGATTGGGGAACACCCTATGCTTCAATTTCAAAGGGACTTAGATCTTGTCGAACATCTTGACCGATTAGGGCTTGAGGAGTTCTGGTGTGGCGAACACCACTCCACTGGCTGGGAGATCATCGCTTCGCCAGAAATGTTTCTCGCCGCGGCAGGTCAGCGCAGTCATCGAATTAAGCTAGGCACTGGCGTTGTCTCCCTGCCTTACCATCACCCCTTCAACGTTGCCCAGAGAATGGTGCAACTTGATCACATGACTGGAGGCAGAGCAATTTTTGGCTCAGGTCCCGGCGCCCTGCCCTCAGATGCGCATACCCTTGGAATTGATCCAATGGTCCAACGTGATCGCCAAGACGAAGCAATCGGCGTCATCAGAAAACTCCTTAGGGGTGATGCGCGTTTTAGCCATGAGAGTGAGTGGTTTACGTTGAAAGATGCCGCCCTGCAATTGTTGCCGTTGCAGGAAGATATGCCTTTCGCCGTTGCTTCTATGATATCCCCCTCGGGAATGACTTTAGCCGGTAAACACGGCACGGGCGTTCTCTCCATTGGGTCCACATCAACTGCTGGTTTACAAGCGCTCCCTACGCAATGGGGATTTGCCGAAGAAGCTGCAGCGAAAAGTGGAAACACAGTCAACAGAGATGACTGGCGCGTCGTAATGAATTGGCATATCGCTGAGAGCCGCGAGCAGGCAAAAGAACAAGCTAAACATGGTCTGCAGCGCTGGCATAATGAATACACCGTTGGCACGCTTATGCGGCCTAATGTTGAAGCATTTAAGTCACCAGATGAGGCAATAGAAATGATGGCCGAGGGTGATGATTCTGCTGTCGTCATCGGCACACCAGACGACCTTGTTAATGCTGTCAAAAAAATGGTGGAGGTCACCGGTGGCTTCGGTACTGTCATCGGTTTTATCCATGACTGGACAACGCCTAAAGATAACTTCAACAGCTGGGATATGGTTGCCCGTTATGTTGTGCCAGAAATCAACGGATATCTTAAACAGTATCGAGAGTCGCAAGACTACGTTGTCAATCACCGTGAAGTGTTTGATCGCGCAGGTCAGGCAGTGGTTGCCAAAATAATGGAAAACGATGATGCGGTTGCAGCTATGCAAGAGCAGGCAAATGCACAGTCTGCCATGCAGTCGCACAACGCGCCGGACCTTGACGCTGAGGCCAGAAAACGTTGATACGCCTATTTCGCCTCGAGCGCACCGAACAATGAATTCCATTTGCGTATACTGCGGCTCCAGTTTTGGAAACCAGCCTGCTTTCGCCAAGGCAGCCCGGCAATTAGCTAATGCCATGAATGAGAGATCAATTTCTCTTGTTTATGGTGGCGCTAGCGTGGGCATTATGGGTGAAATCGCCAACGCTGTTCTGGCGGGAGGCGGCGCAGCCATCGGCGTGATACCTCAGGCGCTAGCTGACAAAGAAGTCTCCCACACGGGGCTTACGGAGCTGCATATTGTTTCCTCGATGCATGAGCGCAAAGCGCTCATGGCAGAAATATCTGATGGTTTTATCGCGTTACCCGGCGGTTTTGGCACACTTGAAGAATTATTTGAGATGCTTACTTGGTCCCAGTTGGGATTTCACCAAAAGCCCGTTGGATTGGTGAATGTTGCCAATTACTACGATGGTTTGCTCAACTTTCTTGATCACACGACTACGGCACGATTTGTGAAACCAGCGCACCGAAACCTCCTGATTTCCGATCATTCGCCGGAAGCAGTGCTTGATCGTATGCAGAAGTTCCAGCCATCAACGGCGACGAAATGGATCGGCGACGGCGAAACCTGAAAAACTACTTCAACAAATCTATCCCTCCAACGCCGCCATATAGGGAAATTTTTTGTTTATTCGCTATCAACATGGTGCAATCCAGCGAATTTGGCTTAATTTCCAACAAGCATTCATTCTTTTACTCGCATAGTTCCCTATAATCTGCTTTTTATGCCTTTCTGCTCGAACACAGGAAACCAACACTTTGCTGCATTATCTGGGTCAATATCTTGCTGAAATCGCCGGTCCATTCAGACTTCTCACTTCGTATATATTTTTAACGGGGCTAGGTACTGCGTTAGCAGCATTTGCGACCTGGTGGTATCTACCCAAACTCTGGCACTTATTGCCAAGAGACCGTGGTCGTGAATTTGCAGTGGATGCCGCAAAAAGTATTGGCAAGCCCGTGAGCGCAGGCATCCTGTTTATTCCAATATTCATTATCATTGCGTTACTGGTTGTGCCTTTCGAGTGGAAATTCGTCGGCATAATCGCCTGCGTATTTGCGGCTATGGTCGTTGGATATCTAGACGACCGGGCTATTGGTGGCTGGAGCGAGTATCGTCTGGGCGCGATTGATCTGGTTATTTCTCTCTTTGCCTCGATCGTCATCTGCCAAATGGAGAGCTATACAATTTGGTTACCACTGTTCAAAGATGCGATCGATATCGAGCCCATACTTTTCATTCCTGCAGCCACAATACTTATTTGGGTCTCAATTAATGCCACCAACTGCACCGATGGTGTCGACGGCCTTTCCGCTAGCTTATCTGGTATGGGTATCATATTCCTGGGCATCATCCTTTATGGCATCGTCGGTCATGCTGAGATATCTCAGTACCTTTTGGTGCCTCATTACGCACAAGGTGCAGACTGGGGAATCATGGCTTTTGTGATGAGTGGCTGCCTCGCCGGTTATCTTTGGCATAATAGCTACCCCAGCGCTGTGCTGATGGGCGATGCGGGTTCAAGACCTATCGGCTTACTGTTGGGGATTCTGGTGCTCGCCTGTGGTAACCCATTCCTGATTCTTGTGGTTGCGTTTATGGTGCTGGTAAACGGTGCAACCGGCATGATTAAGGTTGCACTACTACGTTTTTTCAAAATCGGTATATTTCGGCAAATACGTTACCCGCTGCATGATCATGTGAGGCACAAGTTGGGTTGGTCAAACACACAGGTACTGGTTCGATTTATGCTTTTACAAGCGGTTGGCACACCAATTTTGCTGGTACTTCTATTGAAAGTTCGATGAGCCCTTGCCCCAAAAACAACCAGCATAAATATCAACGTGGTTGAATAAAACGATTGATACAGCGTAACGATGTTCAGGTAAAAAGTTTTTCAGCGGACTGACTGATTCTGATCATTATCAGGCTATTGGGATAGTATCTTGACCAAATACAGACACGTTGGCCTCAACCCAAATTGGGAAGTTCGAGGTTTTATTGATCCTTTGGGTTGATTCGCGACGTCAGTACGTGATCTTCCCAGACGCCATTTATTTGCAAATATTGTGCAGCTTTACCTTCTACAGTAAAACCAAGGCGCGCTAGCAGATCCCCGCTACGCGCATTCCTCGGCATGTAGTTCGCCATCACTCGATGCAGGTTCAGCTCATTGAATACATAGGCTAGGGATGCATTGATCGCTTCAGCCATATACCCTTGTGATTGGTGCTTCTCAGCTGTGGCATAGCCAAGATGGCAGGACTGAAATGTACCCCGAACAATATTTGAGTAGTTACATACCCCAAGCACCTCTGTCTCAGCTTTGTTCAGCATGGTGAAGCTCAAATGTGATTGCTCTCGAAACTGTCTGAGCGCCATTCGCAACTGAACCTGCCAAAAAGCGGGCGTGTAATATTCACTCGATCTCGCAGGTTCCCACTGAGTCAGGAATTCCCGGTTCTCGTTGCGAAACTTGACCATCATCTCTGCCTGCGAGGGATCCAGAACGCGAATGACCATACGCTCGCTCTCAATAACCGAGAGGCTGGTACTCGTACTCCTGAATCTGCTCTTAAAACTCGTCATAGGCTGGCATTTCTCAATCGTTTCACGTTGTTTTCCTTAAGATAGAGTGTACAGCTTCTGGAAGTAAGGTTTAAGGTCGCACCGGGCGGTAATCTGAACCAATCATGTCGGATGAGCATCTCGCCATTCATATTGGCGATACCTTCGAGCACAAAACCCTCAACGCCACCCTCATATTTTTTGCGAAGTAAACCCTCAGAAGCGAGGGTTTCTGCCGAAGGAATAGCGCCCAACTGAATACCAAGGGAGATGATTGAAATCGACTCGCCGGACTGATTCAGCAAGACGCGAAATATCACGTTTTCTATCTGCTCGGTTAACGCCTGCTCACTGGGATCAAACGTGCTCGGTTCGGGGCTAAGCTCGGGCCATGAAAGCATCAGGTGTTTGGCACCCCTATATTGACGCAGTTTTACAAATAGCAGGCATCCTTCACGAGAACAAGGCGCGTGAGCAAATCCCTCGGGGTTCAGAAGCCAAGATCCCGCCGGCCAATCACCTACATCGTCTGAAAATATGCCTTCCAAGACCAGTATTTCCTCCCCTTCTGGATGACCGTGGCGATGAAAAGAAGCCCCTGGAAGATACTCCACGAGAGAGGTCACTTGACCTGATTCAGGTTCACCAACAAGATGGAAACGCTTCCGACGAACAGTATTGGAAGGACTCGCTTGCCACTCGGTTTCATTCACTTTGACAATACTCGGTATTGACATATCGTGATTAAACATTGACCTCTCCTACCTCAAACCACGACGATTGGGCCCTCCAGACACCGGCTGAATAGATATTTTGTAGTTTCAAGCTATTCGTTGAAATACGCGCCCGCTCATGTTTGCTCGTGTTCTTCAATGCCAGTTTCGTGCTCTTTTATATTGCTGGATGGCTTAGTAATGTGCGTCGATTAATGTATAACTTCTGCCAAAGCGTGAAGTTACGCATCCCTCACTCGCAAGCAAGCCGCTCGCTTTTCTGACGTCGCTCCACTGAAATGAAGGTGAGTCTGCATACACCGAGATCATCTCCGTTTCCGTCATAAACTTCAACGCTCGCTGGGCCAATAAACCTGCACTGATAACACGGCGCATGTAAACGTCGCTCAGAACACCGTGAGCATAAAATCGTCGAGCCTATTCCCTTACTGACTATTGGAAATAAGCCAGTTATCCTTAACAGACTAAACTCGTGTCCGATTTTATCTTGAGCGCTCCGATATGAACGCCAAAAACTTGCAGGAATGGCTATGCGATTTATTCTCTTATCTGTAGTGGTAGCGCTTTTGTCGTTTTCTCTAGGCACTCGCGCGATGGAGCCTGACTGGCAGCGGCTTGAATCTGATTCACTCAACACACTTGTCGACCTCATAAAACTCGACACATCGCAACCAGCTGGCAATGAGTACCTTGCCACAGACTATCTTGGAAAGAGACTTAAAGCCGAGGGAGTCGATTTTAAAACCTTCGAAGCAAAGACTGGCAGAACCAACATAGTGGCGCGAATCAAGGGTAATGGCAGTAAACGACCCCTGCTACTTTTGGGGCACACTGATGTCGTTACCGTAGAACCGGAAAACTGGTCGTTCGACCCATTCGGCGGGACGGTCAAAAATGGCAAAATATTCGGACGCGGAGCCGCTGATGACAAAGGCATTGTCGCTGTATCGCTAGAGGTACTATTGGCTTTGCATAGAAACAAGGTGCCATTGGACCGCGATGTCATATTTCTTGGGGTTGCGGACGAGGAAGGCGGCGGCGGTCTGGGCATTACCTATATGGTGGAAAATCACTTTGAGGAGATTGCAGCCGAATTTGCCCTCAACGAAGGTGGCCGGGGATCAATCGATCCAAGCACCGGAAAATATGTCAACTTTTCTATTGGCACAGCAGAGAAAACGCCTCGGCGTGCACGACTTCTCGCGAGTGGCACAGCAGGTCATGGCTCTGTACCAACGCGCGACAATGCGATAGGTGCGATCGCCAGAGCCGTTGCAAGACTCGTCGACACGCCTCTGAAGATGGAGCTGAACGAAACTACCCGAACATTCTTCCGTAGATTGGCAGAAACGCGTCCAGAGGCGGAAGCTAGCGTTTATCGGGATATTCTTAAACCGAATCCTGACTTAGCGACACAAGCAAAGTTGCAAGATATCAATCCCACTTTTTTCTCGATCATCCGCACTTCCGTCGTACCTACGATTATTAATGGCGGTTACCAACGTAATGTAATCCCATCAAGTGCCGGAGCTACACTCGACATTCGAGCCTTACCGGGAGCAGACCCGGAACAACTGTGGGAAGAATTGAGGGCTATCATTGATGATGATTCTATTCAGATTATCCCCATGAAAGTCACGCGCCCCGCGCACGACCCCGCACCTCTCCAAAATGATATGTTCAGAGCATTCGAAGATATCCTTACCGAGCGACATCCCGGTGCTGTTGTATTGCCGAGCATGCTGACAGGTGCCACCGATTCGGCACAACTCAGGGCCGCAGGCATCGCTGCGTACGGATTTGGGCCCGGCGTTGTCCTCGGCGACAACAACGGCATCCATGGCAATGATGAGTATCTGAGGGTAGAGCCATACTTTGAATACCTTAGGCTCATGTGGTTATTAACAAATCAAGTAGCAGGCAGCCACTAGCAAAACAGCAGGAGTTAACGTGACAGAAAAAGTTTTCTATCAAGACAGTTACCAGCAAACACTCAATACAACCATTACTGCAGTGCAGGCTGACCGCATAGAATTTGCAGCGACTATCTTTTATCCACTCGGTGGTGGGCAACCTGGTGATCAGGGCACGGTCTCCTGTAATGGTTCTTCTTTAAATATTGTCGATACACGAAAAGGTGAGACAGCCGACGCTATCAGCCATCAGCTCGAATCTGAAACGCATGAACTGCAGGTAGGCGACGAAGTTACCCTGGAGCTGGATTGGGAGCGACGCTACAAGCACATGCGAATGCACACCTGCATGCACTTGTTGGGTTCGCTGATACCAGTCCCAGTGACAGGCGGTTCCGTCGGCGCCGAAAAGAGCCGACTGGATTTCGATATAGGAGATAATCAATTAGACAAAGAGGATCTTACGATCCGGCTAAACGAACTTGTTCAATCCAAGACCACGCTCGCACTCGAATCGATTACTGATGAGGAGTTGGATCAGAATCCTAGTCTGGTCCGAACGATGTCGGTTCAGCCACCACGAGGTGCAGGAACAATACGCATGATAAGAATCGGCGATATTGATTACCAGCCCTGTGGTGGAACACACCTTAGCAATACATCGGAGATTGGACCCGTAAGGGTTTCAAAAATTGAAAATAAAGGGAAGAGAAATCGCCGAGTCCATTTGGTCTTTGACGATTAGCTCTATTGAAAAATCAAATTGAGAGATCAAATCTAAAGATCCATGCGCCGGCATAACGCACTAAAATATGCCGCCCTCTAGACCCGCGGCGAGATACATACCCAACGTTTCACAGTCATCCAGTATTTCGTCTGTCAACTCGCCAACAGCGATCAGCGGCTCCTGAACTTCTTTAAAGCCATAGCCGTTGCCAATACGTCGGATGCTGGTTAGCGCGCCTGTGCCGTCATTTCCTGCGCTGATAAAAATGGCGATAGGCATACCTTCCAGCTGCCCCTCTAACGGATAAAACGTGCGGTCGAATAAATCTTTCATAGCCCCAGACATATAACCGAAATTTTCGGGTGTGCCGAAAATGATCCCGTCAGCCCAGAGCATGTCTTCAGCCATAGTCTCACCAACCAGGCGGACTCTTACTTCAATATCAATATCCGGATGCCTCGCGCCTTTTTGAACACGCTCACACATCCTGCCGGTAGAACCTTCTTTACTGTGATAAGTGATTAACAGATGTTTCATTTTTCGCTTTTCAAATACTCGCTGAAGGCATTAGCCAAGGTTTACTATCATCACGATATTGTATTTCTTTACCCGATAACTAGGCGACATTTAAAAACAGCCAACAGACCCCTTCGTCGCCGTTGGCTTGCAACAACCTCATACTTCGACAACTTCTAATACCAAGATGTTTCCCGAGATGAATCGATAAGCTGGCACTTCGAGATTTGTGGGCGCGGCTGCGCCACTGAGAACCCGCCCAGAGAGGTCATAGTCACTGTGATGACAGGGACACGAGAAACCCAGAGATGTATCTTTCGATTTCACTACCTGACACCCCAAATGAGTACATAAATTGTAAGTCACAAAAATTTCGGGCCTTAAAGACCTGTACTCGTTTTCCGCAAAGGCCGGCTGAAGTGATTGCAAAGAAGAGGGATCTTTTAGATCAATACTCCCTTCCTCAATCGTCTTTATCATCTCTTGAGATCGTTTTTGTATCACGAGATCCCGGCCTCGCCAGCGAACAATTTTTGATTGCCCCGGCCTTAAATCATCGACACTGACTTCCAGACTGGTTTCATCATCAGCTGTCGGAATTAGCGCGCGAAAAAACGGAAAGGCAAGAAAACCTGCTCCTGTTATTGAGAAACCTTTAACGATTCGGGTGAGCCAAAGACGGCGATTCATCATTGTAATAGTACTTTGATAATAACTTGATGTTTTAACTTACGAAAAAAACACATTGTCAGACTTGCGCCAGGAAATGAATATCTAAAAATGCGTTTGAGTTTGACACCACCCAATACGCTGGCAGTGCTATGCCTGTTTTTGGTCATTGCGCCCCACTATACCACCAGTGCGTGTCTGCATCGTTATACAGGTACTGCATCAATGCCCGTCTCATGGTAGCGCACTGATTGTTGCATCCCGACAACAGGGAAATATTGGATAATCTTGGCTTAACCAAACGAAAAACCGGCGCCACACTCAACCAGCATCTGCCCTACTAGACCGGCAGCACGATGCTGCTGGGCTTTCTGGTATTCCTCGTTCCTGAACATATCGAGCATTACCTGCGTTGAGGGATATTCTATGACGGCTACCGCATCCCAGGCTCCTTCCCCCTCGCCAATCAGAAAACCTCGAACCTCGCCTGAATAAACCACGCGAGCTCCTTTTGGCCCCATGATCTCATTAAAGGCCTCGCCGTAGAGTTGGTAGGCCTCTTCACCACTGAGGTCTGATTCGCGGCCATCTTCGTAGACTGCTTTTGGCTTGAATCGAAGCAGGTTCAACATAGATATGGGTTCGCCTGTCGCTCTGTCTCGAAATGCACGCACCTGGTCACCCGTTGGTTGAAGGACATTCTCGGTCATTACTTTTCCACCTAATGATTAATTGAGTCTGTTTAACGTGATTGTGTTTGCCTAGCAGATTAGAGGTTTTTCAGCCCTATTTTAGCTGGCACGTTTAGCAAACAGATATTGTTCATAGCATACAGACCAAAACTGGTTTTTTCAGAAAAAGCACCCTCAACTTTCGAAGCGCAGACCCTGCTCCACCTGTTGTGGTTTGGACTAGGCAATCATGTTAGTTTTGCACTGACTTTTTACGACGAAAAATCTCCATGACATTTAAAGCACTAGCAATAGACCTTGACGGCACACTGCTGGTCGGCGACGACCTCTCTGAAAGAAACCGCGTGGCAGTTAAAGCTGCCCATGACGCCGGTTTTGAAATTATTATTGCGACGGCTCGGTGGCGCCATATGGCACAGCGAATTGCCTCCCAAATTGGCATCAGCAAACCAATCATCGCCTGTAGCGGTGCACAGGTTTATTTGCCAGATCGTGAAGCAGATATTTTTGATCACCGTCTACCCGATGACTTTACTCGAGAGCTTTACTCGCTTTGTAACCAACATCGGTGTATCGCAACAATCTCAATCGATGACGACGTTTTGCTTAAACTGGATGGCGAGCCAGATATGTCCCAGATGCCGTCAGAACTTATTTGGGTGCCCGAGCTTTCAATGGACAAGCATGCAGCACCGCGTATTGCAGCGACTCAGGGTACAGCACTCAACCAAGAAATTAAGGAAACGTTGAAACCCAAATACGCGGATAAAGTTAATATCTACGATTCGATAGGTCCGAGCGGTAAGGTTGTCATCACGATCACAGCAAAAGCAGCCAATAAAGGAGAGGCGCTAAAAGTTAGCTGCGACCACCTCGGGATTTCCTTGGCAGAAGTCATCAGCTTTGGTGACGCTGAAAACGACGTGGCCATGTTCGAAATTACCGGCAGCGCTGTCGCAATGGGGCAAGCAGACGAAATTGTTAAGGCAGCAGCGAAAACGGTCACCGGAACAAACACCGAAGATGGTGTCGCCATGGCGATCGATCGAATCTTAAAAACCGGCTCTCCCTGAAATGAAAGCATTTAAATTTAAAGCATCTGACGATACTGATGTGCATTGTTATCATTGGGCACCCAAGACGCAGCCGAAAGCCGTCATACACATCGCCCATGGCATGGGGGAACATGCGGCGCGCTATGATTGGGTCGCCAGTCAGCTAACCGATGCCGGTTTTTACATTTACGCCAGCGACCACCGCGGGCATGGCCAAACCGCGATTAAATTGGGTCAGTTTGGTCTTGACGGCTGGAATCGGACACTGCTAGACCTTCGCGAGATGATCGCTGCGCATAAAGCTAACCACCGAGATCTTCCCATTGTATTGCTAGGACATAGTATGGGCTCAATGCTTGCACAGCAGTATATCGAGCTGCACGGAGAAACGGTTGACGCTGCAGTCCTATCTGGTAGTCCGGGGTTTACTCATCCTTTTCTCAGCTGGGTAGCTAGAGTCATCACAATCGTCGAGACCTGGCGCTTTGGTGATGAAAGGGTAAGCGGTTTGTTAAAGAAAATGGTATTTGATAACAGTAATGCGAATTTTGAAACAAACTCATCGGAAGGCAACGGTTTTGAATGGCTAAGTCGCGACAGAGATCAAGTGCAAGTATACGTGGATGACAAAATGTGTGGCTTCGTCCCCTTCCCGGCTTCTTTAAAGCTGATGTTTACTGGTGCACACTGGACCCAGAAAAAGCAAAGCGTTGGCAAAATAGCTGCCAGCTTACCCATCTATCTTTTCTCGGGGTCGGCTGACCCCGTGCACGGTGAGCTCAAAAACCTTGAGCGGTTATTGGAAAAATATCGGGATGCGGGTCTGACCGTTGATACGCGTTATTATGCAGACGGCCGACATGAAATGTTTAATGAACTCAACCGAGATGAAGTGATCACAGATTTGCTAGCATGGCTTGCAAAAACACTTGATTGACTACTCACTGGTCGGGCGTCCAGTCCCAACGACCCGCTTCATCTCCATGATCTAGCACTCTTTGATGGACAGTATTCAAGGCATCAAAAATTTGCCTTGTCGCGTCTTCAACGCTGGTGCCCTCGTCAAAATAGATAGGTGGTTGAATGTTGGCACTCGCCGGTCCCGGAAAAATCTCTCGCGTACCCTTAGGTCGAAGTTTTGCAAGTCCGGTGAGATAAACCGGCACAACTGGCACCTTGCGGTCAAGCGCCAGTAGCGAGACGCCGTGTTTAAAACGGGACATCTTGCGGCTGGTCGAACGGGTTCCTTCCGGAAAAATAACCAAATTAGCGCCTTGATCAAGTAACCACTTTGAGTAATCCAGCGTTTTTGATCCACCGCCACGCTTAATCGGAAAGCTCGCGCCTGCCAGCGAGTTATACCAAGGCTGAAGTTCCAGCTCCTTCCTACCACCACCATTTTTCAGGAACCATCTATCCGCTGCAGCACCAAAATATGTATTCCATTTGATCCGCTGCGGCAGCGCTTGAAATAAGGCGAGAGAATCAAAATGACTTGTATGGTTACCGACTACGATGCACGGGCCCTTTAGGCCGCTAAAATGCTCCTTACCTGTCACGGTGAAAGGCTTGCAAGCCTGCCAGATATGACGAGAAAAGTGTCGCCAGCGGAAAAGAATGCGGATCGTCTTTGCCCACCAAGATATTTGCCACTCATGGGGACCATCAGTTCGAATCTCCTGTTTGACCATACGTTCAAACAGATCAATATCAATACCAGGTAACAACAGTGATTCAGTTGAGCTTGTCAATTCCTGCTGTAAGGCCGCCTTTTGTGCCCTGAAGTTGTCGGACACCTCAAACACGGTGCAGTGATCATATTTACCGAGTAGCTGATAATCGGCAAGGACATTTGCCTCGTATTCCTCAAGCACTTCACGGATGTGTCGGATGCGCTCTGGCTTCTCGACAACCGCCTTCATGCCCTCTGTTGATAAACGGGAAAGTAATACGTAAGCCGGCATGACCTAGTCTCCGCCAGGTCCATCTCCGGTAAGCATAGCAACGAAATCATCAATTTCGATGGCGGGTAAGGTGGTAATCTGGATGCTGCCACGAGATCCCAGCTCAACCGTGATACGTGCCATCACTTCGTTTGTTGGTGCTTCAATGATGTTAACGAAATCATAACCACCCATGACCGCAAATTGGGCTGTAACACGCGCGCCCATCGATTCAACCTCCTTGTTCACCTCTTTCAGCCGTTCGGGTCTGGACTTGAGTGTCTTTCGACCGTCATCAGTCAAAGTGCTAAGCATGATATACGTTGCCATTTCTAATCCTCTGCAGCTTGAAGCTGGTTATCATCTTGATCAACAATGAATGCTTGTGCCCGGTTCCGGCAAACAAAGCAAACCATTAAGTTTGTTCGACATATTGCGCGCGGGTCACTCTAAAACATAGCGTCCGGGCGCTTTATCAAGCGCTGGGTAATTGTCAGAGCCCATCAGCTTTACGGCTTCAACTTCGGCACCGGACCTCTCTTTTAACCACGCTATCCAGTGCTCACGCCAAGAGCCAGGCACTTCTTCTGCGGCTGAAACCCAATCATCAGTCTCACTCGGGAGTTCGTCAGCAATCCAATATTTCATGTATTTGTTCGGTTTGTTGCTAATCGTTTGGGTATGATTCTGGTTGGTCAGTACGAACTCAACATTGCCACCGAAAAGCTGGGTAGATCTGTAGCATCCTCGCCAGGGTGTTATATGGTCGGTACTACCCGCCATAATATAGGTGTCATAGGTAATCTGGGACAGGTCAATACGTTTGCCACCCAACCTCATTTCCCTCTTTGCCAGCAGGTTTTCCCAGGCAAGATCAAGAAAATCACATTGCAGGCCAGCGGGTACACGGGTGTAATCCATAGACCAAAACAATAATGGATGTACCGGAGGGTTCTTACCCATCAAGTAGTTGTCTCGGAAGAACGCCATGACGCTCTCTTCGGGCGTTAGCCAGGCAAACATTTCAAAGACATCTTTTTCATCGAAGATACCGTTTGTTTGCACTCTTGCCTTTTGTGCTGCGATCGAGCGCTCGGACACGAAAAGCCCAAAATCGCTGTCTTCAGGTCGATTATCAAGAATATTCACAAATAACGATTGTGAATTTACCAGATTTTCCCCTCTAGCTTGTAATAAGCCCAGAGCAGCAGCAGTCGTAATACCCCCTGCACACAGTCCCATTACATTGACTTTCTCACTATCGGTTATCTCACGCATCACATTGATCGCCGTGATCACGTGCTCAGCGTAGTATTCAAGATCCCATGCTTTATTATCCACTGTTGGGTTACGCCAACTAACCGCAAAAACACGAATGCCGGCGCTTAGCAATTCCTTAAACAGACTACGATCTCGGGTGAGATCCCCTAAATAAAACCGATTTACCTGGCTAAACACATAAAGAAACGGTGTTTCATGACTGGTCTCGGTCATCGGTTCGTATTGCATCAATTCAATGAGATCGTCTCTATAAACAACGGAACCTGAGCTGGTTGCAACATCTTGACCGATCACAAATCCATTTCGGTCGGCGACCGCGGGGTATCCGTAATTGTGACGATAGTCATCCAGCATGTTCTTTATGCCGTTTGAAAGGCTTTGACCACGGCTCTCAAATAGGATTTTCATTGCCTGCGGGTTACCTTGTAGGCTATTCACAGGCGCTAAGAGGTCCTTCAAAATACCCAAGAGGTAGGATGCTCGCTTCCGATTCATATCTTCAAGGTCGGAATTCTCGACCCAAGTATCAAGGGCTTTACCCCAGGCCATGTAATACTGCCCCATGCGCTTATAGAAGGGATTGTCTTGCCAGGCTGGATCAGAGAACCGATTGTCTTTCTGAGGATCGAGACTGCTCATACCCATCGTTACAGAAGCTAGGTCGGTTGCAAGTTCTTGCCAGACAATCCCCAGTACTCTTGGATTTGCCGTTAACCTGTCAACCAGTTCCTGAATTGCCCCGATGATTTCATCGCGATCAATGCCAAGCGCCAAATTTAATGCGACGCCTTCATTCTTCCTGTCTGAATGTTCATCTACCGCGGCTACCATTCATTACCCTCATTGTTTTAATGTTGAACCTGATAATCATCTCGATCATGCCCTGAAAGAAACAGCGTTAACTGATCGCTCTTAAAAACGCGCCAAACTTTAGATGTGCTCCGCTAAGTTGAAAACCTCGAGCAAGGGTTCATCACCCCACACCAGCTTGCTGATGCCCGTGTTGGCCATATGATAGTGATGAAATGGATATGGCGCTGGTTCAAAAAAATGCGCGAGCAAAATAGCAACCGCAGCGCCATGGCTCACAATAGCGACCTGCTCACCCTGGTGTTTTTGTTTTAGTCGAGACAGGGCTGCAAGGAATCTATCTCGCACGTTAATGACAGACTCGCCTCCCTCAACTGAGAAATGGTGATCCTTCGCCATAGACTCGAACATGCCGTATTTCGTTGCCAGCACCTCGTGTGGCAGTCCCTCTAGCCGCCCAATGCTGAATTCTCTAAAGCCTTGCTCATGTTCAAGGGGAACATCAATTCGCTCAGCGAGCGTTTGTGCAGTCTTAAGTGTTCGCTTTAAAGGGCTGCAGTAAACCATTGAAATATCTGTAATATATTCATGAAAGTAGTCGGCCATCGCCTTCGCCTGCACGATCCCTTTGTTGTTCAGCAAACTATCGGTAGAGCCATGCCATTTATTCTCGACATTCGCATCTATTTCTCCGTGGCGTACAAAATAAAAAGTTGTCGAGCCATCTGCGCCATCTTTCTGCATGAATTTAGCCTACCACTCGCCCGTATTTTCCATCGAAGCCCAAGGTTCCTTTGGCGCTAGGGCATCCCCTGCCTGGAGCAACTCGATGGAAATATTGTCTGGTGAACGCACAAAGGCCATATGTCCATCCCGAGGCGGACGGTTTATCAACACGCCGCCATCTTGCAGACGCTGGCAGGTTTCGTATATGTTCTCGACCGCATAAGCGAGATGGCCAAAGTTCCTGTCTCCTGAGCCCAGTTCGTCGCCGTCCCAGTTGTAGGTCAGTTCTACCTGCGCGCTTTCGTCTCCTGGGGCGGCAAGAAAAATCAGAGAAAACCTTGCCTGTTTATTCTCGTATCGCTTGAGTTCGACTAATCCAAGATGCTTGCAGTAGAAATCGAGTGAAGCTTCTAAATCAACTACTCGAACCATGGTATGTAAATATTTCATGAAAATTCCGTCGGTTAATTAAAAGTCCAAAGAATACGGCGGTGGGGAACTCGACACAAGCTAAAACCATACCTGTTAGTTTGTGCATTTTATACATTAGATATGCGTTATATGTATATGAAATATATGTAATAACAACTTACATCTCATGGCAACACGCCAATCAGGGTTAGACCCTCAAATATGGCCGGTCAAGCGTGTCAATTATAACTTGTCACGTCAGCTTCCAGTTTGTCCCTATTCCGGGCCCATCTGTTCGATTACATCATCAGCAGACATCAAGTTAAGAATTCCTCTCTCTCCACCCATGTGAAGTGCGCCAACAACCACAAGCGTTGTCTGTTTCGATTGCAGGTACTCGGCTATTTTCTTCGCCATCAGTGCGTTTCGGCTATCGATGAGTTTCTCGATCTGCGCATCCAGAGCTGGATATGTGCTGTTTCCCACGGCAACCCGCCACATTTCATCAGCGTCACCCCTGCGCCAAGCGTCAACGAGCGTTTCTAGTTGCTGCGCGGCCTTGGACGATTCTTCGATACCCGCCCTGAGAGAAAGCTCTTGGATATCGGGCGAATCACTCGCGAGTAATTGTAATTGCCCGGAAATTGACTCTAACTGCATGACGGGCTTGCCGGTGCTGCGGGCTTTTAACTGAAAATACCGATCAATCCCTAGTTCAGCCTCGTACTCAAGAGAGGCGAGTTCATCCATCGCCAATTTCAGAGAAAGAAACCAGGGCTTCATTGTCTGAACCGCTTCAAATTGAATCGCCTTCTCAGCCAGATGACTTTTCAGCAGTTTCAGTGTGTCTTCAGACAATTCTGTTTGTAATGTGCGCGAAGAGTGATAGAAACCCAGTTCTCTTACAAGTTTCGAGATGACTTCCTCATTGGCTTGGCTTAAGTCAACTTCAAAGACTGTCTGACTAGATTCTTTAAACGCTCGCTCCATTGAATTGGGTAGCGGGTATGCTTCAGGCGTAAGCGCATGTACTGAACCTAACAAATAAACAACAGCCTCACCTCGCTTGATTTTCCAAAGACTCACTCGCTCGGACGCCTGCTGGCCACTCGCACAGGATACTAGAAGGAAAAAAAGTGCAATTAATGCGCTGATTGACAAGGATTGTCGGCACGCCGACAGCGACCTGCGTTTAGCGAAAAACGTCGAAGCCTCCGACCCACACGGGACTGGATATCGCAAAGTGGTCATCTAGCTGGATAGCCCTGACATGATAGAAATCGCCAGCTTTAGCATTTTTGACGTCATCATCCTGAAACTGGAACATCTGACTGGTTGGTAATTCCTGATCGATCAGTTCAAATCTGATTCTGTCATCATACCCTTCCACCTCGACTATCCTGTCTATCGGGCCGTTTTGCAGCTCGGCAAGACTCAGGAGCTGACGCGAACCTGCAAAGTTGGCGGGTTCTCTTAAGCTAGGTTTACTGGCCTGATCCTCACGGCCTTCTTTTAGATTGATCTCGAATACAGCATTGTCGTCAGTCATATCCGCTTGAACAAGAAAACTGCTCTCTTGCCCACGAGTCCATGTAATAAAATCCACTCGGTTGTTTTCTGTGGGGTGCATCGCAATCCCCTGTCTTCGCTTATTTCGAAATCCCGGTGCACTTACGCGCTGTAAATCACCACCCGTTAACTTGAGATATCCGATCCACTCACGACCATTACGCGGATAGTCGACCTGATCCCGATGAGGCGCGGAAGATGAATAAAACGAGACTCTTAACTGCTGCTTTTTATCGTCGCGCTTGTTGGACTCAACATCCTCTGTAATGGTCTCGTCAATTTCATCGCTCGCCAAAGTTTCACTGCCATAAGTGATGCGATCTACCACTAGGCCATTCTTCAGTAACTCTACTGCCACTATGCCGTTGGTTCCACTCACCCTTCCGGAGATTATCCTTCGCGTGTCATTAACCACCCTTGAACCGGGCATGCCGCCATTTACCTCGACATCCAGCAGTATTTTGGCACCGCTGGTGACATAAGTTCGGGATTCAGCCAGCGCCTCGAATATGGACTCTCCAGACTTAAACCATACGGCTGTTGCGCCGGAAACTGCAGGTTTTTCGGAAAACATCTGGTTTGAACTGGCGGACCCGGTAAACCCTATTTTGTTTCCCTGCAATGCGTGTCTTGTACCAAACTCGGTAAAAGTAGCGTCGCCTGAAATAATTTCAACTAACCTGCCAGCAGTGGGATTGAATGCCCTGACATCTGTTGGTGCATAGGGAACGGCCATATGAAGTTGATCATCAGCTCTACCCTCTATATCTGAGTTGCTCAGCGCAAAAATTTGAGCCTCTCGAGTTTCAAAATTGCCTGGCGCTCGCGTCAGCACAACGGTATTGCCGCCAGCAATCAATTCCGCCTCAAGTTCAAACGCCGCCAGACTGGCATTGCTCAGGAAACCGAGTGGTGCTTGCCCACGACGACCACGCTTGCTCAGGTCAATCCACTCGAGCTGATACTTAGGGTCCCGAACCACATCAATAGGATTTACCGAAGTTCGCAGTCCTCCACCCCCGGAACGCAAAGCGAGCTGCCGGATACCAGGTTCATCTAGGTTGAACATGAAAGACTGTTCTGCTCGATTACTTCTATCAATGCGCTGCCTAAACACCCCATCTACCAACAAATCGAGAGAAGGCGTCGCACCAAATGAGGGGTTCCCAAAACGATCAACCAATTGCACGTTGACCTCAAAGTTCTGTCCCGGCGTAACAATCGATGGCGCAATAGATCGGAGGCTAACGGGTTTATCCGCAACAATGGCTAAACCGTCAGCAGGAATCGCGTAGGGTTGTGAAAACTCCGGATAGACAAGATATACAGGTAAAATGAAGTTCGCCTGCGTGCGCTCTGGTACCTGAAAATTCTGGTATCGGATGGTCACGGTATCGCCACTGCTAAGCGCGCCTTCTACAACTCTTGCTGCCGGAAAGAGCTCGCCCCCGTTGGTGAGTGAGTAAGCTTCAAGCTCAAGGCTAGCCTCGCCGGTCGTGGTCACGCTAACGAAGTTGTTTGCCTCCTTATCTAAAGCTTGCAGCCTGAAAGGCAGTCTCTCGAGGCTAGCGACTACGAAAAGAGCACCCTCTAAAGGTAAATCTGGAACAGCAAAGGTTTGTGAGAACTCTGCCGACTTGCCAACGATTAGAGAAGGCACGCTAAATTCCGCGCGACTTGGGTCGATAGCTTGGGACTGCAGCCATTCAAGCAGTTCAGCAATGTGATCGAGAGCGTCCGTTCTTCGCCGAATATCGGCTGCTTGTGCTGATGGTACCGAGGAGATTGCCTGGAATTGTCCTGTTTCCGAAGTTTCGGCCAATGCTGGCCGTTCTCTCAAAACAAATGTTATTTGCTCGTCTATTACGCCAATCCAATCATTGGCCTCGAGAACCGCTTCAGGTTGCTCAATTACCCGGGCTCTGAGGTTTCTGGCTTTCGCGAGCAGACCGGCGTAGGAATCAGAGTAGGAATCAGGGAAGGAGTCAGTGGAGGAGTCAGAGGAGGAGTCAGAGGATCTGGATAGTTCATATCCCGCCTGAGCTTCCGACTCAGCAGCAATGGGCGACTTACCCGGAAAGCAGGCAAGCGCTGCGGAAAAGGCCATCACGATGCAAGCGCGCCCTCCAGATAAAGATACATGTCTAGTCAGGTTTTCATAAGTCACAAGGTTTATATCTTCGCTCTGATGAACGCCATCATGATAAATCTCCGGTACGCCTGAATCGCCTTACATCTTTGGCAAACCCTACTAAATTGTTTCGGCAAGGTACTGCTAACCACAAAAAGACCTACAAAGCGCGCCGCTTATTTAAGCTAGATTACCGCTCAAACGCAACCCAGTTACCAGCTATCAACAATAGCTGATTTTAGCCTTCAACCCGCTAGAGACTGCGATTGAACAAAACTTTCAGGCAAAAAAAAGGGATGAAAATCATCCCTTTTAAGTGCTGCGAAAAGAACTAGGCGTATTGCTTTAGCTCTTCTCTGGCAATGACGCGTCTGTGTACCTCATCAGGTCCATCTGCGAGTCTCAATGTCCGTTGCCCCATCCACATACCAGCGAGTGGCGTGTCCTGTGAGACACCCAGAGCGCCATACATCTGTATCGCGCGATCAATCACGCGAAGCGCCATATTAGGCACGGAGACTTTGATGGCTGAAATGTACTTTCGCGCTTCTTTATTGCCAATTTCGTCCATCATGTGTGCCGCTTTCAATACAGCGAGCCGACATTGATCAATTTCAATCCGTGAATCGGCGATCACATCATAATTACCGCCCAGCTCAGCCAATGGTTTACCAAATGCTGTACGTGTCAGCGCTCTTTTACACATTAACTCAAGCGCACGTTCTGCAACACCAATTGAACGCATACAGTGGTGGATTCGGCCTGGTCCGAGACGTCCCTGTGATATTTCGAAACCACGTCCTTCGCCAAGAATAATATTGCTCTTGGGCACACGCACATCTTCAAAGGTAATATGCATATGGCCATGCGGCGCATGATCGTGACCAAACACCTTCATCGGACGCACAACGGTGAGCCCAGGGGTGTCTTTGGGCACAAGAATCTGAGACTGTCGAAGATGCTTGGGCGCATCCGGATTAGTCACAACCATCGTAATCAGAATCTTACAACGGGAATCACCGGCACCTGAAATGTAGTGCTTAGACCCATTGATCACCCACTCATCGCCATCTAAAACGGCTCGTGTCGCAATATTAGTTGCGTCTGAGGAAGCGACATCAGGCTCGGTCATTGCGAATGCAGAGCGGATCTTTCCCTCAAGCAACGGCTCAAGCCATTCCTTCTTTTGCTCTTCAGAACCAAAGCGCTCGATTACTTCCATGTTACCTGTGTCAGGTGCCGCACAGTTAAACACTTCCGAGGCTATCGGGTTTCTTGCCATGACTTCAGCCAAGTGAGCATATTCCAGATTGCTGACCCCTGCTCCACCCTGGCTCTCTGGGAGAAAGAAATTCCACAGACCCGCCGTTTTTGCTTCTGCTTTCAAGCCATCCATAATTTCAACCTGACGGGCACTGAGTGACCAACGATCGCCGTCTGCGCCGACCAGGTTTTGAAACTCATCTGTCAAGGGATCAACCTTTTCCTTTACAAATTTGTCAATTTTGTCTCGAACGGGAATCAGTCGTTCGCTTATATCTAAATCCATCATCAGCGTGTACCTCGGGAAGTAGCCGTCATTTTTTAGTTTCTATTTTGTTAAATGTCACACCGCAGCTATGCAGTATGAGCATCGGCAAACACCGCCATACTACTCCTATACGGGATGCGGTAAATACTTTTATGGAGCTGCGTTATATTGTCCTATGCCGAACGTTGATAGCAGCGATAATCGTGTTCACTGCGCTGCAACCACAGAGGGGTTGCGCTCGGTCCGAGGTCCCCAGAAAAAGAATACAGCGATAGCTATGAGACTGGAAATACCTGCCACGACAAAGGATGCCGTGTAGTTTCCAGTTTCACTAAGTAGATACCCCATCAGAACGGGACCCGCTGCAATTCCCAACATGGTCAGCAAATTAGAAGTCGCATAAATGCGACTATAGTGTCGCAAGCCCCAGACTTCAGCAATCAACAGCGGTTGCAGCATGAGCAGATTGCCGACAGTAATGCCCAGCAATGCCAACCCCAGTATCAGACCAAAGGCACCATTAGAAAAAGCCAGTACAAACAGTGAGACGGCTTGGAGCAACATGACAATCAAGGAGAAGGTATGACCCGACATTCGGTCAACAATCAAGCCACCGATGAGCCTTCCAATCACACTAAAAAGCGGCAAGACACCCAGCACTACTGCCGCTTCAGCCATGGTCAGGTTTTCCATCACAAGTCCATACTGATGAGCGATGCCGCCAACCTGAGCTAGCATGACGAATATCCAGGCGACGCTTAAGCCCCAGAAAGTTGCTTCGCGAATAGTCATGCTGAATTCAGCACCGGACATAAAACTCGCTTCTGAGACCCCAGATGCATTTGCCGTCATAGGGACGGCGTTGACGGAGGGAAAGGGTCGAATCACAAGCAGCACTAACGGCACAACACCGATAAAATATACCAAACCAAACAGTGGCGTCGCCGACGCCAAGCCAGACTGCTCAATTAACATTGCGGTTATTGGCGTCACCAATATGCCGCCTACCGACAACCCCGTGGTAGAGACGGACATTGCCAGCGCGCGTTTATCAATAAACCAACGCGCGATAAGCGTGGTCGCCGGTAACAATCCGGACGCGGAGAATCCAATGCCAAAAAACAAATACAGGGCATAGACTTGCCAAATTTCAGAGACAAAACCAATCGCTGAGAGCGTTACCGACGCCAAAAGAGCACCACCCACCATGACATATCGCACATCATACCGATCGATCAATATAGAGATGCCTAGCCCCGCAACCCCCCCTGAGCTAAAAAAAATCGACACTGCGCCTGAAATATCGGTGATTGCAAAACCCTTTTCAGAGACCAGCGCTTGGAGCAAAACCGAGTGGATATAAAACCCGAGCCCTGAAGTGAAGCACATGACAACAAATAGTGCCGCGACAATTTTCCAACCATAGTACATAAATGTTGCTCAGAAATTACTGACGGCGTGACTGCCTTAAGTATAGAGCGCCGAATCATACGTCATTATGCTGCTACGTGGACGACGGCTAATAAATTATTTCTAGCGCAGAAAAAGAACCTCAATCGTGACAGCTATCGTCGTTACGGTGAACCGGCGAGTTCAGATAAAGGCACCTTATCGGTGATAACTGCGACCGCGCTGCCTCCATCGAAGACGTTGCTAATCTGACTACTTGATTTTCAGTCGCCATCAATTTTCAATAGCCATGTTGTCAATTACATGAGGTCATTGTTTTGCCTGACACCCCCATTAAGTTCATTCACCCTGTCTCCGCAGAGGTCATACGATTGGCCACTCGATGGTTGATGCCTAGGGATGCGACTCATGTGATGCTACTTGCCCATGGCGCTGGTGCAAACCTCGATCACCATCATATGCAACATATCGCTGACAGCCTTGCCGAAAAGCGCATTGCGACGCTCAGATTCAATTTTCCTTATATGCAAGCTGGCAAAAAGCGAACTGATGCGCTCCCTGTTTGCCTCGCTGCTATTAATTTAGCCCTGCAAGCGCTATTACATAAAGAAACAAGCTGCCCTATTCTTTTAGCTGGACACTCGTTTGGCGGCAGAATGATGTCGCACTATGCAGCAACTCAACTCGCCGACGAAGAACTTATGCCGGCGAGCCAGAGAATTGCTGGCCTCGTTTATTTTTCGTTTCCCCTGCACCCTACCGGTAAACCTGACACGAAGCGCGCCGACCACATGTCAGAGATCGCTCTACCACAGGTTTTTCTTAGTGGAACCCGCGATACCCTGGCACAGGGGGATTTACTAACACAAACCGTGCACGGTATGCAGAACGCAAAAATCCATTGGCTAGACACCGCTGACCATGGCTTTAAAATACTCAAACGGACCCGGACCAACCCTGAATCGGTTTACCACGAATCTGCCCGAATCGTTCACGACTGGCTACCAACTTGTCATTAGCTCAGGGCTGTTTATAAAAGAACCGCTCAGGGCTGTTTATAAAAGAACCGCTCAGGGCTGTTTATGTAAGAACCGCTCAGGGCTGTTCCGCAACAAATCCAGCCCATGAACTCATGTAGGTGACGAATTTATCTGACAGACCTTCCTGCCGCAGATGCGCTGCGCTTACCGGTGTTTCTAGCGGTATAAAATCCTGGTTGGTTTGATACTGGTTGGGAAAATCATGATGGATAATTGCGGCTCTACCTAACATGATCCAATCGACATCAGAAGATATTGCCTGTTCAGCCTCTTCCGGGGTTCGAATTTTGCCTGCAATGCCTAAACGCACGTTGTGCCGTTGGAGCTCAGTAAAATAAGACAACAGGGAACGGCCCTGGAACTCATCCTCAATCGGTTCCTTAAAAACATCCCACAACGACAAGTCCAGAAAGTCGATCTTCCCTTCAGCCATTAGCTCTCCAGACAGCTGAACAATTTCAGCTAATTTCATGCCGAAGCGCTCGGGTGAAAGTCGAATACCCAGACAAAAGTCCTCGCTACAACGCTCGCGGATGCCCGAGATAATCTCACGAATAACCCTTGCGCGATTCTCCAGTGAGCCGCCATATTCATCCGTACGGAGATTAATTTCAGCACTCAGAAACTGACAGAGAATATATCCGTGTGCACCGTGCAGTTCGACGCCATCAAACCCCGCTTTTTCGCAACGAACCGCAGCCTCAACAAAATCATTCACAAGATTTTTGACTTCATCGTTAGACAATCCCCGAGCACCTGTTTCGTCATTATCGGAAGGGCATACAGGCGTACCCACAATATCAGCCGGAGACCGCATACCCGCGTGATGAACCTGACAAATCGATACACTATCGTTGGCTTTAATTTCAGCGGCAAGACGGCTCAAGCCCGGCAGGTGATCATCATCGAAAACCCCTAACTGCCCAGGGAACCCCTGCCCTACAGCTTGCACATGTGCAGCACAAGTCATCGTAAGACCAAATCCGCCTTTCGCACGCATCGTCAACCAGTGATACTCCTCCTCTGATAATTTACCGTCATCATGACTCTGTGAATTTGTTAGCGGGGCCAACATAAACCGATTTTTCATTTTAGGACCACGGATAAAATCTATCGGTTCAAACAACTTGCTCATACAACTATTTCCTTTTCACTTGGGTGATGTGGCGTTATGCCATAATGGACCGGGGCTTCGTTCCTAAGGCGCTAAAAATACTTCCATTGCATGTCCGCCTCATAAATTTCAGGCATCGAGACATCAATATCGGCAGTTTGTCCAGTAACATACTATTTTAGCATCATGCTTTAGCTATGAAATGTAGGGGCGAACTAATTTGCTATCCACGTCGGGGGAATACACATATGCGGAGACACTGTCTCAACTAGCTGCTGCATAATGCCCGGTTCATTAATTGCTTGCCGCACAACATAGCCATGTATTTTTTCTGATTGCTCGAAGGTGAGCACATCTGCAAAACTATCCATTCCCTTGTCCTTGCGCATGCCGCCCATCACGATCGCGGCCCATGCTTCATGTGTTGCCTTCGACGCGTGTCTCAGATCAGGAAGTAACCCGGTACTTTTTGCGGCGGGACCATGACAGACCAGACAATGAACATTGTACAGAGACCACCCTTCATCAATGTCCTCATCTAGCATGGCCGGAGTTTTTAGCGATGCATCAACGCTGCCTGATCTTAAAACTCTGTCAGGCATCTTGGCTGAACCCTGAAGTTTAAACGCGAGCAGAGTGCCATCGTTCTCGTAATCAAGACTATCGAAGCTCATACCAAAAATGCCGCCTGCACCTGCCATCACTAGCACGTATTGCTCACCGTCAAGTTTATACGTAACCGGCGCAGCGATCACTGCAGTCGGTGCGCGCATTTTCCACAGCAAGTCACCTGAGTCATCGGCATATGCACTAAAATCACCGGAGCCGTTCCCTTGAAAAACAATCCCACCAGCAGTAGAAAGCACACCACCATTGCTTGACGTCTCAAACCTGTTTTGCCAAACCTGTTCCTGACGGACAGGGTCCCAAGCTGTTAGCTGAGTAGGTGAGCAGAGCTTAAAAGTACCAAAGACGGAATCAGCCAAACGTCCCAATGTTGCCCAGTCTTCACCCGTGTTCCACCGATTTGGGGTATATTCGTAGTTTGTGTCCGGCACAAACGGGTAAACCATCTCAATAGTAGGTATGTAAACCAACCCCGTATCTGGGCTAAAAGACATCGGATGCCAATTATGTCCCCCTGCTGCTCCAGGCATCACAAAAGCCGTTTCTTCTGACCAGTCAGCTTTGCCAGTTTCAACGGGTCTACCTGTTTCCAAATTGACGTGGCTCGCCCAGTTTATCGGAGTGTAGTTCTCGGCTGAAATCAACGCGCCTGTGGCACGATCTAACACATAGAAAAAGCCATTTTTCGGCGCCTGCATAATGACCTGGCGCGTTTTGCCCAATATCTCGATATCAGCAAGGATCATGTGCTGGGTGGCGGTATAATCCCAGCTTTCACCCGGTGTGGTTTGATAGTGCCATCTGAGTTGACCATTATCGGGGTCTACCGCGAGGATGGAGGAAAGATACAGGTTGTCACCGCCACCGGGACTTCGGGTTGCACGATTATAGTTTGAAGCGTTGCCGACACCGACATAAAGCAAGTCGAGCACGGGATCATAAGCAAAGGAATCCCAGACCGTGCCGCCCAAACCTGTTTCCCAGGTCGAATCTTCCGGCCAGGTTAGCCTAGCTTTTTCCAATGCGGGGTTTTCAACTGCAAGGTCAGGATGAGGCGGTACTGTATAAAAACGCCACAACATATCGCCATTGTCCGCATCGTAAGCACTGAAATAACCTCGCACTCCAAGTTCTGCGCCACCATTACCTATGATGACCTTACCCTTAACCACCCGAGGTGCACCTGTGATCGTGTAAGGTTTCGACTGGTCGACAGTGATAACCTGCCACAACTGTCTGCCGTCTCTTGCGTCCAATGCGATTAGTCGTCCATCTATCGTGCCGAGGTAAAGCTTTCCCTGCCAGATAGCAAGACCACGATTGACAACATCACAACAGGCATTTCGACCAGCTTCTCCGGGCACTTCTGGATCAAAGGTCCAAATTTCCTCGCCGGTTCTTGCGTCGACTGCATAAACCTTACTCCATGAACCGGTCGTGTAAATCACGCCGTTGATCACGATAGGCGTTGCCTCAAGACCGCGTTTGGTGCCTGTTTTATAAACCCAGGCAAGTCCCAGATTTTCGATATTTGACCTGTTTATATCTGACAGCGGACTGTAGCGCTGTTCACTGTAGGTTCTACCGTGGGACAGCCAGTTTTCAGGCTCGCTGTCAGCTTCAATAATTCTCTGGCCATTAACCGCGAGGGATTCAAAAAACCGTACACGAGGATTGCCATTGCCCTCGTCAGTCATTGCAGTAATGTCGTGGCCTGTCATGTTATCGCTATTATTTTGACCGCCTACCTGCGCGGCATTGACCGCAAAAATGTGGAGACAGCAAAAAATACTCAACAGCATCAATTTCATGGGACAACTCGTAAAAAAATTTTAGGGATCATAGCAAATAGAAAACAGTCTCCTGCAAACATCGTTACATTTTCTTAATATTTTCTGCACGATTACCATGTATAGTCCTATAGCGACCATACAAGAGCTACGAGCACGTCGATGACCGATATAGCGAAACGAACTGACATCAGGCGCGCCTGGTAATGCAAGAACACCCTTATTCAGCCTTTCGTCTCGGAGACGTTCGCGGCATCTATCCAGACGAGATCAACGAGTTTTTCGTCCAAAAGTTCGCCATGGCATTCATACGTCATTTCGAACTCGAAGGGATTATTGCTGTGGGCAGGGATATGCGAGAAAGCAGTTTGTCGCTACAAAATGCCCTCATGGACGCGATTCAGCAATCAGGCGTCCGTGTACATGATTTAGGTCTATGTACAACTGAACTGGGTTACTTTGCTTCGACGACGCAAAGCATTTCAGCAACAATCATAGTCACCGCCAGCCATAATCCCGGCGCCTATAATGGCCTTAAGTGCGTTCTGCAAAATGGCATCGCGGTAACGTATGACACTGGCCTTGCCGAAGTTGAACATATCATGTCTCAGATGGCCGACCCACAGCAGGGACCTGCAGTTGATATCACTGACCAACGCGTTGATGACATGCCCGCCCGGTTAGCGGAGGATTTACATCCAGCTTATATCCGGTTTCTAAAACAGCAATTTCCGATTGATACGCTTAGCCATGCAGAGTTGGCGCTCAATGGGCTGAACGGAACAGCGGTGACCCTTGCCGGGGAGCTCACGAAGGAACTTGGGCTACCCGTCACATGGTTTAGAAAACTCCCGGGGCCCATGCCTTCACAGGGTGCTGACCCCGTGAACCCGATGCTGACCCGTCAGATGAAAAAATATATGTCACACCAGAACTATGATCTGGGCATCGCATGGGATGGAGATAGTGACCGATGTGTATTTTTCGATAGTTTGGGAGATCTCATCCCCTCTTACTACATCATCGGTTTATTAGCAGAATCGTATCTACAACAGTATCCAGGTGCTGCCATCGTTTATGACACAAAACTGTGTTGGAACACAGAAAAAGTCATATCACAATATGGCGGCAAAGCTGTGCGATCGGAAACCGGGCACGCATTCATGAAGCAAAGGATGCGAGAGAACAATGCGGTGTACGGAGGAGAACTTTCATCGCATCATTTTTTCGGTGATTTTCATCACTGTGATTCCGGCATGATGGCGATGCTTCGTATGTTACAAATATTAAAACGTACCGATGCGACGATTAGTGAATTGGTCGCTGGCATCCGCCAAAACAATGCTTGTACACCCGAAATCAGTTTGAGTTTAGAGGAACCGGAACGCGCTTTTAGTGAATTGGCTCGCTACTACTCGGCCAACGCAACCGACGTTTATCATTTTGATGGGTTGCACTTTAACTTTGACAATGTGTGGCGTTTTTCGATCACGCAATCTAAGACGGAACCGATGGTTCGGTTTAATTTCGAAACGAGGGAAGACGGAGATAGTTTACTGTCCAATGCGCTCGAGGTGATGGATAGAATCTCACCCTTTATGTCCGACGAAACGAAAATTGCCGACCTGTTATTTATTCAGTAAAAAAACTGCATGGCGAGACACGGTAACTCGATCGCGCAAGACTTTCTATTTGATCGGAATATGGGTTCGTAAATTCACTGCCAGGCGCCGCTAGAATTTCCGGGTGAGTAATGATTTGTGCGTGTGTTAGCATGCGTAAAAATCATTACCGAATATGCAGGAACCAACCCGTTGACTTGGCCCCTGATAGCTACCAAATGGAGAACCACCCGTGAGCGAACAAACTAGCACAACCGACAACTCAGATAACCGCCCAGCGAGGGTGCCCGATAACGTACGCCTACTCAATGCAGTCAAGTACCACGGTCTAGCGTTTCTTGGTGCGATTACCCTCTGGGGGGCAGCGGATGCGTGGGCCCAGACTTCTGGTCTCTATGTTGCAACCATCATCTCAGTGCTAAACGCCTTCGCAGCGGGTTCAATTATCTCCATACTATTTCATGAGTGGGGACATTTTATTGGCGCTCGCCTGGCACGCTCGTATTCCCCCATGGTACCAAAGCCAACCGGGGCATTTATTTTTGGCTTTAATTTTGAAAAAAACACCAATGATCAATTTCTCTCCATGAGCCTCGGTGGCCCTATTGCAAACTGGCTGCTTGTTTTATTAGTTTTCGCGTTTATCCCAATGGATTCAGCGGGAAGAGCAATGTTACTGGCGGTCACCTTGGCAAATGCAATATCAGTCTGCGTTTTTGAATTACCGATCGTAAAAAGGACAATGGATGGTGGCGATCCCGAATCAGAACTTAATGCCGGACTTTCCAATGGCAGCGGTGACAAAGGTAAAGTCTGGGGATATGGGGTCGGTGCCCTCGTTTGGTTGTTAGTTATTTAAGATAACTAAACTATCGCTAGGGACTCAAAATCGACGGAGTACGAGATATGAATATTGAAATACACTACTGCGCGCAGTGAGACTACAAACCCAATGCGGTCAGTTTGGCCGCAGAAATCAAAGCTGAATACGACGTGGACGCGATACTTTTTCCCGAGGGTAAGGGAATATTCGATGTACTGAGTAACGGCGTACTGATTTATTCCAAATACGAAACGGGTCGCTTTCCTGAGCCTTGGGAAGTTAACAAACGACTACAGCAAAAACGCAGCGATTGACGGGAAAACCGCCGACTAAAATGGTAAATCCCCGATATCAACGTTTCCACCCGTCAGCATCAGCCCAACGCGCTTACCCCTGAAGACATCGGGATTTCGCAGGACGGCAGCGAGCGTCACGGCCGAAGAAGGTTCGACAACCTGCTTCAGTCTGGTCCACAGCAAGGCCATTGCGTCGATAATTTCATCTTCACTCACGAGTAGAATATCTTTAACCGAAGATTGAATAATCTCAAAGTTACTGACGCCTAGCACTGTACGCAACCCATCGGCGATAGTCGTCGGTGTATGGGAATCGACTCTCATTCCAGTCTGAAAAGACCTGTAGGCATCATCGGCACCGGCGGGTTCAGCGCCATAGACCGCTATTTTGCCATCCGCCGCCAGAACACAACCCGCCAGCAAGCCCCCGCCACCCACAGGCGCCACGATACAATCTAGATGATCAACCTGCTCTGTTAATTCGAGCCCAGCCGTCCCCTGACCGGCAATAACAAGCGCATCATCGTAAGGGGGGACCACCTGACACTGTTTGTCTTTAACGAGCGCTGCCAGACTCGATTCGCGCGCATCCAGGGTGGATGCACATTCAATAATATCGGCGCCGTAATGTCTTATCGCTGCCTTTTTCGATGACAACGCATTTTCAGGTACAACAATCCAAGCAGGTATACCTCGCAATTGCGCGGCGCGGGCCAGTGCAGCGCCATGATTACCGGAAGAATGGGTCGCAACACCCGTTTTCGCTTTTTCATCGCTAAGCGCAAAGACAGCATTTGCTGCACCTCGCGCTTTAAACGCACCTGTCTTTTGCAAATGTTCACATTTGAAAAACAGATCTGAGCCGGTGCGTTCGTTCAGGTGCAAAGACTGCATCACGGGTGTTGTGTGAATGAACCTTTGTATACGCCGTCGAGCTTCAAGGACATGTTGTAGCGACATCGCCATAGCGGTTTCCTAACCTGTTTTTTGCTCTATCTTGGCCCAGGTATCTCGCAAGCCCACCACACGATTAAATACCAGTTGCTCGCGTCTACTGTCTTTGCTGTCAATACAGAAATACCCTTCCCTTTCAAACTGAAAACGCTCGGACACGGAAGCTTCACTGAGACTTTCTTCAACAAACCCCTGGTTGATGGTGATCGAACCGGGATTCATCAGATCGTGATAATCCTGATCAGAAGCATCGGGAAAGTCGACGGTAAACAACGGATCAAACAGGCGAATCTCTGCCGGATGACAGCGAGACGCCGAGACCCAATGAATGACACCGCGTACCTTTCGACCCTCTGGATTCTTACCCAAGGTGTCCGGGTCATAGGTACATCTGATCTCTATAATCTCACCAGCATCATTCTTAATCACCTTTTCGGCTTTGATCACGTAGCCATAACGCAGCCTTACCTCGCCACCGAGCACCAATCGCTTGTATTTACGATTGGCCTCTTCTCGAAAATCTTCCCGATCAATGTAAGCTTCACCGGTAAACGGCAACTGACGAGTGCCTAGAGATTCGAGCTTCGGATGATTCGCGACGGTCAACATCTCGACCTTGTCCAAAGCATAGTTTTCAATCACGAGTTTTATCGGATTGACAACGCCCATCACTCTAGGTGCTGTATCTTCGAGGTCTTCACGGATGACACTCTGAAGCAGCGCTAACTCAACATTGTTGTCGCTCTTCGTGACGCCAATCCGCCGACAAAAATCTCGCAATGCCGTCGGTGTGTATCCTCTTCTGCGTAGTCCTGCGATAGTGGGCAACCGCGGATCGTCCCAACCATCTACCAGATTTTCTTCAACTAGCTGCTTGAGCTTTCGCTTGCTCATTACCGTGTACTGCAAATTTAGTCTTGAAAACTCAATCTGCTGGGGATGACAATTCACATTTATATTATCTAGCACCCAGTCATACAAAGGACGATGTGCCTCGAAACCCAGATCACACAGGGAATGAGTTATCCCCTCCAGAGAGTCAGAAATACAATGGGTGTAGTCATAAAGCGGATAGATACACCATTTATCTCCAGTCTGGTGATGCTTCACGTGACGAATACGGTATATCGCTGGATCACGCATATTAATATTTGGAGAAGCCATGTCTATTTTTAGCCGCAGGACATGTTCTCCGTCAGCAAACTCGCCGTCCCGCATTCTTCGAAATAAATCAAGGTTCTCCGTTACTGTTCGATCGCGATAGGGACTGTTTTTGCCAGCGTCTGTCAGGCTTCCGCGCATCGCTCGAATTTCATCTGCGGATTGAGAGTCAACATAAGCCTTTTCATCCTCGATCAGCTGTTCAGCAAATGCGTAGAGTTGATCAAAATAGTCAGACGCATTACGAACCTCAAGCCATTCAAAGCCTAACCAACTAATATCTTCTTTCATCGAGTCGGCAAACTCGATACTTTCTTTCGATGGGTTTGTGTCATCGAATCTAAGGTATGTCGTCCCAGCAAACTCTTTTGCCATGCCAAAGCTAAGACATATCGCCTTTGCATGACCAATATGCAGAAAACCATTGGGCTCGGGAGGGAAACGAGTGACAACCTGACCGCTATTCTTACCTGCAGCAACATCTTTCTCTATGATTGTGCGAATGAAGTTAGATGGGTATTTTTCATCGTCTTCAACGTCTGTTGAATTTGGCTCGGTACTCATTTCAGCTTTCTCAATAGTTTATTTCGGATTAAATTTTTAACAGTTACCTGGAACTCATTTCACTCGATGGACTTCTATGGGTAACAGCATGTTTTACTACAATAAAAAAGCGCCACCGCAAGTCAGGCACACCATGACAAAAAGAATCCATTTAAGTGCTGTTTGCGAAACTGAGATTGCAAACCTCACACTTACAGCAGCACCCGCCGTCATTCCGCCCGCAAGCACAAGCCCCGGTACCCACCAGACCTGATCCCGCGCAACAAAAACAACTAAAGCGACAAAACTGAGTACTGCTGTACAGACCATCTTTAGCGCATTGGTTCGTACCAGATCATAGCGTAGTCCTCCGGCAAGCGCTGCGATCAGGATAAACCCAACCCCGGCCTGAATAAAACCACCGTATAGACCCGCCGCAAAAAGCCCCCAGGCAGCCTTGGGATTAGCCTTTAGCGCCAACGGCTCAGTGCCCGGCAAAGGTATGACCGCTGCGGGCTTAATCAGCATCACGAGCGCCATGCCGACCATGGTTATCAGCAGTATCGGTTTCAATGCAGAGACTGGCAGGTAAGAGGCTAATAGTGCACCAACCAGTGCACCAGCAAGGCAGGGCACCAACACCGGACCAATGGCCTGTTTGTCTAAACGATCTTGGTCATGAAACCCTTTTACACCAGCAATCGATTGCAGCAAAACACCGACGCGATTGGTTGCATTCGCAATGTCTGCAGGCATGCCCAGCATCATCAGCGCCGGCAGCGTTAACATCGAGCCACCACCGGCAATTGTGTTTATGAAACCGGCGACAAAACCGGAGATCAGCAGCGCCAGTATCCAGACTAATGTGAGTTCGTATTCCAAACTATAAAGATCCAATGGTTAATCGCTATTCACCAGATTAAACGCCAAGACTGCGCATACTATGCAGCAAAACCAGAAAGTCAAATCATGGCTCTCGATGGCGAGAACTATTTACCAGAGATAAAAACGGGAATGTCTGAGATGGACACTGTAAACAGGTCTCTCTCTTCATTACCCAACACAAGCGTATGGTCATCTACCCAGGTGATGGCTTCTGATGTTTTCATCTGTTTGTAATCAAGAGACAGTCGCCGAGCCGGCGCGGATAGCCACCGGTCACCTATTTTCGGTTTGCTGAAAATCCAGACATCGGTGTAACAAATAATCGCCAGATGTCGACCGTCTGGAGAGAGGTCAGCGCCTGTAGCTAAAAGAATTTCGTCGCTCTTTTCTACCTCAGTCAGCAGGTTGTAGCGATCGGTAAATTCGCTGTCAAGGCGATAAAGCACTGCACCCTGCTCCCAGCCATCAATCTTCCCTGGCTGCCGATGCTTGCTAATAAAATACAAACTACCATCGCTGTGGAATATTGACTCCGTATCGTAGTGCCAATTCTGCGCAGGATAGCGCTGCTGCTCCGGGAAACGCACTGGCAAAAATTTCAATGCTCTAATGTCTTTGGTGGCCGTTGGGTTCGGTTCAGGGATGACGTAAACACCCAAGTCTCTGCGGGCGTTACCGTTATTCCCCATATCTGCCACATAGAGCATGTTACCGTCGGTCGTAATATCTTCCCAATCAATGTTTGAAGCCGCTTCGATGGTATTTCCCGGCCATCCTTTCATTTTGCTATCTGCCTCACTCTTCGCATGCTGCTCTGAAGTGGATGCGTAACCACTTTTCAAAAACGGGGGAATGATCACTTTCCAATTAGCGTCTAACGCAAAAAGTCGAGACTTGTCACCGCTATCATTGTGCACCCAATAGACGTCGTCATATTGTTTGCTCTTAACAATGCCGCTCATCTCCGAGATCGGACCAAATGTTACAGAGCCGGTTTTCTCGAGCAGTTGACCGGCGTCAGCGAAGACAAACAGTGATGGAGAAATGCAGCATAGCGAAGCCATTAGATAACGAAAGAGGCGCATAAAAACTCAGTTCCATTCAAAAGCTGGGATTCTATCGCGTGACCGCACAAAAAACACTTGCAACCATCAATCGAGCAGCTATCATTGCGGCCATGAGAATCACTCTACACACATTGATCAACGTATTGAAACCGTCTCTTACCATGGACGAAGTTGCACCCTGTATTTCAAGAGTCTGCTCTTCGAAAGCATCGTGGCAAGGTTTCTTTTATTTTATTGGCTTCTACTTTAGCCAATAGGTCGCTGTGTTTAAAAACAAGGCGGTCCAAACCGCCTAAGGAAACCCCGAACGGCGAAGGCCGCTCGGGGTTTTTTTTGAGCAAATTTCGAGCAAGTTTTTCTCAAAAAAAATTAACAAATAATGACAAAGCAAAATACGGAATTTCTCAATGACCGATTTGAAAGTGGATGATTTAAATGTGCTAAGCGAAGAAACCCTGATAACACCTAACCAACTCAAGGTTGCAGTGCCCGCATCGGAACATGCGCTTGCCACGGTATCAAATGCCAGACTCGCAATGAAAAGAATTTTAAGGCGTGAAGACCCGAGACTATTCCTCATTGTTGGTCCCTGCTCTATCCACGATATCGATGCTGCTATGGAGTACGCTGAGAAACTGAAGAAACTTTCCGCCGAAGTTTCGGACACACTACTACTTGTCATGCGGGTGTACTTTGAAAAGCCAAGAACAACCGTGGGTTGGAAAGGCTTCATCAATGATCCTCACCTGAACGACTCATTTAATATCGCCGAGGGCTTGCAACTTGGCCGCAAATTGCTGGTTGACCTTGCTGAAATGGGCATCCCAACCTCAACAGAAGCGTTAGACCCAATTTCACCTCAGTACCTCCAAGACATGATTAGCTGGAGTGCAATTGGAGCGCGTACAACTGAGTCTCAAACACATCGCGAAATGGCAAGTGGACTCTCTTCAGCTATCGGGTTTAAGAATGGCACCGATGGCAACTTAACAGTCGCAATCAACTCATTAATGTCGGTGTCGGAACCACATCGTTTCCTTGGCATTAACCATGAAGGCGAGGTTTCCCTGATTCATACCAGGGGCAACAAGCATGCACACATCGTGCTTCGTGGCGGCGGAGGCAAGACAAACTTTGATGCCGACAGCGTGTCAACATGTGAGCAGCAATTACTCAAAGCAAACTTACCCGCGAACATTATGATCGACTGCAGTCACGAAAATTCTTCAAAGAACCACGAGCGTCAAGCGCTGGTGATGGACGATGCGGCCAACCAAATCGTACAGGGTAACCGATCCATAGTCGGTTTTATGGTCGAAAGTAACCTCGCAGCTGGGAACCAGAAAATTCCTGCTAACAAAGCAGATCTGCAATACGGCGTCTCGATTACTGACGCTTGCGTCGACTGGGCGACAACGGAAGACATGGTGAGAAATTTAAGGGAGAGAGTAAAAGATGTGCTGCCGAATCGTCCTTCGCTAACGATTGATGATTTGATGGAGCATTCGGCCTGAATTCAAGAAAAATGCATTATCAGGTATTGCCACACACATGCTTTTCGTAGCAATACCGGTTTTGCTCCACTAGAAACCTAATAATAGGCGTTTTCAGTATTAGTATGATCAGTAACGTCGCGTACACCTTTGAGTTGGGGCAGCTGTTCCAACAAAGTTTTCTCGACACCGTCTTTCAGTGTCATATCAACCATACCGCAACCCTGACATCCGCCACCGAACTGAAGCACCGCGATG
>ENA-ORDA01000411-ORDA01000411.1-marine-metagenome-genome-assembly--contig:-NODE-411-length-44062-cov-4.714221_pt1 | contig 44062 bp, 25 predicted proteins | sample MGYA00237778_ERZ508506 | MGnify/ENA primary metagenome ERZ508506 (study PRJEB26177, sample SAMN06267891) | marine metagenome | isolation source: Monterey Bay, California, USA | place: Pacific...
TGCATTAAGAGACATTGGTAAAGAACAACAAATACATCTTGCCAATGTATCAACTAACATCAATGAACTGAAACAGGGCAATGAAAAGAAATTGGACCAGATGCGAGAAACTGTGGATGAAAAGTTGCAGTCTACGTTAGAGAAGCGAATCAGCGAATCATTCAAGCTCGTAAGCGAAAGGCTAGAAGCAGTTCAGAAAGGACTTGGAGAAATGCAGTCTCTTGCCATGGATGTTGGCGGATTAAAGAAGGTTCTTTCCAACGTTTCAACACGAGGAGCTCTCGGTGAAATTCAAGCGGAGCAAATCTTGCAAAGCATCCTGTCACCGAATCAATATGACAAGAATGTCAAAACGCATCCTAATTGCAGAGGCCAAGTTGAATTTGCGATTAAACTACCTGGCATTGGTGGAGATTACGCGAAACCAGTATGGCTACCTATTGATTGTAAATTTCCAAAAGAAGATTACCTTCGCCTCCAAGAAGCTATGGACGAAGGGGACAAACAACAGATTCAGGCTGCATACAAAAAATTTGAAGCGAATGTGAAAGCGAAGGCTAAGACTATCCGCCAGGAGTACGTAGCCTCACCCCACACAACCGATTTCGCAGTGATGTTTCTTCCCACTGAAGGACTCTATGCAGACGTAGTTAGACGTCCTGGTTTGTTTGAAACCCTTCAGAGAGATCATCAAATTGTTGTAACAGGACCATCAACTCTTGCTGCGTTTGTTAACAGTCTACAAATGGGATTCCGCACTCTTGCCTTAGAATCTTCAGCGAGCGAAGTTTGGAATGTTCTCGGTGGAGTAAAAACTGAGTTCGTGAAATTTGGAGAGATGATGACAAAATTACACACCCAACTCAATACAGCCGCAAACACCATCTCGAATGAACATGGGAAAGATTCTATGATGAGAAGACTAAGAGCCATGGAGAGGACTTTGAAAGATGTAGAATCATTGCCAGCATCATCTTCAGCAGCAGTTTTAGGATTACCAGAAAAAATCACCGATGAATAAAGCATCTTTTTGATATGTGAGTTCATTGTGCCCTTGTCATGGTGGAACAGGTTCTCAAAGAAGACGGAACGCCTTACAAGGTTGCCATTCTCATTCCAACTATCAACAATGCTGACGAACTAGACATTGTTCTCAATCGATTAACTCAGCAAACATATCCTAATCTTGAAATTGTCATTTCAGATTCAAAATCGAGAGACCATACAAAAGATGTATGTGAAAAATATGGAGCGACGTGGATTGAAGACCCTTCCACAAATCGAGCTGATGCATGCAACTTTGCACTTAGACAAATGGATCATGACCTCGTGCTATTCACCGATGATGACACCGTACCCCCACTCGACTGGGCTGAGAAACTTATTCGATGGTTCAAAGATCCAGAAGTCGGTGCTGTAGGAGGTCCAAACTTTGCTCCTGATGATGATCCATTTGGAGCGAAATGCGCCGATGTAGCCTTCTGTACAAAATTCATGACCGCTGGAACACGCTATGGCGCTCAACCAAGGGGGGAATTAGTTCCAATTACGCACAATCCAGGCGTCAACTGTGCTCATCGAATGGAGAACCTTCGTCAAGTCAACTTCTTCGAACCAGGATGTATTGGGGCAGAGGATGTTGTTCTTGATGCAAAGATTCAGCGGGAAGGGCACAAACTCTTCATCGACCCATCAAATGTCATGCCGCATCGACGACGACGCCCATTCAAACCTTACATGAAGCAGATGAGAAATTATGGATATACTCGAATGGTTGCCAATAAGCGATGGCCAGAGATTGCTACATGGTCGCATACTGCCATTGGGTTCTTCCCATGGCTTACTGCTGTTGCCATCCTCTCACTTATTGCTGGAATCGTTACTGGTGGAGCAACGGACTATCCTTGGTTTTCACTTGATGGCGATTGGACTTGGTCTCGATTGGCTGTCCACGGTATTCTTGGCCTGATGGGCTTTTACATCGGCCTTTCTTGGTTGGGTGCTGCAATTGGAACAAGTCCACATCGATCGATAGGAACTGTTGCACTTGCACCACTCTTTGTCTTCCTTGCTCATTGGGCATATGGGCAAGGCGTCAACAAGGCATGGAAAGAAGTCCGTAAAACCGGCGGTGCTGCTGGCGTAGGTCGTCAGATTGATGACCGTGAGCGTACACTTTAATCCAAAACCATTGCTTGCCCTCCTGACTTAGCGCAATGCCTTTGTAACCTTATTCAGAAGGCATAGCATGCCTGAACAGAATCATAATGATGTTTCTGACCAGGAAGAGATATGGATGTCCATTCGTGCGATTCTATCTATTTTACGAGTGCTTATACTCATTTCAACGATTGTCGTTTCAGAATTCTTTGAGGACCACTACATCCTCGATTTGACCATTGCAATATGGTCACTTATCATTGGAATACCCTTGTTTTTCCTTATCTCATTGCTTATTCTTTGGGGCAATAAGGCCTTCATACCAGCCTCTACGAAAGAACAGATCGACACTGTCCTACGCCCAATTCTTAAGCGAACGTGATCAAAGGCCAGCCATGTCACCAGTTTGAATAATCCATTGACTGGAGTATACACCCTTGTGTTCAAGCAACTCATCATGCTTGCCACGTTCAACCACTGCGCCGTCAACCATTGCAAGAATCTCATCGGCGTTACGAATTGTACTGAGGCGATGCGCAACAGCAATTGTCGCTCTTCCAGAACCTGTGCTGAGGAGATTCTCCTGAATACGACGTTCTGTTTCGGCATCCAATGCACTTGAAGCTTCATCGAGGATTAACAAGGATGGTTTCTTCAATAACGCACGAGCAAGAGATACTCTTGCCCGTTGCCCACCACTCAGTTTAGCACCTCTATCGCCAACCATTGTTTCCATTCCGTCTTCTAATTCTTCAACAAATTCAAGTGCACCCGCAAGTTGAAGCGCTGTACCTAATTCCTCCTCAGTCGCTTCTTGATTGTACCTTACGTTGTCTCGAATTGTTCCGTAGAAAAGGAATGGATCTTGACTAACAAATCCAATCGCATCACGGACGCTTTCGAGCGTGTAATTATTGATGTCATTTCCGTTGATTAAGACCTCTCCACTATCTGGGACATAATATCGCATGAGCAGTTTCAAGATGGTCGTTTTACCCGCACCAGTATGACCCATGACTCCAAGGAACTGGCCTCCCGCTACTGAGAACGAAATCCCGCTGAGTACCTTTGTTGATGTGTTTGGATATGTGAAATGAACGTCTTTAAATTCAATCGATTCAATTGGGCCAAGAAGGGCAGTAGCATCCTCTGCATCCACAATTGTTGGTTCCAAATCAATCGCTGCAAAGACTCGTCGAGCGGCTGCTTCTCCACGCTGTAATTGGTTTACAAGAATTCCAAAGATGAACATTGGCATAGTCATACGTGTACTGATTAGGAGGAATGTCACTAGTTGGCCTGTTGTAATATCTCCTTCCTTGGCAAGCCATCCACCTGCTGTAACGAGAAGACCGAACGCAATACCAGCAACAACGTAAATCATTGGGACAAAACGATTACGATCTTTACTTGCCTCCATTGCTTGTTCTTTGTAAGAACCTGATTCTCGTTCAACACGTTGTGCTTCCCATGCTTCAGCATTGTACGCTTGCACAACTGCGATACCTGAGATAAGATTCTCGAGAACTGCAGTGATGTCTCCTGTTGATTCACGTTGTTTCCTGTACTTGCGCTGTACGGTTGTGGAGAACCAGTAAACGATAGGGACAATCAAAATAATCGGCCCGAAGAGGACGATGGCGAGTTTCCATGACATAAACACAAGAATAAGGAACGCAGTTAGGAATGTTACAACAATCCGTATAATCGACGTAGAAGAATCCGATACAACATCCTCTAGTTGATTCACGTCGCTTGATAGAACAGACATAATCTGTCCTGTTTGCCTCATATCGTAATACGAAGCTTCCATTGCAATAAGGGACCGAGTCGCATCCATTCGTAAATCGTGTTGAATCTTGTAACCTAATGTCTGCCATGAATACTCTGAGATACCTTGGAAAATGGCAAGACAAAAGAAACCGAGGAAAATCAATACCCCATAACCTATCGCTGGATCTCCGCCAAACGAGGTCACGAAATCTTGTATGATTTGGGGTCCTGTGAGAAACCCACCAGTGAAATAGTCGACCGCTAAACCAATTGCCACAAATGGCATTAAATCGAAGAAACGGGCTGTTGCGTTACCAAGAACACCTGCCAAAACTCTGCGAGGATATCGTTTTGCATAGGGTACAACACGCCAAATCTGACGGCCAAGAACCTGCGATTTTTCATTAATCTCCGATGGTGCCATCGAATCTTGAGGTGCTCCGCTCCTTCCACGCATGGAGGGGGCTACAGCCCATTTCCTTTGAATCCTCGTAAATCGAAAATAGAATTGTATGCAAATCATTCATGAGTGACCGATGGTAAGATACCATCATGGCGGCTCAACGCATACGCGTTTCTTTCTTCCTCGTCTCGATTATGCTGGTTCAGTTAATGGCTCCATTAACCTCATCGAGTAGCACTCAGCCAGGAATTGTTATCGAGACAAATGCTGAACTCGATTTGCTCAACGAGTTGGGGATTCATCCAACAAAAGGTCACGCAGAAGGATGGTACAATGCTGAAGAGGGGATATCAACGATCGACTTATTGTATCGGGATGCAACAGTTACATCCGTAGAAGATTGGCCTATTCGAACCCAAGAAAAAATACTCAATGGATTTTACATCCTCACCCACACCTATCCTGTCCCAACAGAATGGGAGGGTGAACTAAAAGAGGCTGGAATTGATTGTTTCTCATACGTACCCCACAACGGATTCCATTGCGAATTGAACAGTCATTCAACCAAACAACTCGATGCTTTAGGTGTTGAAGGATTGGTAAAAATCGACCCAACCGACAAAATACGAACAAGACTTGCTAAGGCACTCCTAGGGCATGACATAGGCCCATCATCCCATTACTATCACGGAGAATACGTTCCGATTCATCTTGCACTGAGCGGAAATGAATTACCAGAAGAAATTCACGAGAGAAATGACATTGAAGTCACATATCACGTTGGCCGTTTTGCTACTATGGATATCAAACAGTCAACTTCAGCATTATCGTGGCTTGCGAGTCAAAACGAAATTGAATGGATTGAGGAAAAGCCTTGGTTTGAATTCCAAAATGATGTCGCTGATGAAGTGATGAAAGCAGACCATTTATGGGATCAAAGCATCATGTCTGGTATCGATTCCTCTTGGAACAATCTAGACGGAACAGGAATTATCGTGACTGTTGCCGATTCAGGACTTGATAGTGGAGTTAATGATTCAACCATGCATGCTGACTTTTCTGATCATATTCTTGACATCGTTTCGTGGGGTATGTCAAGCTCTCAAGCAAGCAGTTGTGGAAGTGTTGCAGATGATGGACCATCAGACATTGATGGCCACGGAACACACGTCGCAGGTTCTGTTCTCGGTGATGGTACAAACTCATCTGGCACAATCAAAGGTTTAGCACCTGAAGCGCAATTGTATTTCCAAGCAATAGGGGCGTGGTGTCCAAACAATCCAACAACTCCAAAAGATTACCGTTATTCATTAAACGGGCTTCCTTCAAACCTTACAGAACTGTTCAAACAAGGGGCAGACAACGGGTCTAGAGTCCACACAAATTCATGGGGAAGCCCGGTGAGCGGAGCCTACACCACTTCATCCATGCAAGCTGACATCTCAGCCCGCCAATATCCAAACATGACAATTCTTTTCTCTGCAGGAAACAGTGGGATTGATTCAAATTCAGATGGAGAAGTCGATCTTGATTCCCTCGGCGCTCCTGCTAGTGCAAAGAATGTACTTACTGTCGGTGCAAGTGAAAACGATCGACCCACCATAACAAGCACCTGGGGGACAACCAAATATTCCCCTCCTGTAAGTACAGATAGGCTCGCAGACAATATCAGCGGATTGGCAGCATTCTCAAGTAGAGGGCCAACTGATGACAACCGGTTGAAACCAGATATCGTCGCTCCAGGGACCTTCATTCTCTCAGCATTAACGAGATACAACACTCAATCAGTCGGATGGATGGCCTATAACGCGTCATATGTTTACATGGGAGGGACAAGCATGTCAACTCCATTGACTGCAGGAGCGACTGCCTTACTGCTTGAACATTTGATTTACAACCTTGGCCATCAAGACCCCAGTTCCTCTTTAATCAAAGCCATCTTTGCAGTTAGTGCAACCGACATGGTTGGTCAGTATAACTCTGCAACAAACGGCGCTGGAGAATCAACCCCTAACGACCACGAAGGATGGGGAAGAGTCGACTTGAGAAACGCATTGAATACGACGTTTATCGAAAATGAAAGTGTTACAACTGGAGTTAATCGTGGATGGAGTTTCAACGTCCCCGCTTCTGCACCGGACCTAAACATAGCACTTTCATGGATTGATCCTGAAAGTACCCCTATAGCAGGCGTAAACCTCGTGAACGATCTCGATTTGGCCATTAAGGATCCATCGGGAACTTGGACTGAGCTCTCTAACAATGTTGATACTCTCCGAGGATTGAAAGTTGCAAACCCTGCTCAGGGTACTTGGGAAGTACACGTCAATGGGACGAGTGTACCTCGTGGCCCTCAGTTTTTCTCACTCGCTTTGAATCAGGAAACCACGTTGGTGAATCTCACAGAAGATGAAGACTTCGATGGAGTCATTGACGATGATGATGATTGTGTTAGCACATACGGTACCTCAACTGTTGATAGAGCAGGATGTCCAGATAGTGATGGTGATGGCTATTCAAACCCAGATGGCGTTTGGTTGGTTTCGAATGGTGCCGATGCGTTCCCATCAGAATCCACACAATGGGCTGACCAAGATTTCGACGGATATGGAGACAATGGCATTGGTTTCCAACCAGATGCATGTATCTCTATTCTTGGTAATTCAAGTCAAGATCGATTTGGTTGTCTAGATGACGACGGCGACGGATATTCCAACAACGACGGTCTATGGCTTGTATCCAACGGAGCTGACGCATGTAATTCAGTGAAGGCTTTCTCATCACGTGACAGAAATGGCTGTCCAGACGAGGATGCTGATGGCTCTTCCGATCCTGATCCAACCGGAATAAATGGTTCTGTTTGGACGATCGCAAACGGAGCTGATGCGTTCTTAGGTGATTCAACACAATGGTCAGACTCGGATGGAGACGGATATGGTGATGAACCAATGCCTGCAACTCAAGGAGATGCTTGCCCAGCGGATGTCGGAACCTCATTCGAAGATAGGTTTGGATGCCTTGATTCGGATAATGATGGATATTCTGATGGAGATCTGACTTGGACCAGCGCAGAAGGTGCTGATGCATTCCCATCCGAACCGAGCCAATGGGCTGACCAAGATGGTGATGGATACGGAGACAACTCAAGTGGAGCAAACGCTGATAATTGCCCAACAACCTTTGGAACTTCAACTGAATTAGGAAATCTTGGCTGTTCTGACCTTGATAATGATGGCTTTGCTGATAGCGATGATGCATTCCCGAACGACATTACTCAATGGACAGACTCTGATGGTGATGGATTTGGAGATGAACCAACTGGGACCAATCCAGACCAGTGTCCGACTGTTTCAGGAACTTCTGTAACCGACCGATTCGGATGTCCAGATTCGGACAACGACGGTACTTCTGATGAGGATTTGTTAGGTGCGAATGGTCCAATATGGACCATTGCGGATGGTGCTGACATTCTTCCAAACGATGCTTCACAACAAGCAGATACCGACCTTGATGGCTTCGGAGACAACCCTACTGGCACAAATGGAGATAGTTGTCCTGCAGTTGCAGGAACGTCCACAACCGATAGAAATGGTTGCCTTGATACGGATGGTGACGGTTATTCTGATGCTGATGGCACATGGAATGTCGCCCAGGGAGCCGATGCATTCCCAACTGATTCAACTCAGTGGGCTGATTCTGATAACGATGGATTTGGAGATAACCTAACGGGTTCAAATCCAGATGACTGCCCTACGCAGGGCGGAAATTCAACCGTTGACCGAATTGGCTGTCCGGACCAAGATGGAGATGGGATCTCTGATGCGGATGGACTTTGGAATGTCTCTCAAGGCGCAGATGCTTTCCGTTATGATAAGACTCAATCAGCGGACCAAGATGGTGATGGATTCGGAGACAATGCCTCTGGAAATCTTCCTGACGCTTGCCCAACTGAATTTGGAGATTCATGGCAAAACAATACCTTCGGATGCTTAGATACAGACCAAGATGGCTGGGCTGATAGTCAGGACAAACAACCAGATGACCCGACCCAATGGTCGGACGTTGACGGTGATGGGTTCGGAGATAATCTCGGAGGAACCACTCCAGATGCCTGTCCCGGAACCTTCGGAAATTCAACTCAAGGGAATCGATACGGTTGTGTTGATTCTGATGGTGATGGATGGGATGATCTAATCGATGAGTTACCTGCTCTCAAATACCAGTGGCTCGATCAAGACGCAGATGGATTCGGTGATAATGCAACAGGGCCTCAACCCGATGCTTGCCCCGGTATACCAGGGACATCAACCGTCGACCGCTATGGTTGCGTTGACGCAGACGGTGATGGAATCTCCGATGAGAATGATGCATTTCCATCAGATCCTGGTCGCTCATCCGATGTTGATGGCGATGGTTATGATGACCTTGAAGATGGTTGCATGTTGATTGCTGGAAATTCCACTTTCGATCGTTTTGGTTGCCTCGATTCTGATGGCGATGGTTACTCGGACAGCGATGCTTTGTGGAATATGTCAAGCGGTTCAGATGCATTCCCATTTGAAGCAACGCAGAATGCAGATCAGGACAACGATGGGTTTGGAGACAACCCTACTGGATTCGAAGCTGATGATTGCCCAACAACCCAAGGTAGTTCATTTAGAGATACATTTGGTTGTGCCGATGAAGATAATGATGGTATGTCTGATCTCAACGATGATTTCCTCGGTGAATCGACACAATGGACTGATTCAGATTCGGATGGATTTGGTGATGAGGAAAACGGAACCCAAGGAGATTTCTGTCCTCTGGAACTAGGAACCTCGACCATCGATGTCTTTGGTTGTGTAGACACTGATTCAGATGGCTACTCAGATATTAATGACGTCTGGCCAAACGATGCATCCCAATGGTATGATGATGACATGGATGGATTCGGTGATGAGAATTCAGGCACTGCTCCAGACCAATGTCCTGACGAATATGGTACAGCTTCTCTTGGAACCCTGCAAGGATGTCCAGACACCGATGGTGATGGCTATGCAGATTCTGAGGATGCATTCCCATTGCAAGATTCACAATACCTCGATACTGATGGTGATGGCTGGGGTAATAACGAAACATCCGGTGCACACAAGCCAGATCATTGGCCAAATGATCCGAGTCGTAATGCTGGAGAAGCAACACTTGAGTGTTCCCCTGATCGAATAACCATTGATTCAGTCACTGGCTCCAATTTCGTGTTCACATGCACAGTTAGCACCTCTATGAGTGATGGATTCACAGCGCGTATTGATTGGCAATCATCGAGTAACGTAAACGCAGAAACCAGTTCTCAATTGATGATTTTTAATGCGGATTCTGATTCGTTTCAACAGAAAATATTCACTGGTCAAGCTCTTTCAGAAGGGACATATGATCTCATCTTGACCGTCACAGAACCAGGAGCAGATGTTGCTATGGATACTGTTTCAATTCGATTGAATGTGTATAACAGTTCGGCTTCATCTGAAGTTGAAGATGAATTCGGATGGGATACTATTCTGGATTCTACGCTCTTCCAAGTGTTTGCAGCGATGATCGTCTTTGTGTTCTTGTTTGGAATGCTCATCATTCGTGGTAAAGCTCGACAAGTAAAGGATGATGAACAGCGTAAATCACAAGCTGCTCAAGTTTTGTACAACCGTATGATGTCGGACCAAGATGCTGTTCAACAAAGAAGAGTTGAGTTAGGTTATGATGCAACTCCGCTTCCTCCTGAAGTGAAGTGAACCGATTTGACCGATGCGCTCAAAGAGGAGAGATTGTTCGCAAGGATTACCACAGTGCGGATATGGTGAAGTGGTTATCATCTGAGGTTTCCAACCTTATGTCGTGGGTTCGACTCCCGCTATCCGCACCTCCACTGACAAAGCCTATGAGTGAATTGCGAACAGCGTTAACTATGCAGACGCTGAAAGCATCCAAAGGTCTCTTCTTAGTCTTGATAATGCTTCTTGCTTCTTTGTCAGGATGCTTTGGTGAAGAAGAAGCAGAAGGTCAACCAATTGTTTCGTCTATCTTTCAAATCGATTTTACCCCTCCAGAAGATGTAACACTCCGAACTGGTGAGTGGCATGAGTTCATCTTGGAAGGGAACGGTCGTTCACTTTCTGTCCCAACAGGAGTTATGCTCTTCGTTAACGGCTCAGTCCTTCCTAATGGATACGTCACAGTCACTGGCGATCAAATTAATGGCAAATTCCTCCTCACACCCTACGTCGAAGAGGCTACACTCACAATCGTACATCCTGATGGCACTGGTGAAGCACTGGAGATGCCGATTACAAACGGAACTCCAATCGTAAATGGTGAGGAATGGCTTGACAAAATGGAATTTATAACAAGTGTTTGTACGGACTCAACCCAGTGTGGAGCATACATCAATCGCTGGATGGGGACTCCAAATCCAGCATTCGAGCGTGCTGCTTCTTTCTTCCAAGGTCATTTCGAAGGACTTGGCTACGAGACTCACATTCTACGTGTAACAGATCACGGGAATGTACTCGAACCTGAAAGTTTGAACGTCATTGCTTGGAAAGAGGGCCGTGATGACTCTTGTGTGCAAGGAATGGGTGCGCACATGGACATTGCACCACCCGGTGGACCTCCTGGCGGTGGAACTTATGAGGGAGCTTACGATAACACTGGAGGAACAGTCAGTATGATGCTTTTCGCTAAGGCGTTCGTCGAGATTGAAGTCCAATGCGACACATTCCTCGCTCTTTGGTCCTCTGAAGAAGAAGGACTACGTGGATCAAGTGCTTTTGCAAACAACGAGTGCGATTACTGCTTACCTACAGACAAGGAACTTCGTTTCTACATCAATATGGACATGATGGGGATATCATACCCTGCAATAAAGCCAACTGGAGAACCTTACCCATACCATGCATGGTCTGGACCAGATATTGACCCAGAAGTTCAGGATGTTGAAATTACGAGTGTTCTCGACCATGTTCACAGAGATATCCTTGGAGCACCGATGGACATGAGAATTGAGGGTACCTATGGAGCTGGCTGTGACCAACATTGGCCTGAACATGAAGACCTTGTGATGGATGTCCATGAAGATACATTTGGTCGCTCAGACCACGTTACTTTCAGAGACCTTGGAGCACAAACAATCTTCCACCTAGGAGCATATGATTCGGATTACAGTGCGTATCACTCACCAGATGATACACTTGACAACATGATCGAAGTTGTTGGTGGCGAAGAGGAACTCAAGAAGAGTATGGAATTCGTAATGTGGGCTGCAATGCTTGAATTTATGATTGCAGACCAAACACCTGAAGTGCGTAACGTCAATGCTTGATTTTTAGAACGACGTTTTTTCAACCCCAAGTCGTTGCTTAGCATATGGAGGATGGAGCGAAAGAGACGCTTACCCTCTACCAAAGAGTCCTCCAATCACCATTCCTTCATCCGATTGCACTCATACTTGGCGCAGTTATTGCATTGTCTGAATCGATTTACCTCCTCCTGTTAGGAGAACCAGTTCAAAATGCGATTTGGCCACAAGCAATACGAACATTAGCATGGTCATTCTTTCTTCGCCAGCATGTTGCTACAATTGCGATATTCTCTGCACTAATTCTTGCAGCAAGCGTTTGGGCTGCTCTTCGTAAACAGAGAGGTAGTGATTTACATCCACTCTCGGTTATAGGTCTCATGTGTTTGATCGGGGCTGTTTTAGCCTCTTGGATTATTTTCTTACTCATGGATATCAGATATATCCGTGGTGCTTTTTTGCTTCTGCCAACAATATACGGTGTTCTTCTCCTAGCATCTGCTATTGCTGTGCGAGGAGCACCTCATCTACCTAAACGGGAACAAAACAAAACAGAAAAAACCTACACAGTGCTTCATTTGTGTACAATCTTCTTTGCCGCTTGGCTTGTCATGCCAGGCATACCTGCTCTGATTGGAATAGCGCCTTCGCCACCAGATGCACCTACAATGGGATACGGCGCACAGGCTGGTCCGTTCGATTCTGTTCGCGCTCAATATCTCTATCCAATTCCTGAACTCGTCTCTGATATCCAAGGACCAACTGAAGAAGATATTGATTTCTCGGTTTACCTCTATCTCCCCCAACTTCCTGGCGACCCTGGAATTGAAGGTGTGCCATTAGCGATTCTATTGCATGCTTTCAAGAACCCATCTGTCGATTCTTATACTGACTGGATTGATCATTTGGTTGGGAAAGGTATGGTCGTAGCCTATATTCAATATCCAACGGATGTCCGTCCCGATGAGGCTGATACGTTCACACTCGTAGAAGAAGATGGAATGTCGAATTGGCCTCACCATGTACCTCGAATGCATGCCCTCCAATCTGCTATCGATTTACTTCAAGAACGAATTGACGACACAACAAGGGATGAGTTTGTCAATCAAACGTTAGGTGATCTAAAAATTCTCACGCAGCATTTGTGGATAGGTGGCCACAGTTTAGGAGGCGCATATTCCTTACAGGTTTTGCAAATGGCTCAGGATAAACAATGGGGAAATCAAACACTCGTTGTTAATACAGAAATGGCTGCAGCAAGGCCTGTACAGGAAGGTTGGTTGCCAAATTACACCAACCTACCTGAAAATACTCTTGTCCATCTTGTGGTGGCTGAAGATGATATGACCGTAGGCCAATGCGATAGTGTACATCACATCGGTTTGTTTAGCGAGGTGGATGAGAACCACACATTGGTGATATACATACCAAGCGATCGTTATGGATTCCCACGCCTAGTTGCAACTCATTACCTTCCTGCGAATGAAGCCCATGATACACTAGCTGATTGGGCGTTTTATCGTAGAATCGATGCACAGGCAGATTGGGTTGTTGCCCATAGTCGCGGTGATCTAAACACTGCCGACTTCGCTTATGCAAATCTCGTGGATACACCAATGCTCTCCAATATGGGGAAATGGTCTGACGGAACGCCCGTATTACCACTTCAAGTCTATTCTAACCCATCAGAAAGTGGTCTATTTGCTTCATGTTTCTGAACAATTGTTTAACGGTAAGAAGCGAGGTCGGTAACTATGGGAGAGAATGAAAGCGACCGTAAATCTCTCATCAAATTGATTTCTACATCGACAGTAATCGCATCGATGTGTTGTCTGCCAAGCGTCATACTGGTCATGTTTGGCCTCGCAAGTGTAAGCAGTGCAGCAGCGCTCTCCGACACATTGTATTGGGGAACTGGAAGTTACTGGTGGTTCAGGCCGACAATGTTAGGATTGGCAAGTCTCTTCGTCATCATCGGTCTTGTAGTGTATTTTAGAAATCGTGGGATTTGTACGATGGATGATGTAAAGCGTCAAAGGAGAAAGGTCGTGAACACTTCTCTTCTCGTAATCGGGTTTGCATATTTTATGTATTTACTGTTCAATTATGTAATCCTTACAGAGATCGGAATTCTGTTCGGTCTAGAGTGGGAATCAAGTCGATTCTGGACGAAGTGAATCAAGTATTGTTACGGGTTGTTGAACATCCAACTCCCCATGAGTCTCCAGATTCTATTGCCTTCCTTGTCGCTTCAAGAAGAGCCTCCTCTGGAGAGCGGATTGGAGCAATATCTTCACCATAAGCAAGCATGATTTTGTGCGTCGTGTGAGAGTAATTCTTCAATTGGATTTTTGAATTTCCAATTGCAATTCTACTATCCAAACCTCCAATTGGAATTTCAATTTCTCGCGGGTTAAAATGCATCCCCATTCGAAGTGCTTTCTGAATCGCTTCCTTTCCAGTCCATGCTAATAATGGGTCAAGTATTCCATCTTTCAATCGAGTTAATTCTTCCCCTTTCGCCATCATATCGAATACTGCGGGTTTTGGGGGTCGATTCAAAGGTTCAGCATCGAGACCTATCGTCCAACCTTCATCGATAAGAGCAACGCAAGCAAGCCCATCACTATGAGAGATGGATATACTTGGCAAAACCCACTGAATCCACATACCATGAATGACTTTGAGATATGGAGCTCGTTCCTCTGTTCTTGAGATCATGAGTGCTGAAATATCGTTAAGACCCCATTCAACTAATGCTTGTTCTAACAACCAACGGGCACTGAAGTGCTCATCCTTTCTTTTGTCGGTCTTGAATGTACGAATCTCATCCCAATCAATCAGTGTAAGCGTGGTGGGATCAATCGGACGAATACGACAAGTCGCAACCAGTAACCGAATATTGTGTCCCGTTTCGATGAAATCGAATTCGGCTTTCAATACATCACCCTCAGCGGTCGAGAGTGAACTTTTGATCCTCAGGAACTGGAGCCATTGCCTTCAAACGAAGTCCTTTCAATGCAACAACTGGAGCATCATCATCACCAATAATCAATACATCATGAACAGTAACTCCTGCATCTTCAACATGGGTACGCACTGAACGTAATCGCAACTTTTCATCTTTCTCAGGAACACGCAGCATGGTCGACCAATCGATTCCAACAGGTAAACTACTGAAACCTTCAGATTCCATTGCGACGAGACCTGCATTCTGGAAGCCTGCTTCGATAAGCATCGGTAACGCTTCCAATAGAACATCTTCTCCTTCTCGCTCCAAAGCAAATTGATCCGTTGCTGGGAGTTGATGTCGCATCAACGCAATCCCATCGACGCCTGGCTGGTTTGAATCACCCACACCTCGTAAAACTCCACCATGTGATTGGAATCGAGGCCCATGGAAATATCTGAGATAGATGAATGAAGCATGATGTTCAAGTCGTCCTTGGGGGGGAATTCCTATCGATGGAAGTGCTGTTATTTCGCTTTCCAGGAAACTACTCAAATCCTCAGATTTCGTTACAAGTCGAACTGTTGCTTGATGATGTTCACGCTCACCAAAGACCACACCGTCTGAATTGGTTAAATCCGATACAAGTTTACAGGAGACCCACATTACATTTCCTTCCGAACGAGCAACTTCAGTAAGAACTCGAACAATCATTGAGTTTTTCATCACCTTAACAGGTAGGCCGAACTTGACGTCCTCGAATCCAGCAAGACATGTATGTGGACAAAGAAGTAAAGCATTCTCTGCAAACATTTCCAATGCCATAACACCAGGATGGTAAGGTACACCATCGATGGCGTGATCTGATAGGAATGGATGGTCGGCTACAGAAAGGGTACTTTGGGTCATCATTGAATCTTCTTCATCAACAGATAGAACCTTGTCAATGAAAGGGAAACGCGAAGGATCTGCCATCAGAGACGCCATGTCTCCAGACAACATCAGTGGAGCTTCTCTGAAGGAATTGAACCGGTCCATAAGGCCAAGTGAACCGCAAGCTATGACTCGACGCTTGCCGCCACGTAGTGCTTCTCCTACGAAGATGTCAACACCCATTTCAACAGGTAATGTTTCAATTCCAGCTTCTTCAAAGACTGCTTCAATGGAACCTCGAGTTGCCATTCCAACATCTCTCCAACCTGTCCATCCAATAGCGACTGCGCGACAGTCTCCTTTAGCAGTAAGCCGTGCCATTTCTGCATCGAGTATTGAGTTCGCAGCCGCATAGTCAGTTTGACCGCCATTGCCAAATCGTCCAGCAACAGAAGTGAAACAACTAGCGAATCTCAAAGTTCCATTCGATGATGTAACTGCACCAACTAATGCTGCCCAGCCATCGATTTTAACCCGAACAACATTGTCAAACGTGTCCCACGTTTTGTCGCCAACAAGCTTGGAATCTTCAAGACCAGCACCGTGTATAAGTCCAGTGATTGGCTGTGAGAGAGATGCGCCAAGAGTTCGCAACCCCTCCATATCAGTTACGTCAATCGAATGATAGAATGCTCTATTTCCGGTAGCTTCAATTTCTGAAAGTGTTTGATAAACGTCTCTACTGCGAGTAAATTTCTGCCATGCACGGTTCCATTCAACCATCGTAACCTTATCAGATTCAGAGGCATCGGTTAATCGTTGACGCAGGGCCATTTTCTCATTCGTCAGTTTTTCTTCAGACCAATCCAACCATTCCGATGTTTGTTCGATAAGAACGGAGCGACCAAGCAAATGGAATGTTGCACCTGCTTGTTCACTTGCCTTTGCAACACCGATTATACATGCAGCAGTCACGCCAGAACCGCCACCTGAGACGAGCCATACATCATCGGATTGCAATGGTTCAAGATCACCCACCACATCTTCTGCAAAGGCAGCTAAAATCCAACGACGTCGATCTCTGTCAAGACCAATTTCGATATCTCCTCCATAATTGAACAGTTCATGCTCAATAAGTTCAGCAGCATTTTCTGCATCGAAAATTAATTCTGGATGAACATCTAGGGCTCGTGAGCGTAATTGTGGTCGTTCAAAGGAATACGATTTCGTAACGCCTGAAGCAGCGCATTGAATCGAATTGAAACGCTCTCCGAGCGTTCCGTGCCGTCCATCCATCGCAGTTACACTTGCAATCAAACCGTTGGAAAGACTTGCTAATGTAGCATCCAATCCCTTGAGTAATCCAAACCAACCATGCGCTGAGAGGGTTACTTGAGAAGATGGCGTAGCATCTTCTGCCCATTCAGATGATGCGAGTTTCATTGGAGCAAGATGAATCACACCAGCGAGTTGGACATCTGATAGAGCAGAAGTGATTGATTCGAGATGTTCATTGTTCCCAGGATCGCCTCGGTGTACTGTGCGACCCTGTTCGGTTTGAATCGAAACATCGCGAATACCTGCTTCAAATCCAACACGTATAGTCGATAATCCACGATGTTCTAAGCGAGAACAAAGTGCTTCTGCAATTCCCCATCCATCGTCAGTGACAACCACTGTTCCTTCTAAAGAAAGATTGTCAGCAATTGTCTCTGCTTCTTCAACCTCAACTTGCCAACGGCGAGAACCTGTCACTTCAGGAGTTGGTGGTGTGGGAGCAAGTGCTAGTGTCGACGTATCTACAGCAGGCGTAGTTGGTTGTGCTTCGGATTGCCCACCTTTCATCTTCACAATATATCCTACAAAGTGATTCAGTGTTGGGTGATCAGAGAGCAAGAAATCTTCATCAACTGGGAGAGAGAATATCTCTCGAACATCAACCATAATCTCAGCTTGCTTGACTGTATCAATACCGAGTTCACCTTCTAAATCCTGATCCATTTCAATGAAATCAGCAGGATAGCCTGTATGTTTCACAACCACTTCAATCAAAGATGATTCAATGTTCGTATCTTTGATTACTGGTGTTGTCGGTGAAGCAGGAGCAGCCGCTTCTGATACGATTGGTGCTACCTCAACTGCGGCTTGTGTAAGAGGGGCTTGTGAAGGAATGCCTCCTTTCATCTTCACAATATAACCAATCATGTGATTCAATGTTGGATAATCGGAAAGGAGGAAATCCTCGTCAACTGGTAACGCAAATAATGTTCTGATATCGACCATAATCTCGGCTTGCTTAACCGTGTCAATGCCAAGTTCACCTTCCAAATCCTGATCTAACTCAATGAAATCTGCGGGATAGCCAGTATGCTTAACGACAACATCGATTACTTGTTGTGTCATTTCCGAATCAGTAGTAACTAATACTTCTGCATGAGCAATTGGTTTGACAACAGGCTCAGATATTTGGGCAGGTGCAGGCTCAGAAACGGGCTCAGATACTTTTTGTTCAGCAACATCGACTGATGTTTCGCCACCTTGCATCTTCTGAATGTAGCCAATCATATGGTTCAATGTAGGGTAATCTGAGAGAACGAATGTTTCATCAACTGGGAGGGAGAAAAGTTGTCGGATATCGACCATGATTTCTGCTTGCTTGACAGTATCAATTCCGAGTTCACCTTCAAGGTCTTGATCAAGTTCTACAAAGTCTGCGGGGTATCCAGTGTGTTTCACAACAACATCGATTACAGTTTGCACCATATCTCCACTGACTGCTGGAGCAGGTGTACTCGGGGCGGTTGAAGGTGGCGTTGGTTCTGCTAATGGTGCGACTTCAACCTTAGGTGTTGGTTGTTCTAGAGGAGTGTCCACTACTGAGGGGAGTCCTTCAAATGGAGCTGTCACTTCGTAAACATCACCTTGAATTCCTCCATGGAGATTGTTATCTCCATCGACATAGGCAACCAACTTATTATCGAGAACACGTAATTGAATATCGTCACTATCGGCAAGATTACGGCACCATGAAAGCAACCGTCCCCCATCAATTCTCTCCCCAACAATAGGCCATGAACGAACCATGGAAAGCCCGATCTGCGAACCGAATCCAGCTGCGAAGCGCATGCCGTATTTCAGTTCAGAGTAATCTCCGCCCTTGGAAAGGTTGAGGTTCCCGAGTTCTTCATCCAGAACTTTGTGATTCGCAATAGGCGGAATTCTCTTGTTCAATAGCCCATAAAACATACTTGCATCTTCAATTCCGACACCCATCGGGTGTCCTGTGAATCCTTTGGTATTGGCAATAACCATCTGATCAGTGCTATCTCCAAACGTCTTTCGAAGTGCTCGAACTTCACTTTGGGCACTGCCTCCACGAGCGGGAGTGTACGTTTCGTGCGAATAGAAAACGAGTTCCTTTGCCATTTGATGACGATTAAGACCCCACTTCTTTTCCATTTCTCCAACAAATGTATCGACTGTTTCTGCAACGTGTTCGACATCGAGACGAGTTCCGTGATATGCTGAGTTTGCTGTCATAGCACCAAGCAATTCCGCAATTGGTTGAACGCCTCGTTGTTCCGCTTCGCTCTTTCGCTCAACGACGAATGCTGCTGCACCCATGCCAAGAATGAGCCCATTACGGCGCTTGTCGAATGGCAATGCAGCTTCTTCAACGACATTACTTGTTGATGCTGCCCCAGAGGCTGCAAACCCACTACCAATCCATTCCCATAGTTCGTCCCCTGTCACATCATCAGCGGACAGGATAACGACTCTATCGACACGATCGTTTGCAAGCCAATCTTCTGCTATTTGGAAAGCACCAGTAGCAGAAGCACATGCCAAATTAATCGTGGTTGTGGGGCCACGGATGCCGGTGTATTGAGCAAATTGTGAATGACCCATCGTCAAAATTTGGAAGAGATATCTACGATCGAATTTCCCTTCACCATCATCTCCGTCAGACTTTGCATGTTTCATGGCCATCTGCATTCCAGAGAAACATGATGCAAAGACGATTCCAGTTCGATCTCTATGGACTGAAGGAACTTGCCAATTTCGTATTAATCGCAGTCCGCCCTTGCCAATCTGTTCTTCTGGAGTAAGCGGAATCCCCGCATCACGTAGTGCAAGAAGACCCGCAGCCATAGCGAGTTGTGTCGTAATATCCCATGCCATTACAAGTTTGGGATCTACGCCGAATTCTTCTGCTAGGTCAAACGCTGCTTTGACTCCAGCAAGTTGAGGAATGTCTCCAAACACCTTCGCTTGCTCCATGTTTACAGAACCATCACGGCCTTTGATTAGACGTGTAATATTTTTATCGAGGAGACGTTGCTTGTATTCATCAGATACTTCTTGGATACACGTTTCACCACGAACCAAACGTTCGAAGACGTCTTCGTCGAAGACCTTCTCCCCGCCTGGAAGACCAAGCGAGATACCAGAGACAACATACGGATCAGAACGTCGTTGCATCAACGGATCATGAACGGCGACCGACTGGACTTCAGTATTGGTTTGGGATGAAACAAGATGAACTTGAGGAGCCCAGCCTTGTGGTGTTTCTCGTACCCAACGCTCTAAATCCGCAACGGTTTCAGCACTTGATACATCAATTTCAGAATCTGTTTTGGCTTCGTTTCGTATTCCTGCGATAATCGTTTGAAGAGAAGATTCGGACAATCCAAGTCCAGAACGTAGATTGACCATTCCTTGACAGAACATTGCAGGATAACCACAATGCGAAGAAATCCGGTCGCCAATGTAATCTGCGACTGTTGTTTCTTTGACCACTTGCACTGTCGTTGAAACCGGAGCAGAGACAGGTGTAGTTGCACCGCCTTTCGATGGAAGAGGACGTCCTCGAACTCGAAGATCTTCTTGGCTGGAACGAACTGGAAGTTCCATCGCAGAGTGTGCTTCAATAGGTCCTGCTCTGAATGCCTGTGAGAAGACTTCTGAATTCGCCTCGATTCTTCTAGGAGGGCGACCTGCGACAGCGAGAGCACCTAATGCTGTAAGGAAAGATGCTATTCCTCCTTGCTTCGGATGATTCGTCATGATTGCAAGGTGTGGTTGATCTTCAAGAATTTGAGATGCAAACATCGTCAATGCTCTCTTTGGCCCAACTTCAACAAAGATGCGAGCACCGGCTGCGTACATGGTTTGGATTTGACTTGTCCATTCAACAGAAGAAGCCATTTGTGGAGCCAGTTTTGCCAGTATACCTTCCTTTGCATCTGGGCCTTCAGTTGGGTAAAACATTCCATCTACATTGGCAGTGATTGGAATGTTCGGCCAATTAATTTCGAGCGAAGATAGGAATCGACGAAGGGGTTCATTTGCTGGGGCAACAATACTTGAATGGAAAGCGTGACTTGTAGCTAACGGGATACAATTGAATCCTTCTTCTTCGAAGACCTTCATGACATCTTGAACCGCCTCGGTAGCGCCAGCAATAACAGTCATCTTCGGAGAGTTTTTGTTTGCTGCAATCACATAGCCTTCAGTGGAAGAAAGAATTCGCTCAACATCTTCGTACGGAGCAGTAACGCTTGCCATCAATCCTTTGTCATCAATTTCAACAGATCCCATCTCCGTACCGCGGGCAGCTGCTGCGCGCAGAGCCCCGTCCATGTTGAGAATTCCAGATGCCATTAGAGCAGCATACTCTCCTAACGAATGGCCAGCCACCATATCCGGATGGTGCCCGTAAGCATTCAAAGCATGCTCAATTGCTAAATCTGCAGTCAGCATTGCTGGTTGTGTGTATTCAGTTTGCTTGAGTTTATGCTCAGCAGCAATTCGTTCTTCTTTCTCAAGTCCTTCTCTTAGGACAAAGGATGACAAGGTTTCGCCATCAAGTACCTCGACCATTGTTGAATCAGAGGCTTGCCAGACGTCTTGTACAGGACCATATCGATGGAAGAGATCAGTTGTCATTCCAACATACTGTGAGCCTTGACCAGGATACATGTGGGCTATTTTTGTTCCATTCGGAAGGCTTGCCTCATCACTCACGAGAATTCCTTGTGCCTGTAAGAAGCCCCATTTTGCTTTGTCAGAGAGTGAACTTGTTGCAAGTGTCTTTCTCTTTTCAAACTCAGCCCAAGATGTTGCGACAAGTGCCATGCGGCATTTGGCATCCGCTTGGAAGTTTGAACTCGCATCTTGCAAAGCCATTGAAAGACGGAGGCCTCGAGGATCGGAATCGAAAAGAGCACCTTCAAACTCAACTTTGGAGAGAGATGCGGTGAGTTCTTCAATAGAATTCCCTGAAAGGAGGAGTACGCCTCCCTCGATCGCTTTCATTGCTTCATGGGTCAATGTTGGTTTGGCGCTTGAATCGAGAATCGATGGGGCTGAGACAGAGGATGAACGCGAATAAGATTGCCAGCGGATATCCCAATCCTGTGCCATCTCTTGATGGTATGATGGGTCATATCCTTCCAATGCAATATGGAAATTTGTCCCTCCAAATCCGAATGCGGAAACACCAGCTCTGCGAGGGTGATTACTTGGCACAGGCCATTCTCTTGCCTGAGTAGGGACAAAGAAAGGTATGTTTGGCCAATCAACGGTTGGATTAGGAGTTTCAAACCCTGCTGAAGGAGGGATTGTGCGATGGTGGAGGGCCATAACCGATTTGATGATGCCCGCAATTCCAGCTGCTGCTTTGAGGTGACCAATCTGAGATTTGATAGAGCCTACTGCCACATTATCCCCAGAGTCCGCATCTGTCCACAATCGAGTGAGTGTCGAAAGTTCAGTTGCATCTCCAACCTTTGTCGATGTCCCATGCGCTTCCACTAGTTCAACGGAAGAAGCAGGATATCCTGCTTGATTGTAAGCACGGGCTATGGCTTGGATTTGGCCTCGTTGACTCGGAGCTGTGATTCCTTTGCCTCTGCCATCTGATGAACCGCCAACGCCGCGAATGACGGCGTGAATGACGTCATCGTCAGAAATAGCATCAGATAAGCGCTTGAGAACCATGACTCCAGCGCCTTCTCCCATTACGAATCCATTCGCACGAGCATCAAAGGGCGTTGAGTGTGTTGGCGAGAGTGCACCAATTGCGCTGAATTTAGCATACGTTGCAGGATCCATTGTTCGGTCTGTTGCACCAGCGAGCATGACATCGGCTTGTCGTGTTTGCAATAAGCGGCAAGCATCCATGACAGCAGCCATTGAAGAGGCACAAGCAGCATCCATTGCGTGATTCGGACCTTGAAGATCAAGAAGGTTAGCCACTCTTCCTGAGACCACATTTGCAAGTTCACCTGGCATTGTATCTTCATCAACTTTAGGAGAGTGTTCGTTTACGTCTTCCATGAACGATTCTTTTGCAGATTCTGGCATACCATGTTGTTTAGCAAGTTCAGCTGTGTGATTTGACCAAACCCGGATATTTGACAGATTTCTGTTTTCACCACCAAGAGCGTTTGCGAAAACAACGCCTGCTCTTTCTCGAGGGAATGTCTTTCCATCATCCCCATACCCTGCTTGTTCTATTGCTTTTGCAGAAACTGAAACCGCCCATAATTGACATGGATCTATTTGTGGAAGTGTGCCAGGGGGCTGCCTCCACCTTCTCCAATCGAACTCATATCCTTCTACGAACGCTCCAATCTTGGAATAAGTGAAGCCGTGTTTGATGTCACCTGGTTTCCCTTCAGTCCAGAAATGATCAACAGGGCCTGGCCAACGACCTTCCCGTACCTCACGAATGCTTACATGTGAATCGATGATGTTTTGCCAGAAAGTATCGAGGTCGGGGGCATCGGGCATCATCGCTGCAACACCAATTACTGCAATCGGCTCAAACGGCCCTTGTTCCAACCCTTCGCAGGGTTTTCCGTCATCTGTTGTGATGGTCATCTTGTTCACCTCATACGTCCATGATACTCTGAGGCACCATGGTGATTGAATAGCCTGCATCAACATGGATGCATTGCCCGGTTACACCGGCAGAAAGTTGGCTAGCAAGCCAAAGAGTCGTTCCTGCGACATCGGATTGGCTGACATTTCTTCGCAGAGGAGCGTTTGCTTGGACGTGATCGAGAATTTTATCAAATCCAGGAATTCCAGAAGCTGCAATCGTCCGTATTGGCCCTGAAGAGATACTGTTGACTCGATGACCATGTGGCCCTAAATGACAAGCAAGTTCTCTTGTCCAGCATTCAAGAGCAGCTTTAGCCATCGACATGATTCCATACGAGGGGACAAAACGTGTTGATGCTGCATACGTCAGAGTGATTGTTGAAGACCCTTCGCTAAGGTGGGGCATAGCGAATTTCAAACATCGTTGCAAGGAATTTGCAGAAATGGTCATTGCAGTATTGATATCTGCATCTTCTACGAAAAGAATTGGCCTATCAAAACAACTACGTGGAGCGAATCCTATTGCGTGAACGAGGATATCGATCTTCCGCCCAGGATGTTCTTTGGAGAAGGCTTCGAAGAATTCACCAGTGGTTTCATCTTTAGCAACGTCGAGGGGATAGAATCCTTTGATCGCTGGAAGTTTGTCTTTGAGTTGGAAAACCCGAGACATGAATCGTTTTTGGAAGCCCAAAAACAGGTCTACTCCAGCCTCTGCAAGTTGTTGACAGATTGCCCAAGCAATCGAATCTTCACTCGCAACTCCGAACACTACGGCTGTTTTTCCCTTTAGACCTAGCATCCGCATCTCACCAATCGCAGGTGTTACCCAGCACAGCACGTCTTTGAGTATTCCCCTTCTTTTGGCTCAAATATTGGCCTTACTCGACCTTAAAGAAAAAGGCGACGGCGTTACAAATCGTCAAACATAGCATCGAGGTCATCCGATTCAAAATCTTCATCCTCTTCAAAATCGAAATCTAGATCAAATTCATCATCAATTTCTATTGCTTCTTCTTCAGGCTCGTCTTCAACTGCAACATTACGAGAGGAATTCCGCTTCGAAATTCGAGAGATGATTACCAGAAGGAAGATGATGAAGAGTACGCCTCCACCAATAGCGCCATACATAGCCAAATCATCTGTGTTCTCAAGAGAGAGGCCCCCGAGTGCTGAGGATTCATCTTCTGCTTCTACAATCAGGTCAAAACTTACTGAATCGGATACAGATTCCTCATTATCACTGGTTGCGACAATGGTGATTCCAGCACGGATCTCATCCGCAGCATCACTTGGGGCCCTTACAATCAATTCAAATTGAGAAGAGATCCCATCGGATTGAACTTTTTCTGAAAAGGAAGCCCCTGTAGTAAAGATGAAACCAAGCATTTCAAGTTGATTTGAATTTGTAACTTCTACTTTGATATTATCTTCAGCATTGCCGTCATTTTCTACTTGGAATGTAATCGAAATCTCTTCACTTGTCACCATATTACGAGATGAGGTATCAGGGATGTCAAGCGTGAGCATTCCAAATTTAGCAATTGTGAAATCGCCTGTGTGATTAGCAGTGTTTGAAAGAGGCGTCCCTTCGACAGGAATAGGGCCCCAAGCGGTCACAGTAGCCGATATTATGAACTCATAGGCTATCTCCGCATCAAGGCGTGATTCGCCACTAAAAGTGACTGTAAAATCGGCTTCTTCACCAGATTCTAGAGTGAAGGAGTCATCTGAAAGGCTGATATCAACAAAGATGCCGTCCCATTCTTCAATAATTTCGATGGATTCAGCCAAGATGGTCCCATCATTGGTAACAGTGCACAATAGTTCAACATCTGAATAATCATTTGGAGAAACATTCATCTCCGGGTCGCTTCCACAATCCAAAGAAATGGAGCCTATACCGCCTTGTGCAGATGCAAATGGCATCAAAAGGGGAATGAGAAGAACCAGAACAATTGCTGATCGGAGATGACCATGTCCTTCTGCCATACATCTTCGAATCCGAACCCTATGATGAATGTGATGGCGATATGGGAGGAAAACGAATCAATCTTCATTAGTTCCATAAATGGCGTTAGGCACATCAACATGACAACGCCATAATACTTCTTCATCCATTCCTGCTTCGAGAAGTTGTTGTGTTCTTTTCGGTACGGTTTTCGGACCTAAAACTGCACCAGGTCTACGTGGATCATCCATATAATCGGTCTCAAGCATAAATCCAGTTTTGTTCTGCTCGTAGGTTTCCATCAATGGTTGGAGAGCCCCCTTTCCAACAAGAACACTTGAGGTCAGCCCACGCGTCATAGCTTCATCGATTTGGGGAGGCGAATAATGGCGCACAAGTTTGTGTTTAGACAGATTGACTTTTTCAGCCATCTTCGATAAGTCACGATATGTCGAATCTAATTCACCTTCAACATGAAGTTGGAGGGCAATATTTTCCTTCGCAGCCATAGCCATTGTTTCTTCCAAGAGCATGTTGGAAAGATTCCAGATCTCATCAGAAACTGGCCAATGCGGCCTACCAACTTCACCGATTGCATGGGCTTTTCCTTCATGGAGAAACTCGAGGGCAGCATCGATACTATCACGATAATTTTCGCAGGCTCGTTCTGCTCCACCCTCTTTGTCTTCCTCGATCCATTTGATGAATTGATGAGCAAAGGCAGCAGGGTGAGGTCCAAGCACAACTCGAACATTTAGGCCATGATGGCCACGCACTTCATCCGCCATTGCAATCGTATCTGCATACGTACTTCGATGCTCATCGATATGAGTTGGGGGTGATGAGAAATCTGGGCAATGAACCAAGACAAGGTGCGTGCCTCCTTGGTTTTTGAAATCCTTTGCCGCATCCAGATATCTGCCCTTTCTGTTCAGATGGAAATGGTTGTCTAAAATAGGCCCATTCCATTTGGGAATCGGGGTTGTCATCATCGACCCTCACGCTGTTGAAAATCCAAGTTCTGAAAACTTAGTTCGCCAGTAAACTGCAGCCATGGCCACCATCTTTGGATGGCGCCCCTCGGTAACGACACACTTACCGTTTGACCAAACATAGAGGATGAGATCGTGTCTCTCATCGTGAATAATACCACAATCCAGGCGATCATCATAATGCCCTTCACCTGCTCCAAGATTCCCGATTATAGAATGAACGTTTACAGTGGTGTTAAAGTTAAATGAAGCGATGATTGGACCAAGTTCTGTTTTCAATCCAGTGTCATCAAGACCAAGTCTGAGAAGGAGTTCCCTTGCTGCTGAACGAGCCGCTTCAACTCGGTGAGTCCCGTGAACAGTAATACGACCTTGAGGGTCGATTACGAGTGTTGCCCGTGGACGACGTAGAGATTTGATGACCATGCCACCGACTTTTTGCCCTTCTAATTGAGCTACAACAGCCTCTCCATCTACAGGTTTTGGGCAGATGAAGCGAACCAATTGATTCTCAACTGTTACATCGATGTTTGAGTTCATTCTTCTCCCTCTGTTATGTCCGATGGGCCAGATGATGAAATAATCTCCTCCGCCTCAGGCAGTGATTGTAACGAATCGAGTAAACTCGCTCTCCATGTTTGAATCATGGGAACAAGAATCGTGGCATTGCTTCCATGGGTCTCACGCTCTTTAGCGAGTGCTCCGCGTAATCTCTTGGCAAATCTAATATCTCTGGATCTAGAAAGTTCCGGATTAATTCTTGATTCAGTCACGTCCCACCAAGCAGCGGTAAGAACGCCAGCAGTAGCCATATTTCGAGACACATTCTTGGGTGGTTGCTCAGCATCAAAGATTCGACGCTTTACCGCTTTTCTCCACTTCTTTCCAAGGCGGACCATTGAGAGAAGTTTTCGCCAGTGGGTGGAAACCTTTGCTTCATTTGTACGTTGTAACTCCCATCCTTCGTCATCCAGAGTTGGTTCAATGCAATATACAGGACGGTCGTGACGTAGTGCTAATCGATGTAGTCGACGAGGTTCTGGGTCTGGGAACCTACCAGTTTGAAGGTCATCGAGTTGAATGAGATCTTGAATGAGAACTGAGTCTAGTCCACCTCCAAGTACTGCAGAAGTAAGATTGATGCCTTGAGATTCTATTTCAGAGGCTTCCTCAAGTTCCCAGACATCTTCAATCTCAGGCCCTTCCAAAAGAGCGATTGCATGCCATTCAATTCTTGGACGTAACTGGCGTGGATGAACTGTTGTTGGAAGAACACCATGCAGAACGATTGTACCCCCGTCTGGGTCTTCCCAAACGACGTCATCCCATTCTAATTCCACGGACAAGTGGTCACACCCTTCACTGGTTGTCGACCCAGTCTTTGAGTGCGGCGATGTCCCAACCTTGGTCGAAGTATCCTTGAATTTCTTCTTGTGACCATTGTGGGAATTCACGCATAGCTTCAGCCATCTGCGGAGTTACATCAGCAGGCGGGCTTTGTGGACCAGCATATTGACCTGGAAGTTCAGCATATGCCTTTTCGTCGCCTACGTCTTCGTACATGTAGGCATCAGCACCATCTGAGCCATTACGGCGTACGAGAACAAGGCCAACGATTCCCATAACGAGAATTAATCCAATAAGAATAACGATAACGAGCATCAATCCACCCGAATCATCGCTATCACTTGCCACCTTTACGTTGAAACTATCGCCACTCGATGAACCATTGTAGAGAAGGTCTCCAGTCAGGTCATCATAGATGAGATAGTACATCCCAGTCGTTGGGTTTGCGAAGGCTTCGAGCGTTACTTCAACATCAAGTTCACCATCGATAAGAATTGAATCGGAAGTGATGGTAGATTCTGTGATCGGAATTCCTCCATCAACAACTGACTGAACACGGAGTGTTACTTGTCCTGCTTTTGAACCAGTATTTACGACTTCAATCGTTAATGTCATTGCTTCGTCTACTTCGGGTGAACGTGGAGTTAAATCAACTTCTTTCACAGCGAAACTAGCTTCTTCGTAAATGAACGAGTACAAGGAATTGTATCGTGATTCAGAGGAATAAATCGGTGCAACTGAACCATCTGGAGTTGGTCCTCCACCAAGAACAGCTGAACCTGCAGAATCTGCTCCAATAATCCAGAAGACAACTTCGATATTTCCAATTTGCTCTTGCGTAGGCAACTCATTGTCATCAACAGCAGGCCACAAGTCAACACAGTCTGCGCTAGCAGCATATCCACCTGCAACAGGCGAGAGTGCCAACTCTGTAGTCAAAGGGTCTGTTCCATGAATTGTACCAAAGTATGGCCATGTGATGTCGTTTGTTGGGTCAACGTAGAACTTCCATGCTACGGAGACATCGCCTTCAAACAAAGCCTCCTTCTCAGAGATTTGCAGTTCAATATCAACACATCTGAAGTTCGAAGTTGAAATCGTTTCATCGAGTACTGAATTCGCTTCATCGCGTACAGTCCAGGTGTTCGAGGTCACGACAGGAGCGTTTGCGTCAACCTTGAGTACAAACTCTGCACAACCGAAGGAGGTGGACGTTGAGCACATTGCATCAGTACTATCCACTGCTCCCTCAGGGAGATTAATTAGCCTAAATGTGTATGTGTATTCGTTTGTTGAAGTAGGGGCGGTGATGTTGATATCGAACGATCCACCAGTAAAGGCGTGGAGTGTTGATTGGCCATCCTGCTTCGAACCGTCTGCTCCACCAGCGCCATATGCGAAGTATTGGACTCCGTTGGCCGTACTAGGTTGAGCAGCCAATCGAGTGACTTCAAGTGTTAATTCCATTTCAGGAAGAATGAATACGCTGTCATAAATTCCATCGACGTAGGCATATTGTCCTGCGAATGAAACAGTATCTCCTGGGAAAACATATCCTTGACGAACGTCGCTTGTAATCGAACCAGAAATGTCGGAGAAGTACGGCGTCACCATCAGATTGTTTGCTTCATCGGTTCGAATATCAAGTCGAATTCCATCCGAATAGTACCACTGAGTAATTTGTGTTGTTGAGCCAACAATCTTTCGCTTGTATGCGCCATCTAAATCCTCGATGTGAATCTCTGGAGAAGCAAGTGTGGATAATCCAACAATGCCCCAGTTAATCTTGATTGGAAGATCGAGGTAGAATTCATCGGTGAATGGATTAATCAACGCCTCGCCATCCATTCGCAAGAGTTGAGGTCCATCGGAATCGGCACTCTCCTCGACAATCGTAATATGTGGACTATCTGTCCAAGCTGTCTGATTTCGAGGGAAGTAGTAGAGTGTCAGGTCATCTCTGTCATTGGTTAAATCCACTCGAATGTAACTGATATCTCTCCAACCATTTCGGTCTTCAGCATTAACGATCAGATGGTATTCATTTCCAGCATACATTGTTTGATTCCAGTCACCTTCATATGAAGGATGGTTCGAATTAAGGAGAGGTCTGCCAGCAGAATTCTCAATAGCGAAGGAAAGAATCTCAGGAGCCTTTGATGGCATGGAAGCATACGTTACTTCGTCATTAAAGATTCCAGCTTCACCCGCATCAATTGCGTTTCCTGCAAGGTCATATCCTTCGAGGAACATGCTGACTCTTCCAACAGGATCTTTCTCCTGGTTTGCAAGGTCATTGTAGTTTCCAGTGTAGTTTGCAGTTGGGTACGCTCCGTCTCCAGTCAAGGCAACAGTAGCATATTCTGAAAGGTCAGCAACACCATCACTGTTCGCATCATGTTGGTATTCAACCCAGTAATGAAGGTCAATTGTTGCTGGCAAATCTTGCAAGTCGGTTACTCCAACCTTGATGTATTGATTGTTCGATGGAATGACCCATGTATCGTCAACGAGAGATCTCCAATTCGATTCGTAATTCGGATCGACTTGTCCATTGAGTACCTTCACTGAAACCAGTTCTGGTGCGAATTGGTCGATTGAGAGATTGAATGGAATTGCGCAATCGTCATCTGGCCTGAATTCGGATGCTGGGCAGACTGTGTCGCCTCCTTCATAGCCAGTGATTCTGAAGCGGTAAACGTGGTCTCCTGCGGTTGTAAGACCCAAATCGATTGTCCAGTCAAAGTCTCCACTGATGGTTCCTGACTGATTTGCGATTTCAGACCACTCAAAGACAGGGTTTTCCCCTGTGCTGTTGATGCTTCTTTCTTCAACAACGGTGAAGTAAGAAAGAGGATCTGGTGAAACCGCAAGCGCTTCCAATCGAATACTTCCGGTTAATCTCAAATTTCGGTTCGTGTTTCCAGCATCCAAATTCTGAACAACTCCTTCCTCGTTGAGGATTGAGAAGGCAGTGACACCAACATCGTTCTCAACAGCATTACCGCCTGGTGGGGCAAGAACGATGGCAGAAGGTAGGCCATTGACGCCATTTGTTGCTTTCTGTCCAGCGTAAATCTTCACTTCTTCAGTATCTTCCCAGACATTGTTAACAGTGAATCTCCAAGTGATTTCCTTGCCTTCAGAAATGTCTGTAACGCTTGAGGATTGAAGCGTAATGTACCCATTAGAGTTCTCAACTTCTCCAAATCCGTTGAGATCAGAATACGAGAGTTCTATGTTTCCAGTTATGGATTCGAACATAAGATTCGCTTCTTGGAATTGTGCTCCAGTAAGTGCAGAGACAGTATGTGTTGTGATGACTTCGTAAATTTCTCCATTTGGATAAAGACCAATTGGATTTCCAACAAGCGTTGCTGTTGTGACATATCCCGGGGAGGTAATAACGGAGAGACTCGAAAGGGAAAGACCGCCTCCACTGGTTGAGTGGACGACGATTGGTACTGTTGCACTGCCTGATGTTGATGTTGAGAGTGCAACACCTTGCGCTAGTTCAGAAGCAAAGTGGTTGCCTGTCGATAGGTAATGTGTAAGATCGTATACTACATCGAGTCCGATGAGATCGATTGTTCCACCACCAGTTGCATTGAGACTTTCAATATTGAATCTGAATTTCTTCCATCCATTTCCATTCGCATCGATGTGTGCAGTTGGTGTAAGACTGCTTTGCATCAATGTATTGAGTGCATTTGAGAGGTTCATCTCAACCGGATACATTTCTGTGGAACCATCTGTTTGGTTTCCAATGCTTCCTAATGCGACTTCTTCAAGACCTGACAACAGGGACCAGTCAAATCCTTCGTTGACATCGGTAGTGGAGATAATTTGATTGTTCTCAAATGAAACTTCAGCGGCACGGATGGTCGCACCTACTGGAAGCATGAATTCTCCTCCATCGACGGAACCACTCAATCCAAGAGCGAGTGTTCGAGTTTCAGAACCGTAATGGACGTCATTTGCATCCTTGGAACTAATGAACAATGTTTGACGGCCGAACATGTCGAAAGCAGGCTCATCGAAAGCGTACTCCATATCACCATCTCCAGCAACGTCGATGCGGACGTTTTCTGCATAGTGAGCAAATTCAAGGTCAAACCACATTCCTGCGACATCACATGGGTTTTGGTAACTTAGGACAGCTGAGAAACCGAACGCAGATGAAGGCATTCCAGCAGTCTCTCCCAATGTGTACTTGACGTTGTTTTGCATAATCACGTCATAGCCATTCATCGAAACTGAAAGCTCAGGATCTTCAGCACAATCGTCCTGTATGTAGGGAGTGATCGAAGCAATAGGATGTGCGAAGTGAGAACGGATCTTATCGGCAGTAAAAGCTGTATCAATCAGTTGGGGATTGTACATCATCAAGTCACCAAGTCCTTGTGAGGACCAAATTCCATTCTGTGGTGGATTCGGCGAGATGATTGTCTGGTTGAATCCAGTCCCAACCCGAGTACCTATCGAGAAACCGTGCAAAATTGGTGTGGAAAGTTGATCAGGACCAGAATCGAAATTAAACTTCAAATCGACTGTAGGATATGTCGATGAATTGATGTCCCATAGTTCCAGAACTGTACCAACCAAGCCAGACATTGGATTGTTATTCCCATCTACGACAATTTGTCCTGTAAGTGGATCTATAACATCCACAGAAAGAACTGCAGTTGAAGTTGTTTCCGCCTCAATTGTCAGCAAACCATATCCGTTTGGATGATTATCGCCTCCGCCTACATTTGGCAATAGGCTGCGAACACCCATCCATCCAGATTGTGGGAGGACACTTCCAAATCGGAAGTTATCGATGTACCATCCTGGCATTGTGTTGTTGTCCAACGAGTAGCCGCTTGAGAGAGGGATTGCATTGTGTTCCAATACAAATCGAATTTGAACATATGAACCGAGGTAATCGGATAGGTCGAGTTTCATGTTGCCCCAACCATCTGTGTTAAATCCAGATGTAGAGGTTCCACCAAGAGCGTAATCATCGAATTGAACTCCGTTACATGCTCCATTGATTTTCTGGTTAGCTTGTCCACTTCCAACTTGGAAATATCCAGATCCAAAAGAGACTCCGCTTGAATTTTGAATATCAAAATCAATATGATCGAATTGATTTGCAACCGGATCGAAGACCGGAGTGTTTGCCGATCGTATCTCAACATAAGCACAATCTGCATACCTGTAATTCGGGTTGGTACCCGATGTGGAATGGGTCGCAAGTTGATGCCATGAATCGAAGTAAGCCGAAGGGTCCTTGATTGCTGCAGAAGTCATATCCAGTGTTGGCGAAAGAAGAGTTTGCCTGTATGCAGAACCACCGTTATCATCTGTATAATCGACGTCGAATAATCCTGTACCCCAGCAGTCACTTCCAGAAGCGCAATTGGAAGGAATAACTGTTCCTCCAAATAATGAACCATGAGACCATGGAGCACCTGAACTTGGTGGTGGCGTTGTCGTATCCATGAATCCAGCTTGGTCGCTTTCAAAGTCTGTCAAAAGACCTTCTGCTTTGAGTGAAACAGGTGTTGACGTAGCTCCGTCTTCAAATTGGAAATCAGTGGCTTGGGAAAAAGACGTCTTTTGGCCGTTATAATTTGGATTCCATACACGTGGCATTGTTTCGATATCGATACGAGTATGTGCGCCGTGGATTGCAGGCGATGTTGAGACTGCAACGCTTGCTGATGTGATTGATTCACCGACGGGTAGATCAACCGACCCATCTACTTCGTTCATGTACGTTGAAGCATCATCAAGTACAATCTCTACTTCACTTGTGCCTGAACTGAAATCAGATACGCTTGCAGCAGTTGCCAGCGGAGTCAGTATCATCAAAGTCACAAGGAAAAATGCAATTTTTGTTCGTCCATCAGTAGAAGCCATGGTTTCACCTATGTGTTCCGTACCGACTCTGCTCTAAAACTTCGTCGCTTAACTGACTACATCGCTTTGAAATATGATATTCGCCAGATAAATAGTAAATTATCCACTTTCTGACTCCATGTATTCATATTGGAGAGGAGACTGGGCATATCATGAAGCCATTCTCAACCGAGCCAGTGATGTTGATTGAAGAAGTATTTCCCCAGGACACAAACTCATACAATACGCTCTTTGGTGGACGCTTACTTTCTGTCATGGACAAGGCTGCTGGTATTGCATGTTCCAAATTTGCTCACAGAGAATTTGTTACAATTTCAATCGACACATTGACCTTCAAAGCCCCTGCAAGGCAAGGCGACTTGATCGAGGTTACAGGTCGAGTTGTTTTCACAAGCACGCACACAGCGGGTGTCAAAGTTACTGCATGTGCTATGACAAAATCTGATTGGGAAACTCGAGTTATTTGTGAAGGCTATTTCTTCATGGTTGCTATCGATTCGATGATGAGACCTATTCCAATTCCACAACTTGTTCCTGAATCAGAAGAGGACCATAATGAGTGGAAGAAAGCCGAAGAAATTCGGGAAAACATGCTCTCAAAGCGTAATTCTGAATGAGAGCATTGATGAAAGAATGGCTTGTGGATTGACACATGCCAGTTCTTAACATCGCCATGGTTGGAAGTGATGACCTTGCACGAAGTATTGCAAAACCAACCGACCAAAGAGACGTCCACACCTATGTGAACAAAGATATGGTCAACGGGGAAGCGCAAATTCTCTCTTTGATTCGTCCTGCAAAGTATCCAGAGCGTTTGCGGCCCTTGCTCAATGCTCTATCTGCTGCGCGTGCTGGTCTGGTTGAGATCACTGCAATTGATGCAACTCTTGGCGAAGCACTCGTCGCTTTTGCAAGTGCGAATATCAAACAAGGAATTGCTGTTATCCGCCCACCTCAAGGCGAATGGGTTGACGAAGACATGGTCAAAACCCTCTTCAAGCAAGCAGGATTAACTGATTGGACCTTCGAAAAGGATGATGGAATAGGATTGAGAACGGCTCTATATGCGATTATGGATTCGATGGCAGAGGAACTGCAAATGGTTGAACAACAACCTCTCGTTGTTCCAATCGATCAACATTTCAATGTGAAAGGAATTGGTCTTGTTGCAATTGGATACGTCCAATCTGGAAGCGTTTCGGTTCATGATGAGATTACAATGCTTCCATCTGGAGGAACTGGTTCTGTCAAATCCCTCCAAGTAATGGATGATGATGTTCCTATGGCAGGAGCTGGAGACAGAGTAGGTATCGCACTTCGTAACGCTAAGGAAGAATCACTGAGCGGAACCTGCCTAATTGTACTACCAGAACTTGAAGATAAGAGAAAGGATATACACAGGCCTCTTGCTCTGGAATCACACTCATTATCCCAAATGAGCCTCAACATATCCCCCTTCCAAAAGCGAAAGTTGACAGTAGGAGATGTTCTTCACGCTTCGATTGATCTGCAGTTTGTTGTGGGACGAGTCGAAACCATAGACGGAGGCGTTGGAACCGTTCGCTGGGAAACACCTCTCTTACAACGAATCGAAAATCCTCCATCTGTATTGATTGCTCAACTCGATTCTAAACCAAGAATTATGGGCGATGCAAATCTAATCAAACAAGAATAATTCGGCAAGAAAATTCTCATCATCGAACGACCATCTTAATCTCGTACTTTGGGGATGCATTGATAATGGGCTTGTTCTACTGCGGGATGGGATGCAGACCAACGGGCGCAACGAACGCCTTGCGGAGAATGGGGAGAGAGTATCACTCCACGGTCTACGCTTGGTAGGAGAAGGAGGGAGGGCGAGAGCAAGCCTTACCAATTCTCGAGTAGCCTTTGAGTTCAAAAACGGAAATTGCCTCGAGTTTCGATATGATTCTGTCGCTCGAATGCAGCATCACAACACCACGCTTGTCCCTGCATGGATTGCATTCATTGGTGTTTGTGCATTGTACGCCTCTTGGCGTATCATCACTCCCGCTGACCTTCGAGTGTTCGCATTCCTAGCCGGTGTGGTTCTGATTTCGAGTTGGGGTCTTACAAAGCGTCCTACTCTTACACTAGATATGCTACTGGGCGATTGCCATGTCATTTATGGAAACGATTCGAAGTTACTCGAACTCTCAATGTTGATTGGAAGAATGAATGATGGAATGACGCTTGAACAGGCCAAAATCGGTACAGAAATGATGAATCAAGATACTGATTATCCACGTGAAGCAGCTCAAGAAGCGTATAATGAGTTACCAACTCCCCCAGTGGATTTGGTCCCATCTGCAAGTATTTCCTCGTTTTTAGGAACTGATAAACCTTCCAGTGATGGATTTGAAATCGATGAAGGAACTATTCCTCGGTGGGCTAAAGATCAAATGAATCAGCTTCCGTTAAGCGAGCATGGGATCATTGCACGTGGGCGAGAACACATCTCCACGAGAAGGGGGTATGAAGGGCATGATATCCACCAACATCGTCGCCCATTAGGCCATCATGATGCCGTATTTACTGGAGATGCTCCGCTACCACCCGAAGTGCGAACATATCAAGGAAGTTCTTCTCATCGAATGCACCAAGCGAATGATTTGCCAATCACTCGTCAACCGTTAACCTCAACTCCTCTTCCTCACAATCACCTGGAAAGTTTTGTCGGCCCAGAGGGAGCACACATTCCGCATAACTCTGGGATGTTTACCTCACCAGATCAAAATCTAGATCACTTCCACCTTGAGGAAACTGAAGAGCGCCCATCACTTGTCGAGCAAGCGACAACACCTCATGAACAAACAAAGGCTCGACCACAGCCTGCCTTGAATTCAGGAGTTCTTCGTCGTAATAGTGGTAATAATCCTCTACAACGCATCCATGTACGTTCAAACAGGGCTGAGAACAAAATAGTAAAGGCCAAAAGGGCGAAAACATCAATCGTATCTCGAGGAATATCATCCATACTAAAAGTTCGAGAAAAAATTACCAACCTGAGTAACGAGGGTGTCGATGAAGAACTCATTGAAATAATGCATGGACATGTTTCTGAAAGAGATGACACACAGGAAGTCCCTGACTCGTTTAGTTCGCTAACTGAATCACAGGAAATTGCCCCAATCCAGCAATCTGGACGTCATGGATTACGACGATTCGACTGAAATTCCTGAGATATCACAAAACGAATTGTATCGTTGCTGGTATGCTTCTTGAGAAATTTTTTCAAGAATTGTGGTACCAAAATCTTCGAGAGTAAAACTTGCAGTTACTGTAGCATGAGTCAAGGCATTTCGAAGTTCTTCAACTGTCATCTCTCCCCTACCTGAGGCCAAGCAAGCGGCAAGGGCGCCTGCAAATGTATCCCCACAGCCAGTTGGATCCATGACTTCTGGACATGGGTAAGATGGCATTGCAATGGTTTCATTTCCGTGAAGAGCAATTACGCCATGCTCCCCTCTCTTAACGATAAGAGTTGGAATTGAAGCCATCTTTTGAACTGCTTTTGCTGCTGCTATAACGTTCTCTTGTCCTGCAAGCATCGAAGCCTCTCCGTCGTTAATGACGACGATATCTACTCGCTTCATCGCTTCAAGTAAGGTATCATGAGCGATGTCAATCCACAGATTCATCGAATCAAGAATAGAAAATCGGACCGGTTTGGATTGATCAAGTACTGAGAGTTGAATTGCAGGGTGTAAATTCGCACAAAACGTAACTGTTGGTTCACGGCCGTTATCTGGAACCTTTGGTTCAAAGTGTTCAAACACGTTCAAATGGGTTTCGTGCGTTATTGCTTGAGCCATTGACCCTTCATATGACCCAACCCAGCGAAAAGTTTCTCCTTCGACAGTTTCGATTCCCTGCGTATCGAGTTGAGCGTTTTCAAAAATAGCCCGATCTTGTTTGCGGAAATCAGATCCAACGACTCCAACGAGTCCTACGGATTCAAGACCCAGTCGATTACGATGAAAGGCACAGGATAAACCCGCATATGTTGCAGATCCTCCGAGTGTATTTTCCACGGCACCAAGAGGTGATACTATGCTATCATAGGCCAAACTTCCAACAATAAGAACATCCATACAATCCACCTCAACCTAAGAGTTCTTGATGCATGTCAATGTATTGGATTGTAATATCGCCGTTGATAAAATCAGTTTCATCCATTATTCTTCGGTGAAGTGGGATAAGATGCTCAACACCTGTGATTACAGTTTCATCGAGAGCTGTTCTCATTCGACGTATTGCATCCTCACGATCTCTTCCCCAAACAAGTAACTTTGCGAGAAGTGAATCGAAACTACCTGGCATTTCGTAGCCGGGATGTGCGTGAGTATCTACTCGAACACCAAATCCAGAAGGGAAGTGACATTCCCACAACCGTCCAGGGCTCGGAATAAATTCACGCGGATCTTCTGCATTTAAGCGACATTGAATTGAATGGCCGTTCCACGTAATATCTTCTTGAGCGAAAGGAAGTGATTCACCTTGTGCGACTCGAATTCCAAGTTCGACGAGATTATGTCCTGTGATCAATTCGGTAACAGTATGTTCAACCTGAACACGAGGATTTACTTCTAGAAAGTAGAAGTCTCCATTTGCATCACGAAGAAATTCAAACGTTGCTAGGCCTTTGTAACCAACAGATTCTGCGCCTTTGCAAACAAGGGCACCAATTTCTTCACGCTTTTCTGGAGTTAACCAAGGGCCTTCTTCAACCAACTTTTGATGACGGCGTTGAATTGAGCAAAAGCGCTCACCGAAGTGAATTGCTTTGTTCCCATCTGCAAGTACCTGAAATTCGACGTGCTGTGCGCCCTGTATGTATTTCTCAACGAAGACACGAGAATCTCCAAAAGCAGATTTAGCACGTGATTGACAGAGTTTCAGAGCGCTTTCGAATTCATCAGCAGCTTGTACGATCTGCATTCCAATTCCACCTCCACCAGCAGCTGCTTTGATAATGACTGGATATCCAATCTCATCGGCGAGAGTAGATGCGACAGATGCCTCAAATATTGGTTCAGAGGACCCTTTAGCAGTCGGCAATCCTGCTGCTTCCATCGCTGCTCGTGCTTGAATTTTATCGCCGAGTAAGGTGATAACATCAGAACTTGGTCCGATAAAAGTAATTCCTTCTTCTTGCAAGCGTTTTACAAACACCGCATTTTCAGCAAGGAATCCATAACCTGGATGAACAGCATCGCAACCCATGTCTTTGGCTGCTTGAACAACTGCTTCAATATCGAGATAGGCATCGAGTGGGTTGATAACATCACGAAAATGAGCATCATCTGAAAGACGTACAGGTAATGAAAGACGATCTTCTTTCCCATAGATTATGGCCGCTTCGATGTTCATATCACGTAGTGTCCTCATGATTCGAAGAGCAATCTCCCCGCGATTGGCAATCAAGACTTTTGAGAACCCCATGTACAGATGTTATCCAAGACACCCTATGAGCAAAGCGGTTCAATAAATACTCTCCAACATATAGTTATTAAGTAATAAACTTAATATAATTGGGCCATTATCTTCACAATATGTCACAAACACGCGATGCGAATACGGAGCCCGAAATTATTGAATCAGATTTTCCGATTGATTCAGGACAAGAAAATTTTGAACCACTGCTACTCACAGTTGATGGTCATCCTGCAAAGGGTCTGATCACAGACTCTATTGGCTGGTCCACACGAATTGTTCTTCTCTTTGAGAAACCCCATCCCGAATTTGGAAAGGAATTTATGACCAAAAGATTCCTTGTCGAGCCAGCAGGATACCTGACATATGGGTTTAATCAGAAACCACTACGTTTGAAGCGAATCTAATCTTGGCAGGAAGGACAGAAATCAAGGCGTCTGCCGCTCATTCTCGTATGAATGATTGTTGAGTTACATTCGTGACAATCCAATCCATCACGGGTAAACACATGATGCCTAGCTTGTCTGCGAGAAAGTCCATTTTCTCTTAGAAGGTCATAGAGTTCTTTGGCGACAGTAACCCCCTGCTGGTCGAAGGCTAATTGTGTGATATCGATTGCTGAGTGTGCGAGATTATGTTGTTCTGTTGATGATAGAGAACTAAGTTTTCGAGAGGGTGAAATTCGAGCTGAATGAAGTATTTCGCTGCGTAGATAATTACCAACACCTGCTAAAAATGCTTGATCAAGGAGAAGATGAGAGAGTTGCCTCCTGCTAAATTTTGAATTCTGAACTTGTTCGAGTACGTCATCGAATTGAACATTTCTATTTGCTACATCTGGACCAAGTTTGGCAATGTATGGATGTCCTTCAATTTCCCAAGGTTCTATGATTTGTATATCTGTAGCAGACCAAAGGCATGCAGTATGAGTTTCATTTTGTAATTTTATACGTAATGAACGATTTGTTTTCTTCGGTTTTGTGGAATTCTTTTGTATTGTCCAGCGGCCATAGAGTTGGTTATGACTGTACAGAACATCTTCACCGATGTGAATCAGCATGGCCTTTGAACGGGCTTCAATAGAAATAACTTGATTGCCGAGAAAGCGATGTTCTTGCCCTTGAATTGTTGGATAGGGACATTCCACATGAGTAATTGTTGAACCTTCGAGAGCATTTCTCAATCGTTGAGCAGCCCTGTGAATCTCTGGTCCCTCTGGCATGTTCTGCATTTACTAAACATGCGTTTAAACAGATGTTTCCAATGTTGGGTATATGGGAAGACGTTGGACTGAAGAAAGGCGTCTCCAGCGTCAACAAGCCGACTGGATAGTGGGATATCTCAGAAAAAACGGCCCCCTAACAACCCGTGAAATTATTGAAGCCCTTCGTGACCATGAGCGAAATGTTGAATCTCACATCATTACAAGGGCATTGAGAAAATCTCAATTTATACATTTACAAAAACGAATTGACATCGATGGTGAATCTCACTCTGTGTGGGAGTTTCGTGTTGATGATCAATAAACGTCACGCAGGTAACGCTTTTGTTCTCGCATCATTGTCTGCTCGATGAAATGTGTAGCATCTGATTCGGACATGCCGCCATGTTCGATTGCGATTTCAATGAGTGCTTTGTGAACGTCCTTTGCCATGTATGTCTTGTCACCACAGATGTAGAAATAGGCTCCCTTTTCGAACCATTCCCACACTTCAGCACCATGTTCTTTCAAACGATGTTGGACGTAGACTTTCTCTTCTTGATCTCGTGACCAAGCGGTAGTAAAGCGATACAAGTCGCCACTATCCATCCAACCTTCGATTTCATCCTTGTAGTAATATTCTGTCTTTTCAGATTGATCACCAAAGAAGAGCCAGTTGCGACCAGTTGCTTTGTCATGAACACGTTGTTCCATAAATGCACGGAACGGTGCAATTCCAGTCCCAGGCCCGACCATGATGATATCGATTTCTTTGTCTTCTGGAAGGATAAAGGATTTTGTTGGAGACATGAAGACACCGACTGGTGTTTCGTTGACAACCACTTCATCAGCCATATATTGAGTCGTTATGCCTCCACGTTGGCGATCGTGGTAATTGAACCGGACAATACCGACAGTTAACTCAACAAATCCAGGATGGGCATCATGAGAAGATGCAATTGAATACAGACGAGGCTTGAGACGGTCGACTAATTCAAGGAACTCCTCTGGAGAATACTTCACACTGAATTCGGACATAATGTCAACATAGTCCCGGGTCCAAAGATAATTTTCAATCTCTTTTGCATCGGAAAGGATTGCTTTGACTTGAGAGGCAGGATCGTCTGAAGGCATACTCGTAGAGAGGCCAGGAGGTAAATCTCCTTCTTGTTCTGCGTCCCAATCAACTCCGTTTCTAGAACGCTTAACAATGCTCATGGATATATTCATTCCCGAGGAAACAACCTTGTTTGCAAGGGACTGGACGAATTTCTTGTTTGCCTGATGGACTTCAAAGTCTTTCTTCAGAGCAGTGTAGAGGTCTTTTTCACCTTTGTGAGTCGTGACAGTGTGGTCTCTATCCCATCCTTGAATCTCAATGAGTTCCTCTACAATATGTGGTGGATTCTCTGGTAGAACACCTAGAGCGTCTCCAACTTTGTAATCAAGCCCAGAGTCGCCAAGATCGAATACGATGTGCCGTGTCTCTTTTTTGGAACCCTCTCCGTTGAGAACATAGCATTCAGTGATTTTAGAACCATAGGGGTTTTTTGCAGACCAGTTACTCATGAACTCACCAATCGCTTCGCGACGTTTTTCCCAATTGTGGCACACTTATCATCATTCTCTTACGGCCATAGCCCTCATACATAGGATTCAAAGAGTTGATTCTCAGAGGATAAACCATGAGCCACGAAGTAAGGTTGTTAGGAACGGGCAATGCCTTCCTGCCAAAACAACGACTTCATTCCTTCATGATTCTTGATGGTATCCATATCGTCGATGCCCCCCCCACCGCTCTTGCAAGCCTGAGAATTGCCGGTATATCTCCTGCTGAAATTGAAACTATTTTCGTCACACATCTTCACGGTGATCACGTCTTTGGATTGCCATTTCTACTCCTCGAGAGAAAATATATCTCAGATAGAGAACGGTTGAAACCCCTCACAGTTGTAGGAGCAAAGGGTGTCAGAGAGCGTTTTCAGACACTTTGTCAACTGGCATTCCCTGGTAGTTTAGATGACGCCCTTGATTCAATCGAATTCATCGAAAGCGATCATGGAACAACAAACGACAACTGGAGTTGGGAGCGTTTCGAAGTCCATCATGATGACGCTGTCGATCCCCATGGATATCGATTTGAACATTCGGATGGCGCATCCCTCGTACACTCAGGAGACTCAGGTCCTTGTGACAACTTAGAGAATGCTATTTCTCGTTCACAAATAGCTGTCGTGGAGATGGGCTTCCCACAGTGGGTCCCATCCGATCATCATCATAAACCAAATGATATTCAATCTTTAGCTGAGAGAAACCCTGATACTCAGTTACTCATTACACATACGTTCATCGATTCAAACAAATCAAGTGGAGAACCGATTTTAACAAATGAGTTCCCAATCCATCCAGGTAATGTTCATCATCTCGAAGATGGGGATACGTGGATTCACGAAAATTCGGCTTGGAATCCTGAAAATTGATTTGATATATTTTGTTCATTTAAGTACCCCTACTTAGCCGTATATCATTTCTAAATAATTCTTTTTTTACAATCAAAATTGATTCCTTCAATCAATTCCTACGGACATCCTTATGAGGGGGGCTCGGACTCGGAGAAACTATCCCAGCGCATGTTTAACGAGCCGTCGCAAAGGGGTATATAATGGAGGAAAAATTGTGAAGGAAAACATCTTCGACACTTTGCTCTCCAGGCCAAGTTTATTTCTCAATAAAGAGATTCTTCATCACAGCCACCGCCCAACCATTATGCTCCATCGTGAGAAAGAAATTGAACGCATTGCATTCAACCTTGTTGAAGCTTTGAACGGTCAGATTCCTTCAAACATGATTCTTTACGGAGTTACTGGAGCTGGCAAAACCGCCGTCACTCTACACGTCACAAAACTCCTGAAGGAGAAAGGAGAACAGATGAGGAGAGATATTACTCCAGTCATGGTGAACTGTCGACAAATTGACACACAGTACAGAGTTCTCTCAAATATTGGTAATTCCCTTCTTGAAGACCATGAGATCGATGAAATCCCATTCACTGGATGGCCAACAGACCGTGTTTTCAAGGAACTCATCAAAAGAATGGATGCTCGAAAGGGCGTCTTCGTCATTGTATTGGACGAAATTGACCATCTTGTTCGAAAAGCAGGAGACGATCTCCTTTACAATCTCACAAATATTAATTCATTCCTCAAAGATTCACGTGCATGCGTAATCGGGATTTCCAATGATTTGAAATTTACAGAATTCCTTGACCCAAGGGTCCGCTCCCGTCTTGGCCAACAGGATTTACTCTTCGCTCCCTATGATGCTGAGCAACTCAAAGACATCCTAAGAAAGAGAGCGAGTGTTTCAATCGCTCCGGATGTTGTGTCGGAAGGTGTTATCGCTCTATGCTCAGCCTTTGCGGCACAGGAACATGGAGATGCTCGATGCGCCTTGGATTTGTTGAGAGTTTCCACAGAAAAAGCAGAGCAACTTGGCGATAAGAAAGTGGAACAACATCACGTTCGCATGGCTCAGCATCAGATTGAAGCTGATCAAATTGAACCTGTTATCGCTGCTTTACCAACTCAACAAAAGTTAGTCCTTGCTTCGGTACTCATTAACGAGAGAAATGGACTAAAGAACATACAAACAGGTCAACTGTACGACGTCTACGATCAATCATGTTCTTATCTCAACATACCCTCACTTACACAGCGAAGAATTTCAGGAATAATTTCAAATTTGGATATGCTCGGATTGATTACTGCTAGAACGATTAGTCGTGGACGATATGGACGTTCTAAGGAAATTAATTCATGCATTCCACAA
>ENA-ORDA01000418-ORDA01000418.1-marine-metagenome-genome-assembly--contig:-NODE-418-length-43646-cov-4.417866_pt1 | contig 43646 bp, 31 predicted proteins | sample MGYA00237778_ERZ508506 | MGnify/ENA primary metagenome ERZ508506 (study PRJEB26177, sample SAMN06267891) | marine metagenome | isolation source: Monterey Bay, California, USA | place: Pacific...
AGCTTATCGCAGCTTGTCACGACCTTCATCGGCACTCGAGCCGAGCGATCCCCCAGTTGGGTTGTAGCATCACATGTATGTATTCCACACCATGCGAGTAACCCTTCGGTATCTAATTCATGCCAATTCGGCTTCCGCAGAAGACCACCTCTCCGAGGGATGGTCCTCCTCAGCCACTTCCCCCAACAGCAATTGCTGAGGTGCTAAGCAGCCTTCCGACCTACCACGACTATATGAATAAATCGGATGAGTACTCGCCTGCATATGTCTTCTTTATTCCTCGAATATACTTCACAATGCAGGTAATTTGAGTAAGTTGCTTGAAGCCAATTTGTCTTCATGAAGGGGTATGAGGAGCCTTTTTGCTTCATCATACCTTCCTAATTGGGCGAGAATTGCTGCTCGAAGATTTGTAAAATTCGGTTGCATCTGGCTTTCATTTCCAGCCATATCAAGTAACGCCAGAGCCTTTTCTTCACGACCGCTTAACAGAAGTGCTTGGCTTAAATTGTAAATTGATTCGGGTTGAGAAGAATTTGTTCGGACAGCTTCTCGAAGGGATAAGATTGCGGCTTCAAATTGAGTTGCTGAATTAGAGACCTCGATTGGATCATTTGAATGCTGCATAACTGATGCAACTTGTAAGAGTGCTATGCCGTAGTTGTTCATTGCACCTGAATCTTGAGGAAATCGTGCTACAATTTGTTGGAATGAGCGTGCAGCAGACCTCCAATCACCTTGTCCGATAGATGTGAATCCAGACTCTAAAAGGGCTCTGGATGCTGAATCTGTACCAACATCCACCATAAGTGCCTGAGCAGGATGTAAATCGAAGGGCTGGAGTGATTTTTCAGAGTAGACCGAGTCTTTTTCCATCTGAGGATAATTCTCACCATCATGCTCAACATGTACAACGGTATCTTCCAAATCGGAAAATACAACTTCAATGACATCTTCTTCTGCAGTGAATATCTGATCGCTGCCACCAAATGATTCAATTGACCATTCATTCGGTAAATCAGATGTGTCGACTGCGGGTTCCACAAATGGAATAGCAGTAAGGCGAATTGGACCTGGAACTGGAACTAAAGGCTCCTCAATCAAAGGTAAATCAGGAGCTTCTACAGGTGCCAGTACAGGTTCAATTTCAACGATAGTGGATACCACAGGAGAATCATGCTGTTCTGTCTCTAAGGCCGCCACAGAATCTAAATTCGTAGGTTCAATAACTGGCTCAACATGTTGAACAATTTCTTCTTCCTCTTGACCAGAATCTTGGTTTGATAGTTCAAAGGGTATACCCTCAGGATGGCTACCAATTCCAAATGGTAATCGTGAGATGTTTGTTTGAGACTCTCCCCCGAATCCAAATGGAAGGGAAGACGCTGCTTCTTCTTCCTGTTCTACTGGCGCCTCAATTCCTTCCAGATCGTACCATGCCTGAGCAGCATCATCCAACCCAGGAACTTCAGTCGGCAATGCTGCGTCTGAATCCGAAAACGATTGGTCTTGAGCCCGGAGTTGTGAACCACAAGCTGGACATGATGGTCCAGCGAGGTAAAGGATTCCACAGACTGCACATTCGTTCATGATGACCCATAGGACCCTCAGAGTCCATGTTCTTCAACCCAACGCCTGTTTGGGCTTATTCTTCGCTTTCACTGCCCTTGGAGCCAGTATTAATGACGACTGATTTTATGGTAGATACTATCTCATCAAAATCATCATCAACGAGTGCTTCTGCAGGTGATTTACCTTTAGCCCTACCACGGGAGTATTGTGCTATGATACCCAAGAGAGAAATTCCCACCAAGACGATCTTCCAGGTCAATGCACCGTCTTCTCCACCGACGACATATACCAAAATCATGTAGAATGATACGATAAAGGTCGAGAGGAGCATGACTGGGAAACCTGCTCTGAAAAATTCATTGAAAGAAATTGGATAACCTGCTTCTTCAGACATTCCCGCCGTAACTACATTCGCTGATGCTCCAATTAGAGTCCCGTTCCCTCCAAGACAAGCTCCGAATGCAAGTGCCCAAATCAAAGGATTTAAGGGCAGATTTAGTTCAAAAGCGAGTGACAATACGATCGGAATCATCGTCGCCGTGTAGGGTATATTATCGATGAATGCAGATGCAATAGCAGATACCCAAAGGATAATCAGAATTGCGGCCGCTAAACGGTAATCATCTGGGAAGACCTTGATGGCTTTCTCGACATATTCTCCTATGTAATCGATAACTCCCATGTATTGGAGCGAATGTACCAATACGAATAGACCTGCAAAGAAAAGAAGGGTTGTCCATTCGACGTGTTCAAGTGGTTCTTCAAGTTCGTGACGGTTCGTAGCCAAAAGCATGACTAACGCACCAGAAAGAGCAACCCAAGAGACAGCGAGATGAATAACTGGATGGAGGAAGAATCCAAGGATTACAAGCGTTAAAATTGCACCACTTACCTTCAATCCCTTGATGTCTTTTATGGCATATTGGCGTTCAAGTTCTGTGATATCACGGTCTCTTCGGCCACTAAACTCGTCTTTGTAGAGCCATCGAATCAACATAAATGAAGGGACGATTGTCATAAGAATTCCCGGAGCCATTTCAGTAATGAAATCATTGAACGTGACCCCATCACTGGCTAAATTTGCAATATTTGGATCCTTATTCCCGCTGATGGCATCAGGAGACATTGCTGAACCAATCATGATGTTTGGTGGATCGCCAATCATAGTTGCTGCACCACCAATGTTCGAAAACAATACCTCTGAAATCAGAATAGGTATTGGCTTCAAATCAAGAACCTGTGCTATTTTGATTGTAACTGGAGTTAGAAGAAGCATCGTTGTAACATTGTCCAAAAATGCTGAAAGTACTGCAGTGACGGAACACAAGATTACAACGAGCGTCCATATTTCGCCTCCACTTTTCTTGTATGCTTGAACAGCAAACCATTCAAACACACCCGTGTGAGATATGATTCCCACCATAACCATCATACCCAAAAGCAATCCGATGGTTTCCCAGTCGATCATTGTAGTAACGGCTTTGAGGCTGAGTGCTTCTTCGACTGAATAGTGATTCAAAGCTATGACTGCAAGGAGGCCACCAAGTGTTGCGGCTAATGTTCGATGAACGACTTCAGTAATGATGAGGGCATACACGAAGAGGAGAATTCCTAGGCCAACATAGACTGCTTGATTTTCGAATCCGTCCCGAATTGTGACGGTGAGGTCAATGCCATCTCCACCACCAGCAGCATGACTTGAACGTATGAATTGCATTGTGCCAACGAACAAGAGTGAAATAAGTGCAATAAGTTGTGCAGGATGCCTCTTAGAGAACAATATGTTTCCGCCCATGGGTTATCGCAACGATAATCCCCTCTTGAGGATTGGGTTAGTGCATAAATCAATTACGCCAAAATACAGCGACATTTCCTCGAGCAAATACGACAGAACTGTTCGTTTTTTCAGCCATAATATTCCAAACTGTTTTGAGTTCATCACGAGGATATAGGCCCCGATTAACTTTCACTTTGACCAACGACCGAGATGATAACTGGCCTTCTAATTCAACGACGACAGAATCAGTCAATCCAGATTTACCAATACGCATTGTAATTGGAAGAGAGGTATCTTTTGCTTGACGGATGATATGATTAGGAACACTCATGCTTTCACCTTCTGTGAATGTTGCCGATATGGTATTCGACGAACTGAAGTACAAGAATGACACGTTTGTATTTTATGACCATTCCTGAATCTGATGGTTGCATTCTCACCATAACGAAGCAAGGTATTACAGGTACGGCACATGATTTCCCGTACTTCCGAAGGGAGTCTAATTCGATGTCTGCGAGAGACTTTTACAAGATGGAGAGCAAATCTTGATCGTTGTTCTGGAGTGAATTGTGAAGGGTTTTTGAGCAAACTAAGCAGTTGAGTTTGAGACCAAATTGCATGACCCTTTCGCTTATCACGATTGAGTCTACTGCGTCTTCCCATTCTAAACACTCATCCTAGAACTGCGAGTAAATCTGTTGTAATAACATCGATATCTCGATCGCCATCTACTTGGTGGAAAATTCCTGCAGCACGATAGAAGTCTGCAAGTGGAGAGGTTTGTGTATGGTATGCTTCCAATCGAGCAAGAACTGTTTCTTCTACATCATCTGCTCTTCTCTTCTCAGTGAATGACCCACATCCGCAAATACCATTTTGAATTGGATTGAATGTATCGTGGTAAACAGTTCCACACGTGCCGCAACTGTACCTGCCACAGATTCGTTCAACAATGCGTTCGTCTGGAACATCGATTGCTAATACTGCAGAAACTTCAACGATCTCAGATAATGCTTCAGCCTGTGGTACAGTCCGTGGAAAACCATCAAACATAACTCCGTTTTTTGCGTCGTCATCATGTAGGCGATCTCGAATTAAATCAATAATGACTGAATCTGGTACAAGAGCTCCTTTGTCCATGTATGATTTTGCTTCAATTCCAACAGAGGTCCCAGCCTTAACTGCAGCACGTAGCATATCCCCTGTAGAGACTTGAGGCAACCCTGTAGCATCCATCATTCTTTGAGCCTGAGTGCCCTTTCCAGCACCAGGAGGTCCGAACAAAACGATGTTGAGCATACCTTGTCGCTCTCCTTCATCCATTTCAACGTATCAGTTCAAACCCATGCGTTGTAGATATTGTTCACCATAGTGATTCCATTGTTCCATAGTCCATCCATCTGGCAAACCACCTGGTGGAAGTGGAGGTCCAGCAGTAACTTGAACTGGCAGTACGGGAACGCTCTTGGCCGGAGGCAATCCTACAGGCGGAAGGCCTGCTGGGGGCAAACCAACAGGAGGCAATCCCATAGACGGAAGGCCTGATGGAGGACGGCCTGTAGGAACTTGAGCCTTTTTTGTAGGAACTGGCATATCCAGAGATTGAGCGAGTGCGGCTGCGATTTCATCTTGAGATACTTCTCCTGATGCGATATCGTTCACAGAATGGCTGATGTCAAGCGCTTGTTCGCGACGTGTCCCTAAGTGATCTGCATCGGTATGAGCATCTGGAGCAACCAATTCGGTTCCATCATCATCCATCTTACTGGATTGTTTTAATCTACGTCCGCCGTAGAGGACTCCTAGAAGAGCCAACAAGACCAATGGATAAGAGAGGTAGGCTGGAAGGATTCCAAAGATACCACCTGAGGATTGTTGCGAACTCACACTTGTATCTGCCATGAATTCAATAACTACACCATCGATTGTAGTCAAAATGACCACTAAGTTCATCCGGCCATCTATTGAATCTTCATCGGTTGAAACTTTACCAACAACCTCGATTGATTCACCAATAGCAAGATCTGTTATTTCGGAAGGAGAGATTGTCGAACTCCTATCAGTAAGGATGTTTCCTTCACCATCTCGAACCTCAACCGTCAATTGACCACTCAGAGGTATGTTTCCTTCATTTGTAATCGTTATGGATTGCTTTCCAGAGTCGCCTCGAGGAATGAACAACAAGGGAGCAATGGTCTCATCTGATACGCTAATTCCTGCAAAACTAGTTGCAGCCACTTCGATTCGCACGAGGAGTTCTGCATTCGTAAATCTCCCGTTATTCGTGCCATTGACAAATAATTGCATATCAAATCCAAACCCGGATGCTGTTTGATTTGGGGCTTTAATGGCTAATTGAACCGATGCTTGACTGAGAACGGGCACTGAAGTTGGGGGATTAGAATATCCAATTGACCAACCGTCTGGAGCAAGGCTTGTGGACCATTCAAGATCCAAATCTGAATTACCAGAATTTTCTACAATAAATTCTGTGAAGGTGAAATCATTGTTTACTGGCGCAGCAATCAGTGTACCCACATTGGATACGAGGTTTACACCCAAGTTCTCACCTACAACAAGGGAGGTAGAATTCAACGTAAACATTTGAGGAGATGATTCAACTCTGAGAGTATATGTATTCGAATTACCTTCTCGAGCAGTTTCAGGGACCAATAGACGCATTTCTACATCACCAGATTGGCCTGGACCTAACGTAACGGATAAGGAGGTTGAACTGATTTGTTCATCGAATTGAATCTCTGCGGCCCATCCAGGATTTCCACGTTCGAGTGTTACTGCAAAGTCAAGTGGGACGTTCCCTTTGTTTTGGATTGTATGATTGAAGTAAACCAACTCACCAGTATCAGCAAACACTGGTAAAGCGAGCGCTCCGGGCCCTACGGCCCCATCTGGACCATAGAGATCTGAACGGAATGCTTTGAGTTCAGATACTGCCACATCGACAGTCTCAACACGATTTAATGTGGAGTCAGTTGGCGAGGTAACAACACAGGTTACTTGATCGGTAGATCCTGCAAGTGGCTCTCCGTTAGCGATTGAAGGAATGAACACGTTCACGTCCATGCTAAGATCTTGAAGAATATTGAGAGGTTCAAATTCAAGAGATGATGAATTAGAATTTCCAAGCATAATTTGCCATTGTGAAGATGATGTACATGACATAGTATACTGAGCAGCAGAGTTCCCTGTATTCCTCACACCAATTGAAAATCCTGTTCGTTCACCAGGCTTAGCAGAAACCCCTGATGTTCCAGAAGGTACAACGTCAACAGAATCGACTTGACCAATTTCAATGTACAGACGTTGAGTGTGTGAGACAGTCGGTTGATTTTGGTATCGCGCTGTTACATCAACGATGAATGAACCAGCACGTGCATAGCGTTTTGTAGCTCCATCGAAACTTGCCGATGTATCATCTAAATTCAGCGTTAGGTAAATTGTATCATTTTCTTCCCCTTGCCCCGAAATGGTAAAGACACCTGTTTGATTAACAGATTTCGACCACGAATCCTCTGGGCTTAGAAGAAGAGTTGGATAGGTTGGATCAGGTTCCTGGACGCTTGATACAGTCAAACTGACTGGACGTTCTCCCGTACCTTCATGGGCGATAACAAATGGCAAAGATAGACCTGTTTCGTTACGAACGTCCATCGTTACAGAAGCTGCTGAATCCCGGTCTTGTGATGTAGTTGGTATACTGCCATCTTGATTTTGGAAAATCACACGCAATCCTTGCGCAGTGATTTCAATATCGAGATCAATAATGTTGTTATCTATGCCATTTATTGCATCGTTAAGTTCTGGAACTTGGTTGCTTGTATCAAGCGAAAGTCTGAGTTTATGAACACCAGTTGTTGAAAATTGTGTAAAGAACGAAACAGAATCAAGTGAACCACCCTCCAAGGAAGATCTGTTTGAATCGTAAAGTATTGAACCACTTGTTATATCTTCAAATTGGATTCTGTAGGGTCCCGAAGCGAGTGTTCCTTGATTGTGCCATGCAAGTGAAATTGAAACTAAATCTCCAATGAGAGGTGTCGACGAGGAAGGAAGAATACTGTTCCCGAATGTAGTTAGATCAGCCTTAGGAATCAAGGTAGCATCTGCAGCAATAACGATACTGTAGCGCTGAGAACTTCCTCCTCGATGTTCAACTGTAACCATCCAATCACCGTTCTGTGTCGTCGCTCCTGCAGGGATGCGAATGCGCTCGATATTGTTCAGATTATCAGCGGAACCGCCTGTTGTTGAAATCCCAGAAGAGAAGTCATTACCCAAGTATGAAGACCCATCGGGTGCAATTAGAATCAAATCTAAATTGTTCAATAGACGTGATTCAGATTGTGCAGCATTTGCACTGGCTTCTGCATCGCTCCATGCCAAGGTAATGTCAATACCCTTTGATCCATCAAGGTCAAAGGAATAAATCAATGAGAATCCTGCCTGAAGTTCACGCTCATCATCCTGAAAGACATCCAGAGAAACGCCAGACGACGAAGGATTCAGGCTATTTTCGAGATCAATTTGCCCCCATCCCTCGTTTGCGTTAGGTATGTCCGGTGTGCCTAAATCTTCTGCTCCGTTGATGAGAGTTGCCTTAATGAGGCTTGCAGATGGTTTGTTGATTCCAGCAACTTCACGCAGATATTCACGTGCGAGGGATGCTGAACCACCTGCTACTGCTGTTGCTTGAGAAGTTCCGCTGAGTTGCATATACATTGAACGACCATTTGAGTGAGTACCAATACCGCAGACTGAACCAACAACGTTCTTTGCTTCCTCTGCTCGTGCAGAACAGATACCGTCACCGGGAGCGACTAAATCAGGTTTAATTCTTCCATCGAGAGTTGGACCTTCCGATGAATAGGAGCTGACGCTACCATTAACGCTTGAGCCAATGGAAAGAACATTCTTGGCTGTTCCTGGAGCAGTAATCTTTGAAGAACCTGTGCCTCCATTATCACCAACCGAAAAGACAGGAAGGAGATATTTATTGTTGGAGACATATTGATCTGTCGATCTTGAATCAGCAGTGTAGGCTCCGTAATTTCCATTAAGACCCCATGCATTGACTGCGACACTTGCTGTTTTTAATTCGGCATCAGAGAGGAGATCATAGATTGAACCTTGCCTTCCAAAGACACCGGTTGGGTCGTGCTCAAGAGCGTACATGACAAGATTTGCTTCTGGAGCAACACCGGTCGCTACTGCATCACCCGTACCATCGCCAAGCACAGTCATAGCCACGTGCGTCCCATGACCACTGTTGCTATCAATTGGAGAACTATCTAAACCGAACTGAGTATTAATTGCTGCAACCCGTCCGATGAGGTCAGGATGATCCATATCGACGCCAGTATCCATCACTGCAATCGTTTCTCCAGAACCATCAAGATTCAAAGAAGAAGGAGCTCGTACTGCCACTGCACCGACCTCTGTTGCAGCAAGGTTGTTGTGAAGAGAGAGTGAGAAACTTCCCTCAATGAAGAGAACATGTTGATCAAAAGCAATGTTTCTGAGTTGTTGATTTGTCATACCGAATTCGTAATATGCCTCACACATATCTAGAGAGCACCAAGCAATACTCGCTCCTTCTTCAGCCAGAGTTGCCGAGAAAAGAGCCACATATTCAGGATTCACGTCTTTTGAAAGCACAATTTGAGCAATGGTTGTACCAAGTGCATTGGTTCCAATTTTCATGCCAGGGGAATAATCTCCAATCCAACGGACAACCTCGAGTGAATTGATTGATTCGAGGTGTTGAATATCATTAAGACGAATCGTCCAAACAGCAGAGCCATGGGCTTCGAGTATTGTAAATTCGTAATCGTTTGCCATTGATTCAACAATCGCTCCGTCATTGACATTAAGTTGGAGAAGGTGGAGAGAATTACCCATATCTGCCCTCCACGTGGATGGGATTAAATTCAACTTGTCTGATAACGGGTCAAATGAAAAGCTTGCTAAATCGATCATCGAATCCACTGGATTGGTTAGAATCGCCTGTTTTGAAACAGGTTCGACTGAATCCCATGAAGAATCCAAAACCTCTGTCTGAGAAGACATTGGTTCAGGAACAGATTGCGAAGATGCCAATGGACTTGCTAACGAGAGCAAGAACACAGAAAGCAAAATACACGACCGTTGTTTAAGATGCATGGTTTGTCCACACCAGTTGAGTTTTTGAGTATGCGCCTTCCTTGATTACAACCCATTGTAAGCAGCAATGGCTTTATCTGTCTTGGAAACAGAGACTTCCCAATCGGTTTCAAGACCCATTAGGGCTCGAATTGCGTCCACGTTTTCCGGAATTACATCCGATTCTTGATGGATAGCTTGGAAGTAATACAAAGAATTCCCATCGAGTTTGACACCATCTTCCCAAACAAAGATTTCGTGTAAGTCGCCCCACTTACGGCCTATGTCGCGAGCGAATTCCATCACCTCTGCAGTTGTAGTAATACCAGTTTCAGCCCCATTCATAATGACAACTCTTGGCTGAGAGCCCCATAGTTCAAGCACTGATTCGGTGGACATTCCATGTCCATCGGGTAAGGTTGCAACTATTGCATGGACATGCATAATTGTCGTTGGTACTGCAACAGCCATCGAATTAATGGAAATCTCAGGACGGATGGTCATAACATCAGGGCCATGATGACTTGGAACCTTCAAAACCGGCTTAATTGCATTAATTGGCCCTTTATTGGAATCGCCTGGATCTGCAGCTCGACGAATCATGGTGCATTCAACTGAAAGGGAACCGCACTTGCGTAAGAGTGGAACGAGCGTACGTGAAAGGCCTGTGGTGTTACAGGAGACGACTCGTGTACCTTGCTTATTCATATTTTCAGAATGATTTCCGCTCGATGTGTAGGATAGCCCGGTCATAGCATGCTTTTCTCCACCTTGGAAAATCCATTTAATTCCTGCATCTTCATAGATTTGTTTGTTCTGAGCACCGACTTTACCAGGTGAGCAATCAACGACGACATCTGCTTCACGAAGTAGGTCGCTAAGTCCCCCCTTGCAATCATAACCTGATGGAGCAAAGGCAGCAATTCTGTCTGCTTCATCAAAAGTACAGTACAACGGATAACCCTTGCGTACTGCTAAATCACAGCCGAATGAAGGTCGAGTTTTGGTAACGCCGATAATTTCCATATCATCTTGGGCATCGATTGCATCTGCAACCCGCTTTCCAATCGTTCCATATCCGTTTATTGCAACCTTTACTACCATGATGCTCAACCCTATGGCATCAGTGAATGTCAATAAACAGTTCGTGGTAAATCGCAGTAGGAAAATTCGTAGTAAACCAATCTTAACAACGCGAGGTTATTTGACCGACATTCACCACCATAGGAACATGGCGGGAGCCCAAGATGTTGTTGAACGCTCAATGAGTATCAATGCTAAATTTTTGCCACGGCTGAAAGCGGCTGTTGAGCAGAACGCACTCTTGCGAATCGGATGGACCGGTTCTGGAGAGGAAGTGCCAAAAAACGGAGAAGTCGGATTATGCCCCGGCATCCCTGAAGGAGCCCGAATCAAAGCACTTGGTAAACTCGGTTCTTGGACATCCCCGTTTGGAGCAGGTGGCAAATTCAGTGTAGAGGGAGAAGTTGGTTCATTTTTTGGCGCATACAATTGCGGCAGTACAGTTTCAAGCACTGGCTTCATTGGACGATGTGGCGGCTTCATGATGCAGGAAGGGACCTTGATTGGCTCAGATGGCGCAGATACTGATCTCGGCATGTTCATGTCAGAAGGAACAATCTATGTTCAAGGACAAGTTGGTGCACGACTCGGCAACGGTATGAACGGTGGACTCATCATCATTCAGGGAGATGTCGAAGAAGATGCTGGAATTGCGATGAAAGGTGGCAGAATTGTTATCGAAGGACGCTGCCCAACGCCACCTCATGGTATTCGACTTCGCCCATTAAAGGCAAAGGAACTGAAAGAGATCAATGCTGTTTTACTAGAATATGATGCAGTTTTGTCCGACGATGCACTATGTCTCGAACCAAGTGATGAAGTCGAATTTGAGGTTCAATCGAATCATGTCTCATCTGGAGATTTGTCAACAATTGGCCTAGTACCGATGGATGAACGTCCCTTGATTGAGAACCATCCCGTCGACACAGTAGCCTTCATTCCAGGAACAGATGATGAAGCACCAGCAATTCTACTCCCAATTCCAATTTTACCTCGCATCCCTGACGGAACATTGCTGCGAACTGAAGACAATAATTCAGGTCGATTAACGCGTATTCAAAGTCAACCGTTTTTGGTTATTGAAAACCCTCGACCAATTGATATTATCCAACTCAACCTACAATCGCTCTGCGATCTGAGAACAACTGCTCCTTCTGTAGCAGGAGTTTGTTTAGATATGGACAGTTTGCCATCGATGAATCCAGAGGAATTTGATGGAATACTTGTAGCAATTCGCACACTGATGACATCGCAATCCCCTATCATGAGTATTCAAGGAATTTCTCGTATCCAATCTCATCACCAATCATCTGCATATCATGAAGTACAAGCTGCAATTTCACGAATTGAAGATGGATCGGGAACTCCTGAAGCATCTACGTTACCAATAATGGGCCGATCTAAAAAGAATGAATTGGACAAAACGTCAGTGATTACAGCCCTCGAATTTGGTTTCACTTCCGATGCACACGATGTCATCGTTGCACGTTGTGCCGGTGCAGATTTTGTCGTCACAGAACCGCCTATGCTCGAAATAGAAGACATTGAATATTGGTTGCAAGGTCTTACAATCGATCTTCAAAACACGCTTAGGCATCTTGGCCTCGATTCAATCGATATCTTACAGCGTTCACATCTTAGAGCATTAGATCATGATACTGCTTCAGTGAGTGGACTTCGAATGTCTGGATATGAACGACCATTACCTCACTGGTTTGCACGTTAGGGTGATACTATGCCAACAATATCTGTTGAACAAAGCCTCTTGGCCAAATTGATGTCTGAAAACGGATGTCCACATGATATCGAAGATATTGACCATAGACTCCCATTATTGGGGACAGATATCGACTCATGCAATGAGGAAACCCTTGACATTGAGATATTCCCCGATCGTCCTGATTTATTGAGCGGAGAAACGCTATCAGTTGCTATGATATCTTTTCTTCATAACAAACCAACCCTTGAAGATTTAGCCCTTACTGATAGCGGTATCGAGATCACTGTGGATTCTGAACTGAAAACGATTCGACCTATCATTCTCGGTGCTGTTGTGAAAGGTCTTCAAATGAAAGACGATAGTGAAATGGATTCGTTCATCAAGAACTTGATGGACCATCAAGAGAAGTTACATTTCGCTTTAGGACGCGGACGTCGAAGAGCAAGTATTGGAGTCCACGACCTCAATTCAATCCAAGCGCCATTTAGCGTTCGAGCAGTCCCCCGGACACACTCATTCATACCATTGGCGACAGATACAGAAATGGATATTGAAACAATACTCTCGCAACATCCGAAAGGTGTTGATTATGCTCATCTTCTTGACGGAATGGAAAAAGTACCAGTTATCGAAGATGCTACTGGCTCCGTATTATCATTCCCTCCAATCATTAACGGGTCACATACGACAGTACATTCAGGTACACGAGATTTGTTCATTGATGTCACTGGATGGGACAGGAGAGCTTGCGAATCTTGTTTGATGTTGGTCGCTCTTCAAGCAAAACAACGCGGTGGAGAAATTCAATCAGTGAATCTTACCGATTGTAATGGAAGACAAGAGATCGTACCAAATTGGACACCGGTTCAGCATCGAATACCAGAGCGACTGGTTAAGACGATACTTGGAAGAGAATTAACCGATGATGAAATGAAACATTCCATTACAAGAATGGGTGGCAAATTCGTTGGAAGAGATGCAGCGAGACCAGAAGAGATTCAAATCGGACACTCAATGCAATATGCCCATGATGGAGAAAATATGCTTTGTTTTGAGATGCCACGTTGGAGATTTGATATCCTCCACCCCGTAGATATAGTCGAGGATTTGGCCATTGGACATGGATTTGAGGACTTGGGAGAAGACGTACCTCGAGCACCAATGAACGCAATTCCAAGAAGCGATGAGCATCTACGCAGACGAATTAGAACTTCATTGCAGGGAATGAGTTTCATGCAAATTCAATCACTTACACTTTCGAATGAGTTCGACCAATTTGAACGAATGCGATGGACTCCGACCAATGAAATAACACAGATTACGAATCCAATTACTCAAGAACATACGATGATGCGACAGTTCTTACTTCCAGGATTACTTCGTCTTTTGGCTACAAACCGCCATCATGATTTACCACAATCCGTATACGAGTTAGGAACTGTTGTACGGGACCACAAAAATATGGAACGACTTGCTTTCATCACAGCGGAACGTAGCGGAGGTTTTGCTGCAATTCGTGGAAGAATTCAGGCTTTTTTGCGAGACATGGGGGCGGATGAAGTAGTGATTGAACCCCTTCCCGACAACGAAGGACCTTGGTTAGCAGGACGTGCTGCAAAAGTACTCATCAAAGGCGAATGGGTTGGGTGCTTTGGAGAAATCGATCCAGCCATCGGTCAAACATTCGAATTGCTTGTTCCAATGAATGCTGCAGAATTCGATGTTGATGGTTTGAATCGATGCCTCATCGATCCAGTTTGAGGCATTGTAATGTGTGGTCGCTTTGCTTTCGATGGAGAGCAATGGCCTGAATCTTTAGAAATCGAAACACCTAAAATTGAACCAAATTACAACATATCACCCCAAGATGAAGTTCATTGTATCTGGGTTGAGAAAAATGTTCACAGGATCACACCAATGAAGTGGGGATTTCGACCTTCTTGGAATAAAACCGGCAAAATGGAACCGATTAATGCCCGATTCGAGTCAATATCTGAAAAGCCTATTTTTCGAGATTCCTTTGAAAAGAGAAGGTGCCTTATTCCAGCCACTGGGTGGTATGAATGGAAGACTACACCTCTTGGTAAAGTACCGTTTTACCACCGATTAGTCGATAATAAACCAATGTTATTCGCAGGTATTTATGATGATTGGAACGATACTAACGAGACCAGACGAACATTTTGTATTCTAACAACAGATTCAGATGAAACCATCTCTCATATTCATCAAAGAATGCCTTTAATCATTCCAAGTGGCTCTGTTGATGAATGGTTGAATTTTGGAAGAGTTACATCAAATCCTGCTTTATTTGAGGTCCACCCTGTGGACAGAAAAGTGAATTCGACAACCGCTGAAGGAATCGAGCTCACCCAGCCACTACGTACATTATTTGATTAAGAATAAGGAACGTATGAGCCATCGGATTGCTTCACATGCGGCGTTGGTACAAAGGAACCGTCAGCGTTTTTCTCGTAATGGTATCCGTCCGTATGATGGACCCATTCAGTAGTTGATTTCGATGCAGTGGCGTCTGTAACACCATCGTATAGATCAGACACATTCGTTGATGCGGTAACAGTTGTATCACCACCCCCGAATAATGCGAGTGCATCCTTGTAAGCAGCATCATTTCTTTCAATTGATTGAGCGTGCTTTTCAGAGTGGACATCTTCATCTTTACGATAGACTATTGCTTCAGGAGATTCTTCATCGAGTTCCATCGAATTTTTCTTCGAACGCTTGAAAGGCCAGAAAGGAGGCATGACTAAGCCAGCCATTTTCTATTGATATTACTTTGGAATTGATGTGAGCATCATGCCGTGTGCTTCAAATCCCATAGGTCATAGCACAGTCATGAACAACAAACGCATAGCGTTCGCACTGTTGTTCATACTCACAGTGCCATTTATTGCAGAGGCTGATTCTACAACTCGTATTGAGATTACACCTATGGAAAACTATGTTGCTTATCCAGGAGACACAGTACAGCAATTTGTTGATGTTGAGTATTTTGGAGAGGAAGCCACAACGCTCAAGCTGCAATTGCAATTTGACACTCAGTCCACATTTTCAGGGAATGGTCAAGAAATCGTTTTCAATTCAGGAGAAACAAATCGGTTTTTGTGGACAATTACACTTCCTCAATCGACTTCATATTCAAACGAGATGTTAGAGATTTCAATCATCGATATCGCTGATGATCTTACCGTTAACGCAAACGTAACCATACAAATTACCGCTCCTTCTGCAATCCAATTTGGCAACACGCAATCCTCTACGTTTGTGATTGATCCTGGAATTACGACAAATATGGCAACCAATATCACCAGTAATGCCTCCCTTCCCGATGATGTCACATTCATCGTTCAAACAACCTCAAATTGGAATTGGGGCTGGAATATGGATACTATTATGGGAGATAATTCAATGCTCACAATGTCGCCTGATTCAATAGATTTTGTTCGGATTTGGGTTGAAGCGCCATTGGTAATTGATGGAGCCCCACTGGCCTATGAAGGACCAACATTCACTCTCTTAGGAACATCTGGCCTTGATTATGCAGTCATTTCATGGGAATTCTCTCTTGAAATTACTGCCTACAGGAACGTAAGTATTGATTCTGTTGAATCCAATGTGACCCTTGATCCAGGAGGAAATGACCGCATCGATGTCATCGTACGAAACACTGGCAACATTCCAGATACCATTTCAATGATGCTTGGAGATATTGTGATTGATGGCGTGGCAAAACAACTTGAAGGTTCTGATAGGTTAACCGCTGATGGATGGACGGTTGCTCTTTTCAACGCCTTTGAAGAAACATTACTGTTCCCTAATGAAACACGAACAATACAAATTGGAGTTGAAGCACCTCCACAGACCAGCGGTACCTTAGCCGTAGATTTGTTTATTCATCCTACGAATTTCCCATTCCGAAGTGTTCAACAAACTGCTGAAACCGAGATCGATTGGATTCGTAATGTCGAAGCAAATATTCAACCTACAGACTGCTTATACCTCCAGCCAGGTGAATCATGTTATGCCACTCTTGAACTTGAGAACAAGGGGAATTTCGATGACCAGTTCACAATTGAAGTTCTTTCTTGCCCAGAATTCATCTCATCTGCAGACGTCCTAATGGAAACAATAGGTATACCACGATACGGTACAGTAACCACAAATGTCATCCAAATCAACATCGATGAAAATGCAATTGCATATACCCAAGGCAAGGTATACTTTCAATTGAAATATGATGGAAGTTCGGTGATTGAATCTTACGAAGTAGAAGTTCTTGTTGGCCCAAATGTTAATTGGACATTCTTAGATGCTAATTCCGAAGTGGATTCAAAAAACAGTTTGAGTTTTTCAGTGCAATTACGTAACGATGGAAATCTCAATGATGGGCTCATTGTTCAACTCCAGTCATCGCATTCTACTGACATGGGATTCAACCTACCTGAGGGAGCTATTGTCGAAGATGGAGTTGAGAACCCACGAACTTTTGAGATTGATAGTTTACCTCGAGATTCTAACTTCACAGTCAGTGGTACTGCGGAAATTCCCATCGATCAAATCGCCAATGGGACACTTGTTCTCGATATTGTCGTTCGCTCGATATTCGATCCTGAGACAGAGTTCATCTACACAATTGAGTATGACTTTTTAGGAGAAAACTGGATTGAAGATGATGTCGATGATTCATATTCATTTTCAGATTTCACTTCTGATGCATATGAGATATTCATGGGATGGTGGTTGGTTATTGCAGCCGTAGCTGTTGCTTCCGTAGTTCTAAACAAAGCAGTTCGAGATCGTATGCAAAGAAAGGAATTGGAACACCTACAGAAAAATATTGAACGGCAAGTACCTGAAGAACAAGGAGATTGGATGGAAAAATTCGAACGTAAAGACACTACAGGCGTAGATATTATCGAAAGCCCACACGTCTCTCCAGAGGATTTTACTGCTGCTTTCAAAGCCTCCTCCAAACCCCCCACTCAGCCATTAGAACCTCTTTCAGAGGATATCCGTAACATGGCATCAACGGTTCTAGATCATCACGCATTGGAAGCGCAAAAAGCACACATGGATGAACTTGCTTCTTCTATTCAATCAGAAGGGATTTCAAAACCCCATAATGAAAATCTACATCTTCGACCTGCTCAGGATGTTGCTGAACGAACGATTCGTCATGACACACAAAATTTAATGTCAAACAAACCAAGCACGATGATTCCATTACCTTTAGAGGATAACAAAGAAGACGAATTCGACCTATGAGGGATAAGATGAGGTTGATTGGTGTTGACGAGGCTGGAAGAGGACCAGTCCTGGGACCACTCGTGGTCGGACTTTTATCAATCCCAAAGGAGGATGAATACATGTTAGAAGAACAGTGTATTGAAGACTCAAAGCATCTTTCCCATGCAAAGCGAAAGTTGCATTACGATTGGTTGAACCAACAAGTAACAGAAAGAGGTTGGTATGTTGACACCATTATTTGCAAACCAAATCGTATTGATAACGCAGTATATGCCAAGGGCCTAAACATATTAGAAGTCGATCTTTTTGCTTCAATACTCAACCGACATCATCGTTTATTTACGCAAGAACTTGACATTCTTTTAGATGCATGTGACGTCAACGAAGAACGATTTAGTAATCGAATATCTGAACGACTAACTGGTTGGCCATGGGTAAAAACAACAATGATTGCAGAACATAAAGCCGACACGAACCATCGTATTGTTGGAGGTGCTTCGATTCTTGCGAAGGTAGTCAGAGATATGGAAATTGAACGCATTGCTGTGGACGTAGGAGCCCCTGTAGGAAGTGGCTATCCTGCAGATCCAAACACTGTGAAAGCATTACCATATTTGATTAAAGAAGATGGAATTCATGAGGAAATACGTTGGTCTTGGGCTACGGTTAAACGATTTTGGTTGAAGAATTATTCCACCCCATTACCGAAAAGAGACCTTTCAGGACCAAACCTGTTTTCGAAAGATGATGAAGCAACGAGTTCATGAAGCAATGATGACAGGCCAGTTTATGTCGTGGTCACCAGATGCTGAGACTCAAAACCTAATTTGGCACCTCTCCTTGCAAAATGCCTTCGAATACGATGGTAAAGGAGCAGCAGGTTCAGTTATCGGTAGAATCATGAGTACTCGAGCAGATCTTCGTCAACATGGTGGACAAATTGGTCCCTTAGTCGCTCAATCCGTTGCTAAAGCAAATACACTTGCACAGGAAAATGGAATGGATCATGTCGAATCTCTTCTCCAACGAGAAGCACCTCATCTTCTCGAAGGTCGTCAAAAGCAAGAGCGAAGAGAAGGCCTACCTCCACTGAAAAATACTGAGGGGAAAGAAATTGTCCTCCGTTTCGCCCCAAATCCAAATGGTCCACTTTCATTTGGCCATGCCCGTGGAGTTGTCATCAACGGCACCTATGCACATGAACACAAAGGAACTCTTATTCTCAGATTTGACGACACAGATACGACAGTAAAACCTCCAATGCTAGACGCATACGACATCATTCCGAAAGAAGTTGAGTGGCTTTTAGGCCGTCCTGCAGATCGAATCGTCTTAGCAAGTGATCGAATCCCGTTGTATTATGATCACGCAGAGCGTATGCTCAAAGAAGGATTTGGTTACATCTGTCAATGCCCTGCTGAAGATTTTCGGACATTCCGTGAAACAAAGGAAAATTGTCCATGTCGAGACAAATCAGTGGAGATGAATGCAGAAGGATGGAAGATGATGTTAGACGGTTCCTACAAACCAGGAGATGCTGTTGTCCGAGTCAAGACCGATATGGAACTGAAAAATCCTGCATTGAGAGACTGGCCTGCATTACGAATCCAGGATACTCAAAAGAATCCCCACCCAAGACCTCAAATTGGTTCCACCTATCGAGTATGGCCTCTATTGGATTTCCAAAGTGCAGTTGAAGACCAACTCCAAGGTGTGACTCATATTGTTCGTGGCAAGGATCTTATGGATTCAACACGTAAGCAAACTTTGCTGTACGAACACTTTGGCTGGGATTACCCTGAAACGATCTATTGGGGTCGAGTGAAAGTCCACGAGTGGGGTGGATTTTCTACATCAAAGATGAGAGCATCCATCGAAAGTGGAGCATACACTGGGTGGGATGACCCACGACTGCCTACGCTCCAAGGACTTCAATTACGAGGAATACAAGCTGAAGCCCTTCGAAACTTCTGGATTGAACTCGGAGTCACTCAAAAAGATATTTCAGTCCCATTGGCGACTCTCTTCTCACATAATACCAAGCGAATTGACGATGATGCCCCACGTTTGTCCTTTGTTCGAAACCCTGTTGAAATCGACCTTCATGGAGACATTCCAGATCACATCGAGATTCCGGTTCACCCCAACCATGAATCCATGGGTATGAGAATAATCTCAATGAGTAGCAATCAGATATTGATTGAAAAAGAAGATGAAAAACATCCAACATACCGGCTAAAGGAATTCGCAGATATCGAAATTGGGGGACAGGTAGGTTCGATTTCTCGAAGTGACAGACGTCCAATTATCCATTGGGTTTCAACAGACTCATCCAAAGAAGCGACATTGACTCTTCCACTACAAGAAAATATTGAACACATTCAAGGACTTGTTGAGGATCATGAACATCCAGTAGGGACAATCGTTCAGTTAGAACGAATCGGTTATGCTATTATCCGAGAAGATGACTTCCTGCTTATGCACGAATGAGTAGTTCATTCAAGCGTTCCCAATGAAGGGTTTGCTGAGAGTATTGATTGTGCTTGTCGGTAATCCTCAGGTGAGAAATACCCTTCAAAGCCACCGTCCTCATTTACTGCAACAACAGCTTGTGGCATGCGTTCATTAACAGATTTAATGACATCAGCGATTGCATCTGTTAAAGGTACTTTTAGAACATCCATTTCCATTACTTCCTTGCATGTTGTTTCCGAGACATCAATACCATTTCCAATGGCTTTGAGCATCTGTCGTTGTCCAATTACACCTTTCACTTGGTCATCATCATCGAGAACAACAAGAATACCGGATGGTATACTTACCAGCCTTTTACATCCTTCAACTAACGTATCTTCTAGTCCAATTGTTACGTGCTCATCATCAAGGACGAGGTCAGCTACTGTTTCGCTCATAGCATATCCTGTACGTTGATGTTCATGATAGTTTTGACATCATGCGACGATCTTGATAATTCTTCCACATCCAGTGCATTCTAAACGAATTGGACGTTCATCCGACGTCACAGGGTTGGGCACACCACATTGAGGGCAATTGATTGTAGGGAAACTGGTAACAATGTTCGGAGCTTTTGTAGGATTTCTTATTCCATTATCGATTAACTTCGGAGAAACAAGTGCAGTTGCCAACCATGCAAAGGCAACCCCTGTACTTGAAAACAGAACAAATAGCGGAGGATATGCAAAGAATAGCATTAGGAAAACTATCGGAATTAGAATGGTTTCTATCAACAGGGGATAACGGTTTTTCTGTCGAACCATGGTGAAGGCTAGCCAAAGCCCACCTGCGAGTATTATCCCAACGATGATGGTTAACGAAAGAGGCGCATGCAATGGAGAAGAAGTTGGTTTGGTCGTAATCGAAAATTCATCTGATTGAGTAAGTCCATCGCCTCTAATCGTAACCATTTCTCCCCACGGGAATCGTAAGTAATCAACTTCGAGGACATCGGATACATCCAATTCAACGGTTGAAAATGAGGTCATAAGCGAACTGGAGCCAGAAACTGAGATGTCATAACCTGACCACAATGGAGAAGGTTGTGCTTTAATGAAAGAGCGAAGAAGATTGTAAGAAACCCCGCTTTGTACCGGCGTTAAACTGTCAATACGAAGGCTCAAGGGTGCATTTGTTACTCTCTCCTCACCCATCAAATCTAGAGTAATCGCAAACGTATCTGCGTCAGAAAGATCGCCAAGAAGTTCCTCAGATTCTATACCGAGCCCGAGTTGGAAATATGTAATGTAATACGATTCCATATAGCCCTCGAATTGATTGACTTCAATACTTTCAATAACTCTGCTTCCACGCTCGTCGTCCGATACAGATCCTGCTTGGAAATTCTTTAAGACAGGGGAAAGAGGAATTGCTTCATCACCCATGTGATCCATTCCCCATCGCATCCAAAAAGCCATTTCACCACTAATTTGGAGCGTGCTGGACCTTGATAAGCGGAGACCATTATCTTCGGATTCTAGTTCCAAATCTATTGTAATACTCAATGGGGAACCTCTCCCGCTAGATCGTAGTGGTTCATTAAGTGGATAATACCCTCCACTTCCACCATTACTGTCAAAGGTTTCAACTTCAAACACGGTCAAACCTGTAAGTTTGACGCCAGGTTGGAGGACGTATTCCATTGAAACATCAACTGTTTCAACTCCACCAGCGGCGCCTTCCCATGTCCATATGACAAGTATGGCATCTCCTTCAGAAACCTCTGTTGGGTCACCACCGAGTAGAATTCCGTTGACACTCAGAGTTATTGAATCAGAAAACACGAGGGCTTCCATGCCAAATGGCGATTCTATTCGAAGACCAAAATAGACGAGATCGCCCTCTACGACAGGCTCTTGCAAGGAGAGATCGAGAAGAGGTAGATTTGCTGAAACTCTGGAATCTTCTGCTTCACTGCCCCAGAGGAATTCAACCTTAGCTGCTGGGCCATCTGGTACGCTAAACACAACTCTGCCTGCACTTAATGTGAGAGATACCTCAGATGTACCACTTACAGTAACACTCTCCACTGGAATGTCGATTGTCACAGTTCCGCTGCCCGAAACAAAACTAGCCGATTCATCCAAATATCCCGTGAATGTTGAACCCCCCACAGTTACCGTTGCCGATAAATTCAGGATTGCTCCCCCTGCCTCACTCACTTCATAATAGAGTTCAAGAGACCATGTATCCTCTGGCAAAATTCCAGACCACCCAGAAGGAAGTGCCCATTTCTCGATTTGTTCGGGAGAAGTTAGCGCTGATTCAAACGAAGCCGAGGTTGGTGTTTCAGAAAGTAGATCTTCGAATGGGCTTAGGATTGAAGACCCTTCTGAACTGAGGAGATACAAATCGGCTTCGGTCGAATCACAACAAACTGTAACGTCTTCTGCTGAGGACTGTTCAATCAAGGGGTTTGAAGGCAAAATTATCGCGAACAGAAAGCAACTCAATATGAGCAGTGCTTGTCTTTGCATTCTATCCCCAAATATATGGCTGCACAACCAACGTATAACTTCAACGCAAGTCTGTGAAGATAAGATTTGATTTTGGTTTCAAAGAGCTTTGTCCAAAAGGGTTCCAAGTTCCTTTTCAAACAAGCCGATAAGGGCTTCTCCCACCTCTCCTTGAAGTTCATCAGGTAGAAGGCGCAATCCCAGGCGAGTTGCCGCTCTTGTTGCCTTCAGTTCTGCATAGACCGAGCGTGCTTTTTGCTGGAAATAGTAGGAGACTGCTTCGCGGATTTCTGCATGCAAATCTGGATCTTCTTCGATTTTGCTTCTGATGTGAAGTTTGAGTTCATCCTTCACAATGTCTTTGAATGACTCGATAATTAGATCCTCAGTTGACATCAAATCTTGTACACGCTCTCGTATACTTCCTGTTAATAGTCGCTCAATCGCCATGACTATGCCACCCTCTCATGGTGTTTCAATCCGTCGATTCGAAAAGGTGCCCGGTTCGAAGCCATGAATCAAGTAATCGACTCGCAAAAAGAAGTGCTTCGTCTTTGGTTTCTGGCCATTCGCTTTGCAACAGATGGAGGATAGAGGCCAAGTCTTTCTCTTGGTTAGGTAGAACCATACGCTTCCATATCAACTCTTCAAATCGAGCTGTTGAAATTCCCTCTGTTGCAAGAGAAGGGAGACAAAATTCAGATAACGCTTGGGAACGTTGATTTGCATTCATATCAGTCCATAATGTTCTTAATTTTTTTAATCGCCTTTCAGAGAGTCCAGGAATCATATCAACATTCGGCTGCGAAATCTCAGGAAGGGGAACAACCTTGATCGTACCTTCATCTCTAAGAAAATCTCTCACTAAGGTATGAATTGGATCGATCGTAGTATCAAGACCTTCCATTAGCCACTGCCCTGCACCAACATACGGACGGAAACTCGTTGTTTTAGTTCCAGTTGGGGAAATCATCGATGCAAGAGCAGAGGATTGTATGACCACATCCACAGTGCCTCTCTTTTTCTGTTCAGAATGAGGGAATTGTACTTCAACTTCCTTCGGTTTCACAATCAGAACATTTTCTGAATTCGTATCATCTGTCTTTCCAAATGAATCGATAAAGACGATCTTGGTTCCATTATATTTTGGAACAAGGTTTTGTTCATCTCTTGGCACGTGTTTCATAGGTTGAAGAAACCGCCGGGAATAGGAGATTCCTGCATCGAGCAGAGCGGCTTCTAGGAAACCAAGTGCAAGTAGACCTTCTAAATCAGCAGAGGCTGCTAAAACCAACGGACCATTTGATATGAATTGAGATGCTTTGACAATGTCTTCTTTCAGTGGAGAAAGAAATGATGTCTGAAGTAAATCGTGCATGTCTGACCCAACGGGGCCTCAACCCCGTCACACATGAATGCTCCCAATCACTCGACAATAAGTCTGAGTTGGTCACGCTTGTAGCGCCAGTCTGAATCTAAACGACCCTCTGCCTTGTAGTAGTTTCCTAATCGGCGAATCTTTGCTTCAGTCAGTTCAAGAGAACGCTTGTTGTGGAGATCTCTGCTGTTTGTAGTGAGATGCTCGATGATAGCAACTGCTTGGCGCATGAGATTCATCAAATCTTCCGGATAGGTTCCGCTTTCGTCGTTCTCACTGAGAACAGCACCGATGCGCTTTCCGAGAACGAGTCGGACATTTGGAACAGCGTGCTTATCACGAAGAATTGTTCCAATTTGTGCTGTGGACATACCGTCTTTGAAATATTGAAGAATGAGGGACTCAATCTCCTTAGCGTCTTTGTTAGACCACTCTGGAGCTTCGGTCATGAAAGGCTTCGATGAGCCACTTTTTCCTCTCTTAGATGCGTACATACGTGCCATATCAACTACTCCGAGCAGCCTTGCGACTTGCTCTCCCTTCTTAATCGCATCGCTGTATGAAACTAAATTCGTTGATGCATCTTTGCCAAACGACCGGGAGTGCCTGACCATTCCCATCCGGGAGCGATACTCCTCGCAAGTCCAATAGCGACATCGTTTTGCATGACAATTAAATCTTGACCCATGAGTATTCCAGCCTCGAAAGATTTCACGATTCCATAATGCAAATCCCCCTTCCATTTGACATCATCAACAAGATGCACACGCGGAAGTGCAGAGCAGGCATCCAGATATTTCACGGCCTCTTTACTGAAAGAGAATCCTGCCCGTTCGAATGACCACAGAGCGATTTGTTTACCATCGCGTTCAATCTTCCATCGAGGTGGTTTCCCACGCACTCTACAATCATTAAGCCAATCATCAGATTTGTGAAGATATCGAGAGATGCTCATGAATCGGTCGAGATTGACTCTCTCACCTTTCCTTCGATGGATACGAAGTTCTTCCTTTGCAGTTTGGACTGCTTCAGTCAATCGATGCAATGCAGTCCTAGAACCTGAACTTTCGCCTTGCCTTGTATCGATAATGTTGAATCCTTCAATCTCGATTACCATTCCGCTGTGATTAATGATACGATCGTAATCATGTCGCTCCACGAGGTTTCGAACCATCGATTCAATTCGATGGAGTTCATCACGAGACCAGTCTCCTGTCACCGGTATGTCGTAAAATGCTGCAGGCCAAACATCTTCAAGATCCCTTGGAACAAGTCCAAGAGGTGATGTGACCATGACCTCATGGCAAGCGTTAGTGCCGAGGGCTTGGATGAATTTGCGGTGTGATTTAGACAAGCGATACGGCTTTCTCGCTGAACATGGAAGCAGGACAAGGACATTGTCCAACTTTTCAGGGACTTGATAGGTATTTGAGATGAAATCCACCCACTGCTCAACAGATGAATCTTGATGACTCGTTGTGCTCAGGTAATCAATTCGGTTGACACCCAAGGGATGAATTCTCATGATATTGTCAGATGATTTCATCATCTTATCGAAGAAACGCATATGTTCGACGAGTTTTGGGCTATTCAGACTCTGTTGTTCAGCAAGTGTCCGTAGAGTACCAGATGAGATTGCAGAGCGAACTGAACGCAGTGATTGATCGTAATGATCGACTGCAACAGCAGGTGAACAGTCTTCTCCATCTAACGGAGCACGTGGGCCGAAGGCTGTGAGAAGATGACCCGAGGCAACTGCGAATCCTGAACGAGAAAAGTCAAAGATATCCACACCAAACCAAGCAAGGACGGCAGCGTTATCAGGACCCCCCAGACCCGGTGTCCAAAGAAGTGAACCTGGAAATCTGTTCTTGATGACACTGATTGCTTGAACCAACTTCCCCGTTTGTGCAGCGAGTTGGACAGCATCTACTAAAACGACAATATGCGGTTTCAAGTCAGCAACGAGAAGGGAAGGATCATGATGTAATCGCTGCCATGAGAGAGGTAAAACTGAACCTGAATCAGCGGATTCTCCAGCATTGGCTTCATCAAGCGAAGGTGGTAATACATGGCCAATTGATGCTTCAAAGATGGGCCCTGGTACGTCAAAATCTGGAGGTGTTAGGCAATGCGGAGTATCGATTGTCAGTTTTGCAGGAATGGTTCGTGTCTGACTTGAACGAAATGGCGCAATGCTTTGCAATTCAATAGGATCGTGGGAAGAAGAAATCAAACACGGTGTTTGAGCAACAGGTGCACTTCTATTCCCGAGACCCCATATTCTTGAAAAACGGTAACGATGCAAGACTGTGCGCCCAAGTCCTTCCGCCATAGTTACCCCTGAGTACTCTGCTTCTTGAAGGATGTTACTCGTAAAAAGAAAGTGTTGAAAGAGTAGATGATGGACCCTAATCCATGGGAGGCAGGAACACACGGTATCGGACTGGACTGTTTCTGTTATCGATTCTTATTCTCTGTCAATTACCATTGAACACCCATGCAGATGAATCCCCCATTGTTTTCGTTATTGATGAACGAGTCCAGATGATAACACTCGATGCAGATACGAGTCATGACATCTCAGAATCTGTATCTGAAGGAGACGTAATCTCGGTTGCAGTAGGTTGTGATTTCTGCTCAGTTTCGATTGAGGAAAACGGATCAATAACAACCTCAACTTCTATCGCAACTGTCGTAGCTTCTGGAACTGGTTTAGCCAATATTTCGATATCTTCGGTGGAGACAGAGACGATTACAACCTCTATACTCGTAGCCCCTGATACTCAACATCCATCACAACGCCCTGCCCCAGAGGATTCCTTTGACCTTGATTCAAATGGTCGCTGCATCTCATCCGTAGATTGTATTGATGTTCATCGAGGGAACTTGAACACCATTTCTACAGGTTCTTATTCATCAGATTGGTTTGAATCTGGATTAGTTCGTTCAGAAGCACCAGAATATTGGGCTATCGAAGTACTTGAGGGAGATCTTGTTGAGTTCAAACTCCACCATACGTCAGATAATATTCGATTTGATTTCTCCTTTCAAAATTCAACAATCGAATTGCCTCTTCCTCTGTTAATCGAATCTGCAACTGGAACTAATCCAGATCTCTTAACATCAACAGAATACATCGACATTCTCGAAGACGGTCGATTAATCGTTAAAATTTCTACAACTGCCGCCCAATCCGCCTATGCACTACATCGTTCAATACATTCAAAATCACTCACCCAACAAATTGATGATAACACTTTCACATTTACACAAATAGGCCACACACACTCACAGACTGCATTTAGTTTCAAAGAAACGAATTTAGTAAAACTTGCACCTATGGTTGAGAATATCAAGGTGGAGTTAACTGTAAAAATTGGATCTGATTGGATATTAATGCCAGAAATTGAGGTCAGTAAAAATACAGTAAAACGAATTTATGCCTACCCTAATTCCTCTATGGCAATGTTAAAAATTACATCTGACGTTCACTGGGTTGATGTGTCCATTGAATCGTTTTCTGATGGAAATATAAGTATGGATGCGCCAAGCTTCGCTCCTACCGATCCGAATAATATCGATGCATGGCCAGTCTTAGCAAGCGAAGATACTGCTCGTTTTGAAGGGAGTTTGACCTTGCCCGCAATGGATCAGAACGATGTTTATCTTTTGTCTGTCGATGGATGGGTTGACTCGTTACATCGTGTCCATATCGTCATACGAACAACCAATCAAGATTTAGTGGTAAATGTCTGGGAACTCGACCAAGAGACTTTTGAAACTAAATCCGAATATCTGATTACATTCGATCCTCTTTCGAATGAAGGAGAGGTATACCTCAACGTCGGACCTGGTATGCATTTGATAGAGTTCGCTCATGCGGATGAGAATATTCTTTCAAATCAAACGTGGAGTAATGGATTACAAAGCGTATCATACACAATAACGACCACAAAAGTAACCACTGAAGAAGGAGAAGAGCCATGGTTCCCTCCCTCTGATGAAGCTAAACTCTGGGGCTCAGCAGTTCGCTGGATTCTTGGTATCGCCATGATTATACCCGCTGTATTTCTTTTCTACAAAATCAAATCTACGCGAGCTGAAGGACGTCGTTTAGGTGCTGTGCGTGAGCGATTAAAGATACTCACCGCCCTACTTGATAGTGGCTCAGAAACACCAAAACGTACGAGAAAAACTCTTGTTAAATCACTCGAGGCAGTTGCAACGCTTCCCTGGCAGTCTGCATGTGAATCATGGGGTATTCCGGACAGAACATATTCCACACAAGGGACCTCGCTAGCGATATGGAAACTCGATCAACGACTTTCAAAGGAGCCTGACAGTTGGCCATTACTCATTGGCCTACACACTCCGGATGAGACATGGGAGGTATCTGGGTTCAGATTTGATGCCCCAAATGGAAACCCATGGAACGTGGCTAATGTGGAGCCTAGATTACTTCATCGAGGTGAAGAAATATTCATCGATACAATAGCCAAGGGAACGATGATTTTCTTGACTGTTGAACTCTCTGGAGATGGAGATCAGGTTGATATCGAATTAAATGGACATGTAGACGGGAGCCCGAGAGGTATGAAAATCCCAACGACTCTTTCTCGCTCTTCAGAAGAAGAATGATTATCCATTTACCCTGCGATCAGCAGCATCATCTAGAATAGTTTGTAATTGATCATTTGGGTTAAGTCCCTCTTTCATTGCTTTCAGTTGTTTCTTCTCTGCTTTAGAGATGGATTTCGGCATATGTAATTTGAGAAGAACGATGACATCGCCTCTTCCATTTCGCCTTAATCGTGGTAATCCGCGTTTCTTGATTTCAAGAGTGTGGCCAGCAGAGGACTTGGCAGGGATGACAATATCCATGGTTTTACCATCGATATGGTCGAGTGTGATTGTCGTGCCGAGAACAAGATCAGGATATCCAAGTGGAAGAGACATTATCAAATCAGAACCATTTCGTTCAAACCATGGATGCGTAAGCACTTCGATTTCGACCAGAAGATCTCCGGTCTTACCTTGACCTCGTTCTGCAGGTTGACCTTGACCACGTAATCTGAGACGAGTACCGTCTTCTGCACCGGGAGGTACTGAAAACCTGATTGTCTTTGATTCAACTTTATGTCCAAGTCCAGAACAATCTTGGCACTTTGAGTCGATTGTGGAACCGACACCTGCACATTCACGACAGTCTTGAACAACCTCGTTGACGAAGGGACCTATCTGTTGACGAACACGTACTCTTCCTTGACCTTGGCATGCATTACACGTCGTAGTACTGCCACCCTTGGCACCAGTACCGCTACATACAATACATTCACTTGGCAAATCGAGTTCTATTGATTCATCGCTACCCGAAATAACAGTTGCCAAATCGATGCTATGTCGAACGAGGATATCCGACCCTCTTCGGTCTCTGCGTCTACCGCCTCCTCCGCCTCCTCCGCCTCCGAAGAATCCAGAGAAGAAATCACCTCCAAGTAGGTCTTCTAGATTGATGTTAAATCCACCACCTGAAAATCCGCCAAAGGGATTTCCTCCGGGTGAATCATGACCGAATCGATCGTAATGAGCTCGCTTATCTGAATCAGAGAGCACAGCATAAGCTTCTTGAATTTCCTTAAATTTATTCTCGGCATCCTCTTCTTCGCTTCGATCAGGATGATATTTCCTTGCGAGACGTCGGAAGGCATTCTTCAGATCTTTCTCAGTTGCAGTACGCTCAACGTCAAGCACTTCGTAGTAGTCTCGCTTGTCGCTCAAAGTGCCACCAATTCATTGGGCTGCGACCACCCACTAAAACCTCACGATGTGTTTAGGATGGAAGAGTAGTTCCACAAGATTGACAATAACGCTCGCCAGGAGGGTTGTTGAATCCACATCCTGAACATCCTGATGTCGTTTCTAAAGAAATAATTTGGCTGGAAGGAGCCTGAGATTGAGTTGTTCCGAGCATTGCCATTGATTCAATTGATTGACTTGCTATGGTAGGCACATCAGGGATTTGCTTCACGCTTTGCTCAGTTGAACTGATAATGCCACCGTCATCGCTCATGGAAGTCATTGTATCCAAGTTATCGGATTTCCCATCAGAAGTCTCCTTAACTTTCTGAATTGGGGCCACTGGACGCTGGGCAACGACAGGAGATTGTTGGGCATTGGTATTGAGACGTTGCATTCTCTTTTGTTCACGTTCTGCTTCAACATCTTTACCGAAAAGCCCATAGATGCTGTCAATTACTCCATCCATCCAACTTTTCTGGCGAATTGAACCAACTGTTGAATCAATTTCTTCACCATCGAAGTCCGATTTTCCAGACAGTCGGTTTGACGCTTTTTGAACAACACCTTGTTCGGTGAGAAGACGAACTTCCAATTCATCATCCTCTTTTACTTGCAATTCAGGAGCCTCTCTGTCAAATGTTCCAATTGTTGAATTGAGTTTATTTTTGTCAAGACTTACATCTGAACTGAGTTCAACATCTTTTTCCCAGACTCCCTTGGATTCAGCTTCGTAAACCTTTTTCATCTTCTTCATAACTTCAAAGCGTTGATATTCGTGATCTTTAGTAACCTGTGTTCGTCTGTAAAGAATGAATCCAATCAGAGAACCCAGACCATACCAGATGCAAAAGTAAATCCAACTTAAAGAAATAATATCTCCTAACGGTTCGACAACAACTTGCAAACTCGCCATAACGAAAAGGGGCAAAAGAAACAACCCTATGGCCGTGTTTTTCTTTTCCGTCATATCCTCAACTCCAGACGTTGCTTCTTATGTATTCTCTATTCGTGTTCATTAACGATCACGAGATGCTCTTCCTTTTCGAACACAGCCATCCAAAAGCCCGATAGTAAAACCAATGTGAAGAATAAGAAGGCAGATTGGAACTCCTAACAGGTTGAGAATACCTTTTCTTGAAGAATAAAGACCTGATATCAGAAGAGCGGATGTGTAAGCCAAAAGAGGAAAAATCCCCCATTGAAAATTAACCACAAACATCCCTACTGTGAACAGAGCCCCGAACAAAGGAAGGAATTCGCGCAAAACAATTCGAGAAGGGTGTTTCAACAGTACTTTGGTTCTCCAAAAGCCATAACGATGGCTCATGAGATACCATGATTTCAAAGAGGTTCTACGCTTCATTTCAACCGTTATTCCAGGGGTACGATAAAGCGTGAATCCTTCCTTGATCAATCGCATACTCAAATCACTATCTTGGCTTGTAATGAAGTGCTCATCCCATCCACCTACTTTTTCCAAAGCACTCCGTAAATGTAGGGCAAAGGCAGGCGTTTTCGTTTCACCTTCCTCTGTAAACGTAGAAAATTGTCCCGGACCTCCACCAAGAGGATTTTGTAGTGTTTCATCAATAAACGATTCAACCATGCTAGTTTTCGTAGAACTCCCAACTACTTTACAGCCTAATGCAGCAAGTGTAGGATATTGTTTAGCAATACGATCCCATTCGTGTTTCATACGAAGAAGGTGCTCTGGTTCAGATTTAATGTGACCGTTGTATTCGAGAACATGAGTAATACCCTCAGAAAGATTCTGTAAAGCCATATTTCGAGCATGTGGAACATAACGATTTTCATTATTCAATACGACTATTTCTGGACCGTTACTTTTCTTCGATTCAGCAACCATATCGTTCACGATAGAAACAGTAGAATCGGTGGACCCCCCATCGACGACGATAATCATATGTTCACTCGATGGAAGCGTTTGTGAGATCAATGAGGAAAGACAATTTCCGATATGATTTTCTTCATTTAGAACTGGAATGACTGTCGCAAGCCAAGGGATTTGTGCTGCCGCCATGCTCCGACATCGAAGATGTGGTTTTGACTCTTCACCTTAGAAGTAGGTTGAAAAGCGGATTATGCATCCATCGTCTTATGGACATCAAACCATTAACCTATAATGGCAGAGATGAGGGTATTGCAGTCACATTGACAACGATTTTGAGACCAGGCGATGACGGTTCCAAAATATCACAAGCGGTGATGAATCTCTTCCCCGAAGCCTCGCTTGAAAGCATGGAAGAAGAATCATTCCCTTCCAAACAAAATGCTGTCCTTGAGTGTCTTAATCTGTCTTTAGAAAACTTCCTTACACAGATTCGACAACAGGCTATTCTCGACACGGCTATGGATGCGATGGCTAAGAAATTAGACGGGAACACAACTGTATTTTCAATTTCAAGACTGGCTGCTTTTGCAAATAAGATTTCATTTACAAACGAAGAAGTACCTCTCGGAGGTTGCTTTACAATCCGACTGGAAGGTTCAGGACTTGGAGATTGGATTGAGGCAGTTACTTGGCATAACGGTCGGCAAGAAGTTCCTCGCCAACTCAACGATGATTTAGCCATGCTCCAAGACGGAGAAGCTTCAACGTGGCATCAATAACCCAAGCTCTGTAAATGTTGAACGATGGGTAAGTCTGCTTCCAACCAATCAAGTTTACCTGAATCCTCAGAGTTCACCCATTTCATTGACTTATGAACCGTTAGTGTAGAAGAATCAAGCGAATCTTCAGTTGATACGAGGAAGACATGCAATTCAACATGTAAGAAGGGATATGTAAATGACCAAATCCCTAATTTTTCATTGATGGTTGAATCAACTCCCAGTTCCTCTTTCAATTCTCGAATCATAGCCTCTTCGGGAGATTCGTCCGCTTCGACACTACCACCTGGAAACTCCCATTTCCCAGACCCTGGCTCAGAATCTGATCTTTGCATTGCCAAAAATTGAGTATCTGAATGGAAGACTCCAGCAGCAACTTGTATGGACGGCCTATACAGCATGTGCGAAATCACATCGCGAATAAGTTGTATACCGTCAGATGTTGCCAAATGAGTCGAATCTGGAAGATGAAGAAACAAACATGGCACATCAACATCGGATGCATGTAACGCCTCCAGCGTTCGATAATAGGTTTCATTGCACAAGAAGTGGCCGGCATCTGTGGAAAGACTTGGCTGAATTTTCCAAGAGTCAAGGTTCCATCGTTTAACTTGAACAGGGGTCATTAAATCTCCATTTCCACTGATTTTTTCTTTAACGATTTGACGGCCTGAATTATCTGATATGTTCATATCAAGAGCATCTTGAGCTCGAAGTTCAATTCGAGCCTCAGTACATTCACCACATAGACCGAGATGAAGAATAGCGTCCCATTCTCTCGATTCAAGTTCATCCTTTGTCCATGTGGAGCCAGCGACATCTACAGTCAATATTTTCTTTTCAATTGAGATTTCACTACGCCCTGGCCCGAAGGGATTTCTTACTGGAAGAACCGTTGGCATTGAGTTAACAAGTTTTTCAGAGATATTCTCAACATGATCTCCAAATGGCATGAACCCAGTGAGTAAGACTCTCGGCATGTTCAAGCCTAACATCGAATGTTCTTGATTATGATGCAAAGTTGGCAACAGATTCACAAACCAATGGTTCTACCAATGTATGAAGCCTATGAGTTCTACGACTCAATCCAAACTTGCACCATTACGTATGGTACGTGAAATTTGGAGAGAAATATTCCTTGGAGTTGGGATGTGGGGGGCCTTCAGGCCTATTTTCGCAGCCGTTCTAGCAGCAATCCCTGGACTTTTCCTCGGCCAACACTTCAATCGAAAACATCGCAGAGCATTTGATTGGACTTTACTTCAAATCCCATTGGCCCTTACGATTGTACTTTACGTTCCACTCTGGCTATGGTCCATCTATGATGCATGGAGAGATGCAACGATCATCGTATCAGAATCTAAGAAGAATCAAGGCCGCCACAACTGATCTGAAGTTGGAATATCCCCAGACTTCATTCCTTCCATATCTGCTAAATCATCCTCATCGAATTCACTTGGTAAATCACCAGAAAAGAACGCTCCCAAACTTTGGGATTCTACAGCCCAATACATCACTGAGTCGTCGTTATTTGAATGACCAGGATGGTCAGCATCCTCGTGATCTGCTGGTGAGGTGTAAACTAGATTTACAAGACCAAGAAGGTGACCAAACTCATGAATCATTACACTGTTTTCCACTTCTTCTGAGGAGGGCCGATTGAACAAACCATTAGCGTCATCTATTGAATCACCGAACAATGCTATCGTAGAAGCATCAACAGCCACGCCCAGTACGCTATCGTCAGAATAACTGCCTTGGGGCATAATAACGTGCCAACGAAGTGTAGAGCCACTTAGTGGAGAATCATCCATAGTATCATGAGCAACAGAGCGGACTAAATCCGCATTCCATGAAGAAGTTTCTGAAAAAGTATATTCGTTCAGGTCCATGGAGATGCCATTCGGTTTATCACACACTTGTTCGAGTCGTTGTTTTAGGAGAGAAACTGTACTGCTTTCAGGAGCGTAACCAGGGGCATAATCGATTTCAACAACCATTTTCGAATATGTGTCGCTTCGAAGGCATGCAAGCGTCAAGCCTCCAACCTTACCCCATGACTCGCCATTGATGGCATCCGAGATCTCATCAAAGCAGCCTGCCATAGGCACAGTAACAAGAAGAGATGCTAAGAGAATACCGAGCAGGGATTGTTTGCTCATGGTCTCTCCATCCATAGGTGCTTATTGAATATCACTAAATCACCATTCCTCAGGCAAATTGATTGGAGAAAAGAGTTGACCGGGACCGTTTGCATCCACAAGTTGTTGACGCACTAACTGCTCCCATGAACGTAAAGCAAGAATTCCTTCAATGAGATTCATCTCAGTCTCAATGAGTGTAACACGTATCAGGGTCGAAAGAATATCCATACGATCTTGATCAACAATCTTCAGCACCTTCTCCACATCAAAGGCTATTTGAGAATCGATACTCTCATCCGGTGATACAATCGCCCAAGGATTAGCAACTTTATCGTTGATTTGGCCCCCAGTTTTAGAAGCATGTTCGGTCAATGAAGTCATCATGGCTTGAATGTGATGTTGAAGAACGAGAGCGACTTCTACAACTGGCATTGTCAATTGACCAATCAAATTCACCATACGCTCTTGCAACGTTACCATCGCATCGGATTCAGACATGAGGATCCCTTACTGTTTGAGTGAATCGATGTATTGCCATCCGAAATGATTCCACTGTTCTTGCGTCCATCCTGAAGGGAGCCCCGTTGGTGGAATAGGTGCCATTCCTCTATCGTCGCCACCGGATTGACTCGCTGGTACAGGAGCTGTTGTTTGCTGCAGTGGTTGTGGAATTGGTTGAGGCACTGGTGGAATTGCAATTTGAGGTACAATCTTCATTTGCATCTCTTCGACAACGACGTCGGTCTGATCGGCTTCTAATTCCTCATCACCATATTTCATCTTACGATACATGACAAGCATCCAAAGGAAAGCAGAGAGTGAAGCAATTGCAACAATGTACATGAATATAGCAAATTGACTGTCGCCTGCTTGCTCTGCGAGTGCATCTCCATCTCGAACGGTTTCTTTCTTGACGATAAGCGGGTCTACAGTCATCCGGTCCATTTCAACTCCATCGACCGTCACGAGTAGTCGGTATTCCTGAGATTCTCCAGGTCCAACTTCTGCAATTACCGGCAAAGAAACAGATGCGCTCAAACCGGCGGCTACAGGGATAGTCGTGTTGGATTCTGCGTTCCAGTTACCACCTTCAACGAGGCGTTGAAGAATGAAGGAAAGTTCTCCTTTCCCACCTTCATTCGCAACACTGATTTCGAGTTCTGAGGATGAACCTTGAACAGGACTTGGATTGCTCCATTTGATTGATGTGTCATCATTATCGAAAGAGACACTTGGACCAAGGAGAGCCAATGGCCACGAAGCGAAGGGTTCTGCAACATTGTTGTTCAATGTCTCAAATGGATTTCCAGAAGCATCTGAACCTGAAACCCAAACATCAACGACATATGATGGTAACAATGTTGTAGCACCCATGTCGGTCAAGTCAATGTTCCCAGTCCAGAAGAACTGATCACCAAATGGAAGTGTTTCAGGAAGAACTGATGCACCACGAGAAATTTCTGCTTCACCTGCACGTATTCTGTAATGAAGAACGGCAGGTCTGTCGAGGTCAAATCCATTATCATCAATCGTTTCAAGCATAACGAGTAGAGAGTTTGCCTCTCCAATAGAGATTGGTGAGCCAGCCGGAACTTCATTCAACATGACTGTCTGAATGGTCGGGTTCGAACTGTCAACAGCCAATCGGACTCTTGGTAATGGATCTGTTTCGTCCATAGCCAGACCGGGCAAATCGGCTAATTGTAGACGAAGATCAAGATGGCCACTGTTCACAGGAGGTACCAAGAGATCAAGACTAAATTCACCGTTCGTTCGAGGTGAAGTTTTCCATACATGGTCAAAGTCTCCAAAGACAACATCGAAGGCACCTGGAGGAGCTGGAGTTTCGTCTTCACTGAACAAAACACGTCCAGTAACTCGTAGAGCCTGTCCAGAACCGATGAGTGTTTCTTCAACTTCATCATTGTAGTGATTTGTTCCATCACGAAGTTCAACTGCTTTGATGTGACCTGATTCAGTATCAAATCTGAAATCATTATCAAGACTCCAGGCATTGTTTCCAAGACCTGAAACCTTTGTGAAACATGGCGTTTCTTCGCCAGTGTTGCAAGGCTTGTCAGTTACACGCAAAACTGGAACGAAGAGTGTCTCACCGTTCGTATCAAAGGATTCTGGGAATGACCAGGTTAATTGGAATCTTGCACGTATTAGGAGTTGGCTTGCATTTCCTTCAAATGTTGAAATCTCTGAATACAGATTCGATACTGCAATGTATTCACCGCCAGATTCTAAGTGAGCCTTTGGCATTCCATTTTCATCTTCTTGAAGTTGGATAAAGATTGAAGTTTCGTCATCATTTACATCTTGACCGAGTGCAAATTGAACAAATTGAATATCATCCCATCCGTTACGATCGGAGAGAACAACCTGCGCAGTGTACATAACACCAGGATGGAGTGGTTCTTCATCATCATGGCCGACGATACTTGAATTCGTCAAATCGACTTCTGGTTCAAATTCTTGACGTATTTGATACGTCGAAAGATCAGCATCCCAACTCGGCATTACCTGTCCAGGAGCATAACCACATACTTGTGGAGTAGGTGGACAAACGGGTCCACCACCCATAGCAACCTGGTTGTTTTGTCCATCCTTACCAGTAACGAACAATGAGACAAATTGTCCATGAACCAACATTGAATCATCAATGAGGCCGTTGAAGATGTTTAATCCTCCAGCAATTGTTTCAGGAGAAGACAATGTTTTCTCGCTGTACTCGTCTTCTTGAGGCAAACCATCAAAGTTGAAATCATGACAACCCAAAGCGATTGTTGATTTACATCCAATCCAGTAATGAAGACTAATTTGTGTTGGAGGATCCACGCTATCTTGGATGTTGACAGTAATACTCTGACCGCCTGGTGCAGGAGGGCCTATATGGCGTTCTTGTCCATCAAACGGCAGAGCACTTAGCACCAAAGGAGAATTCCCATCAAGAACCAAACGTATTGTATTGTAACCTGGATTTGAATATTCAGAACCATTTGGAAGATTAATCGCTTCAACATAGAAAATCATTCCACCAGGTGTGGATTCAATTGGCGATTCAAAACTCAAATTGTAAGAACCAAAACTTGGATTCGATTCCTGAGCGAGTATGACTGGCTGACCGATTGCGTCACCGTCATAGGTCACATTTTGTCCAAGAACACGTAGTTCAAACTCGCCAGCTAATGGAGATAATTGAGAAGATTCGAAATGTATTTTCCCCAAGAAGGAAATATTTTGACCCCCGCGAACCCAATCTTGAGCAAACAGTTGCCGACCATCTTCATCGAACACTTGCATTCCATCAAGTTGAATATCGTTTTCTACACGAAGTTCCATCTTCTCAGTATCCCAGTTGGACACTGCAGTTCCAAAGGAATCTTTGACTGTAAGAATAGCTTCAGTGGATTGTTCATCATCCCAAGACCAATCAACCGTAACAGGAATGCGAATGGTCCGAACATCATTGTTATCGATTGATGAGGTACAATTAGAAACATCGAAGTGAACGATTCCATCTGCATCATTGAGTGAACTGCAAGTATCGCCTTGTTGCCACTTGAAAGATGGATTTTGCCCATGAGAGTTGTTGAGTGCTGCAATGACTTCAGTAACGTAATTTACCTCATCACCATGTGCAACCTTGATGATCAAATTTCGAGCAATCCCATCTGGAGCAGCCATGCCCCCTTCGAAAACAGCATTGATTGCATGTGTGTTCATCTTGTAGGAAACATCGATGTTTGTTATTTTCACACGTCCAGAGGTTTGTGCTTTGATTGCGAGGGGTACTTCGACAAATCCTTCACCGTTATCAGGAATGAAGTCGTTGAAAGCATCTACGAGTGTTGGTTGGAATTCTACATCTTGACCAACAACCGAGTCATCGTTAACGTTGATCGACGATTCATTTAGGAAAAGAATACTCTGCCAGTCGAAAACACCATCGTACCCAACATCGATTTTCGGCTTGTCGGGATATCCTTCTTCGTAGAAGAGTTCCAAACTATCCAAAACAGGTGTCGTGTATGGGTCTGTTGTCGTCATTGTTACTGCATAACGTAGAACGTTACCAGCTCCGTCTGTTGAGAAACTCGTTTCAACCATGTTATCTGCAGGTTGCCATGTAGTTCCGTCATCATTTGACACTTGAACGGTAAGTGTGGTTGAAGGATCTTGTGATGCAGTCCATTGAGGTCGGACTTTACCTACCTTCGTCCCTGTAGGCTTGGCAGGAGAAATCCATGTCCCGCTTGTTTCATATTCAGTAGAGTATTCTAAATCCACCCACCAAGATACGGCAGTAGAACCGATGAGTGTGGCTTTCCAAACGAGTTCAGTCCCTGGATGTTGGAAATGAACTGTTGTGTTGGATTCGACTTGAATCCAATGTGTACCGTTGTCTGCAGATATCCAATAATCCACCCGATCACCAATTGAAGCCGCTGACCATAGCGTTTCCATGTTCACTGACAATACATCTTCAACTGTAGTTATGACAGGCCCAAACCAAGTTGTGGTCCCTGGTGCAGGGGTCGTTTTGTATGTCCAACTTGTTCCAAATTCATGATAGGAAGGCGTACTAGACCATGTCGAATAACCTGAATCAACAGTAAGGAATCGCTGACCATCGTAGAAGAGCCCGTAACCAAGAGAAGAGATACTTCGAACCGAATTCTCTGGAATCAAAGCACTTGCTGTTCCCGATCGTCCCCAAGCTTCAAGTTGATCACGATCATTGTAATATTGACCATCTTGACATCGCATAAAGAAATGAGTTTCATTCATTTCTAAGCCTCGTGCTTGTTGATTACTCACACCACATTGCCATATTGATGAAGAAGAAGTTTGGAATGTAAAGTGCTCATCTCCTCGCTCAAGATTTCCGCTATCGTCTAACTGATAGGATTGTATTCGCCGATTCTGATTATGTAAAATCCAGATGGTATCATCAACTGGATCGTAAGTAATTCCAGTATAGTCTCCGTTTCCTTGCGGTTGGAATGAGTTAATACAAACCCATTCATTTTCATTGGATATATCAAATTCCAAGACACGATGATAGAGGGTGTTTGCGGTTGAACTGTAGAAGTACTTGTACCCTGATAGAACAGCAAAAAGTCGTTCATCATCGGTCACAACCCAGTCCCTGAAGCCATATTGACCATAATAGGACGAGGAATGTTTTGAGGGCAGAGTACATCCGTTTTGATCGAGAGTTATGATACTTTCACGTGTACCGTTGTTTGGATGCAAACGGTGGACAATGTTGTGGAATGAAGTCGAAGACCATGTCGAGAGATACAACCAGTCATGATGACGAAGGATGGCACCTTGTCCTTGAGCATTGAGAGAGTTTGGGGTTAACTTGAGTTGCTGAGAAAAGAGTGCATCTGTCGAATTTGATGTGTAAGGCTGACGGACTGCATAAGTGCCGTTATCCAACCAAGCAGTGCTGGAAGGATTAACATCCTCGTCCATGCTGTGAGCATTGAAGGATTGGCTGACATTGGCCATAGCCAGAGTCAGGTCAGAACTTTTGTTATCGGTATTGGATGCTTCCCCAGCAACCCAATGATCGCGAGTTGTTGTCGGGATAGAAGACCAGCCTGTTGCAGATGCTCCAGATAGAGTCATTTGCACATCGGTTACTTCCGCTCCTTTAGGGAGAGATATCTTTGCACCACTGTCGGCATTTCCACCTTGATAGAGAGCGATGTATTCAGTTGTTCCATCACTAAATTCGTAGGTGTGTCGCGCTACTTCTGCTGCTTCTGCATTTTCAATCCAGAGTTCACTGAAGGGAGACATGCTCATGCCCATGAAAAGAGAAAGCATCAGCGCTGCTAGGGTTCGCCTCGAGACAAAGTTAGCACTCATTGATTACACGCAGAACTTGGAACATTATCAAGCGTTCCATCCCATGTCACTAAGTTGTTTGACGAGAATCATACCGGATTGGGGAACTTTCACCCCGACTTCCGTCTTGTTCATCATCGTTTACTTCGAACCAATCAACCATCCAATCGCCATCAGTATCCCAGTTCGTAGGATCTGTTCCTTCTGCGACGTGGTCGTTGTTGTAATCCAAGAGGTACCATCCTAACTCGTGTTCACCCACAGAACGAACAGGAGCTGTGTTTGGAGCACCTGTATAGTATATTTCCCATGAATCAGTAATGTTGCCTGCACATTGAATGACATGATTCGTAGTATCTTGTACAAGGAACTCTACATCATTGTCATCAACAAGGTAAGCATACCTGAAATCATTACTTTGAGATTTGTCCATCTTGAGATAATTCCTTACACCTTCATCCCATTGACCGACTCCAAGCAGTAAAGCGCGAAGTTGCCAACCTTCCTGAACAACTTGACCTTCAAATGTCAATCCAGACAATCGTACAGCATTTGGACTTGAAAGAGATTCAGTTGTGATAGCGAAATATTCTTGGAAATTCGTGTATGGCTCATACGCACATCCTGCTCCTGAACAATCCCAATTTCCATCTTGGTCAGGATCGTAATTGGCGTCAATGGCATCACGTGGATCCATCGTGAACCATGCGAAATCCAAATCTGGCCGCTGCAATGTCCCTGCATCGAGTGATAACGGTAAACAAGAATTTGTTGAAGTATCGCACACTCCACCCGTTGCTGGGTCGATCCAAACTACCTTGATTTTAAGATATGATGAATAGTTATCGTTGGTCTCATTCCATGCTTTTGCATATTCATACCAGTCTGGAATCATATCACCATCAGTATCATTATCGCTTGGATTCGTACCGTACTTGAACACTTCACGACCGTCAGTCAAGTTGAAATCCTTGTAATGTTCTGTGACTTGACCATTGCTAACAGTCGTCACATATGCTTCTGAATCTTTGTCGGTATCGTTGAGATCAGGTCTTGTCTCGTTATCCCATTCCATCCAGTTTGTGAATGGAAGCGAACCAATACCTGGTTGAATAATCTGAGAAGATGGCGTGAATGCACGAGTGTCCCAGTCCCCTTGAACTGCAGGTATATCGAAAGCAGTACGCCCATACCAACCATCCGAATCACCATCGTAATTGACATCCCATGGATTCAATGGATTTGCAGCCCAATGATTTGCAGTCGTAGGATTATCCATGCCGTAGAGTGCATAACAATACTCCCAACCATCTGGAATTCCATCGGAATCTGAATCTGGGTGAGTGGGATCTGCAACGCCAACGAGAGTTCTATTGAAATTATTTTCATTGAAAGTATTGATCATATCCATTCGACTCACAGACTCAGGTCCTTTTGCCCTGAAATCATCGATCAGAGACTGTCGTGCTTGAAGGAGCGAGAGACCTTGTTCCTCAACGTATGCATTCATCGCATCCTCACCGAAATCAACAATCCCAACGGATGCAGGTACAGAACTTCGATTGAGGTATTTACCCCATGTACGAGATTCCCATTCTCTTAAGTTGGAGAAACGTTCATCCAAATCGATGGTTCCATCTCTGTTGCAATCATAACTGTCGCCATCAGAATCTAAGTTAACATCCGTTTCGATTAGAGGATTTAGCCCCCAACGGTTTTCATTCAAATCCCATGAAGTGAACCAATATTCAAATCCGTCATACATTCCATCATCATCAGTATCAGGATTGGTTGGATCCGTCATTCCGAGCAAGAGGGAGATGAAGACGTTAGGAGGTTCTCCAGATTGCCAGGCGTTGAAGTCATCGAGCAAACGCTTTCCACGAGAATCTTTAGAGATTAACATTTGGAAAACCCGCTGTGCCTTCTTCGTAGGCTGTTGAACATCCCCATCAAGGTGCATAAGCGGTGCATCAACGGGAGCAGAAATTCCATTTTCTGGATTTGATGTTGCTAATGCAAACTCTTGCAGATCAACCAAACCATCATTGTCACTATCAAAAGTACCGTCTCCAGAGACAACTGGGTTTAGCGTCCAAGTTTGGGCTGAGAGATTCCAGGATGTGAAGAGGAGTTCTAATCCATCGATAATGCCGTCACCATCTGTATCGACATTGTTTGGATCACCAGTCGGTCCAGTAAGATTGTATTGTTCTTCACTGATGAAGGCCCCGAAGGATTGCGTCGTAGAAGCGGAAGGCCATTGTTGGAAGGCATATGCAGAGCCGAGAGTCGTTACAAACCACTGCGGAGATGATCGATTCGAGTTGGTTTCTGAGAACGATGAATCAATGAGATTGTATTCCTCCCAGTTTGTCATGCCATCATCGTCCGCATCGAGCCAGCGGTCACTTGGCTGGAGTGGATTAAGGGTCCAATCATCGTCAAGTATGTTCCAACGAGCAAACCAAATTTCCCATCCGTCTGGCATTCCATCTTCATCGCTGTCAGCCTTGAATGGATCGCATGAGCCTTTTTCGAGAGAGATTTGTGTTGCAAGGATTGCCCCACTTGCTCGTTCTGCAAATGTAGCTTCTGGAAGTCCATAATCGCTAATATTATCGAACAAATCGGTATGGAAACCAGAAGGCAGTTCAATTCCAGATAGCGTTTGATTATTCAGGAACAAATCCGTCGAGAGATGATATTCAAGATAGTTGACAAACATCTCACTTGGTTCCAATACTCCGTTCTTATTCACGTCGTATCCATCACCATCTGGATTCTCAAAAGCGTCTGAACCATTCATTGGATTCACGCCTGTTCGAAGAGGAGACCATGCGCATTGTCCATCAGCCTCCCAACCATCAGGCAAGGTATCACCGTCGGAATCGAAAAGATTCGGGTCAGGAACAGACCAAGTCGCTGCAGATTCTGAACTCTCTCCGTAATCCTCGAAGAGATCACCTGCAATCCCAGCAAGTCGAACTAACGACCATTCATACTCGCACAAATTTGCAAGACCGTCTTGATCAGCATCCCAGCCTGCATCTTCTGCCCGAGTGGGGTCAAGTGACCAATTATTGCCACCATTGAAAGAATTACCAATCCATCTTCGATGTTCTATTTCCCACCCATCAGGCATACCATCACCATCAGTGTCTGACATTCGTGGATCAAGGTAGGTCCGCTCGCCTGCACCATCAACTGAGCCGGTCAATCCGCGTGGGAAACCAGAGGCTGTACAATTTGCAGGATATGGCCAGCAATATTC
>ENA-ORDA01000419-ORDA01000419.1-marine-metagenome-genome-assembly--contig:-NODE-419-length-43637-cov-4.334894_pt1 | contig 43637 bp, 37 predicted proteins | sample MGYA00237778_ERZ508506 | MGnify/ENA primary metagenome ERZ508506 (study PRJEB26177, sample SAMN06267891) | marine metagenome | isolation source: Monterey Bay, California, USA | place: Pacific...
TGTGGGGCTATTCCTGAGGGAACTATTGACAGTGAGCTTTTTGGTCATGAAAAAGGAGCCTTTACGGGAGCAACCCAAACCCGATTAGGGTATTTTGAAGTAGCTGATGGGGGCACTATTTTTTTAGATGAAGTAGGAGAACTTCCACTCCCCACTCAAGTTCGCTTACTGAGAGTGCTTGAAACTGGAGAGTTTATTAAGGTAGGTTCATCTATCGCCCAAAAAACAAATGTAAGAATAGTAGCAGCTACCAATGTTAATATGATGGATGCTATCCAAAAAGGGAAGTTTAGAGAGGATTTATACTACCGCCTTAGCACAGTTGAAATTAGCCTACCCCCACTACGTGAGCGAAAAGAAGATATTGTACTTTTATTTAGAAAATTCGCCTCTGATTTTGCTCAAAAATACCAAATGCCTGCCTTAAAACTTGATGAACATGCCCAAGCTCTTTTAAAAGAATATCGTTGGAATGGAAATATTAGACAGTTAAGGAATGTTGCAGAGCAGTTATCTGTATTAGAAAAAGAAAGGAATATTAATGCAGCGATGATTCGTATGTATTTACCAGATAACGGTTCAAAGACCCCGGCTTTAATGGGTAAAAAAGCAAGCGAAAGTGATTTTTCTTCAGAACGTGAAATCTTATATAAAGTACTTTTTGATATGAAAAATGATTTAAATGACTTGAAAAAGTTAACTCTTGACCTAATGAATAATGAGACCTCTGAAGTTGTTCAGGAAAAAAATCAAGGATTGATAGATAAAATTTATGGAAAAGAAACGGATCGAAAAGAAGAAGAAATGTCTTCTTCATATGATGCTCTTCCATTCCAAGCAGAAACTTCAAAGATTTCTCAAGTAGAAGCTATGGATAAATATTCATATGCCGAAACAATTGAAGAAGAGGAACCTCTTTCTCTTCAAGCGAAAGAAATAGAAATGATTAAACAAGCTTTAATGAGAAGCAATGGGAAACGTAAACTGGCTTCAAAAGAGTTAGGTATCTCAGAGCGAACACTTTATCGTAAAATAAAACAATATGATCTCAATGACCTTGAAACAGAATAATCTAAAGCTTGTATTCCTTCTATTTATGTTAATTTTAGTAGGTTCTTGTGGGATTTATTCCTTCACAGGTGCTTCCATTCCTGCAGGAGTGACAACTTTTCAGGTAAATTTCTTTGAGAATAAAGCAGGTAATAGACCTGGATCTACCGTAGAGCCAGGCTTAGATAATGAGTTTACTGTTGCCCTTCAAGATTTAATCATGAATCAAACTAACCTAGATCTAGTAACTACTGATGGCCAATTAATTTATGAAGGAGAAATCACAGAATATAGCGTAACACCAATGTCAGCTACTGCAAAAATAACAGCTGCTCAAAACCGATTAAAAATGTCGATAGCTTTTCGTTTTATAAACATAAAAAAAGAAGAAGATGATTACAACAAAACGTATTCTTTCTTTTATGATTTTCCAGCAGGACTGCAAGTATATGATGTAAAGGATGCGGCACACAAAGAAATCTTTGATAGAATCACACAAGATATATTTAATGATACTTTAGCTAAATGGTAATTAAAGACCCTATTTCCCTTTTTAAGACATTAGACACCTTTGACTTTTCAAGCAAAAAACAACTTGAAGCACTTGAAAATATTCTTGAGCTTTATCCAGATTTTCATTTAGTAAGAACCTATTTCCTGAAAGCATTACAAGAACAAAAGTCTGAAGCTTTTGACAGGCAGCTTTCGCATACCGCAATCGCCACATATGACCGAAAACTTTTATATGATTTTATTAAGGATAAAGAGAAATTATCTCTTGGCATTAAAGATAGTCATTCGATTTTAAAAATAAATACACAACTCCAAGAACCTAAAAAAAGTAAATTAAAGAAAACTACAGATTCTAGCATAGAAAAAACTAAAAAAATCTCAGAATCCCAACAAACAGAAAATACACCAGAATTCTTAACTTTCGCAGATTGGGCTTACTACTTAAAAACAAAAAAAATATTAAAAAACGAAAAATCAACATTAGAAGATAAATTTAAGCTCATTGACAGCTTTATTGCCAATACTCAAAAAATTGTTCCCGACAAGAACTCGAAGAATAATATTGATTTGAGTGAAATAAGTTGGACATCTTCTGATGAATTAATGACTGAAACTTTAGCTAAAGTTTTTGTTAAACAAAAAAGATATACTAAAGCACTTCAAGCCTATCAAATATTAGGTTTGAAATATCCAGAAAAAAATAGTTCCTTTGCAGAGCAAATAAAAGAAATTAAAAGATTACAAAAACCGAAAGACTGACCCAATGAGTACATTCTCCATATTTATTGCCCTTATTATTGTTGTTTGCTTCCTTCTAGTGTTGGTTGTTATGGTTCAAAATCCTAAAGGCGGAGGGCTTTCTTCTTCTTTTGGTGGTGGTGGTTCACAACAAGTAGGTGGTGTTCAAAAAACTTCAGATTTTTTGGACAGAAGCACATGGATACTTGCCTCTTTGCTTTTAATTTTAATTTTAATGTCTAATGTTAGTCTTTCTTCAGGAACTAGTGTTTCTGATTCAAGGTTGTTGCAAGATAACCCTATACAACAGCCGATTCCAGAAGCACTTCCGGAAAGTACAGAGAAAGCATATGAAGAAATTCCTGAGATTCCAGAAATTCCTGCAAATAACTAATACGCTCAAATAAACATTCTTAAACTGACAAGCTGACATTTTAATTTTAAAATTGTCAGTGTCTAATGTGGTGGCATGATTTCTGAAATAATAAAAATATAAAAAAATTAACGATGAGTAAAATAAATATTAAACCCCTAGCAGATAGAGTTCTAATTGAACCAGCTGCTGCTGAAACTAAAACTTCATCTGGTCTTTACATTCCAGATACTGCAAAAGAAAAGCCTCAAAAAGGAACAGTTGTAGCTGTAGGATCAGGCACAAAAGATAACCCTATTACTGTTGCTGTTGGCAATCAAGTTTTATATGGTAAATATGCAGGTACCGAACTACAACATGAAGGAAAAGATTTTCTAATCATGAAAGAAAGCGACATATTCGCAATCGTTTAATTCATTTAAAAACAAAGAAATGGCAAAAAAAATAGAATTTGATATAGAAGCAAGAGACGGCATCAAGCGTGGTGTAGATGCTCTTGCAAATGCAGTTAAAGTAACATTAGGTCCCAAAGGTAGAAATGTAATTATTGGAAAATCTTTTGGTGCACCTCAAGTAACTAAAGATGGTGTTACTGTAGCCAAAGAAATCGAATTAGAAGATGCCCTTGAAAATATGGGAGCACAAATGGTTAAAGAAGTTGCTTCTAGAACTAACGATCTTGCTGGAGATGGAACTACTACAGCTACAATATTAGCACAAGCAATCGTAAAAGAAGGTCTTAAAAATGTTGCAGCTGGAGCAAATCCTCTTGATCTTAAAAGAGGGATTGATAAGGCTGTGGAGGCTATCGTTAAAACTCTTGGAAAACAAGCTGTTGCTGTAGGTGATTCTTCAGAAAAAATTAATCAAGTTGCTAGTATTTCGGCCAATAACGATCCAACTATTGGTGGCTTAATTACAGAAGCTTTTGAAAAAGTAGGGAAAGAAGGAGTTATTACTGTTGAAGAAGCAAAAGGAACGGAAACATACGTAGATGTTGTTGAAGGAATGCAATTTGATCGTGGATATCTATCGCCTTATTTTGTGACTGATTCAGAAAAAATGCTTGCTGATCTTGAAACTCCATACATTTTGTTATACGATAAGAAAATCTCAACAATGAAAGACTTACTTCCTGTTATAGAGCCAGTGGCTCAAACAGGAAAGCCTCTAATTATTATAGCCGAAGATGTAGACGGTGAAGCCCTGGCTACTTTGGTTGTTAATAAACTCCGTGGTGCGCTTAAAATCGCAGCAGTAAAAGCACCTGGATTTGGTGATAGAAGAAAGGCAATGCTTGAAGACATCGCAATTTTAACTGGAGGTACTGTAATTTCGGAAGAACGTGGTTTTACATTAGAAAATACTACTTTAGAAATGTTGGGTACTGCAGAAAAAGTAACGATTGATAAAGACAACACCACTGTTGTTAATGGTAGTGGATCTGCAGAAGAAATTCAAGCTCGTGTTAATCAAATAAAATCTCAAATTGAAGTGAGTACTTCTGATTACGATAAAGAAAAATTACAAGAGCGTTTAGCTAAACTATCTGGTGGTGTTGCGGTACTTTATGTGGGTGCACCTTCTGAAGTTGAAATGAAAGAAAAAAAGGATCGAGTAGATGATGCTTTACATGCAACGCGAGCAGCTGTGGAAGAAGGAATCGTTGCTGGTGGAGGTGTTGCACTTTTAAATGCTAAAAAAGTATTAGAATCTATTTCGCCAAATAATGCAGATGAAGCAACGGGTATTCAAATTATAAACAAAGCTTTGGAATCACCTCTTAGAACTATTGTTGAAAATTCAGGAGGAGAAGGTTCTGTGGTAGTTTCTAAAGTTTCTGAAGGAAAAGACAACTTTGGTTATAACGCCAAAGATGGAACGTATGTAGACATGTTAAAGTCTGGTATAATCGATCCAAAAAAAGTTACTCGAGTTGCTCTTGAAAATGCAGCTTCTGTTTCTGGAATGATCTTGACTACAGAATGTGCTTTAGTTGATATTAAAGAAGAAGTCCCAGCTGCACCACCAATGGGTGGAGGCATGCCAGGAATGATGTAATACTCACTGACATAAAAAACCCGCTATAGGCGGGTTTTTTTATGTTTTAATTTTTGACAATAGACATTCGCTCATACAAACAACACATTGGCAGTTTATCATAGGTAGCCTTAACTGCCTTCACTAATGGAGTATCATGTCCCACTATAGCAATGCTGTGTTGAAGTGAATCGAGTGAGACTTTGTTGCTATCATAAATTACCGACATTAAATGGCTAGGGATATCCCAATTTGCCATTTTAACGCCCTTAACACTAAACGCAGCCTTTAGAATCCTTTTCTGGCACATTTCGCAATTACCACTAACTTCAAAAGTGGCTTTGGTATTTTTCTTCCCTTTACTTTGTCCAGACAAGGCAAGTGGGAGAGTAATTAACATAATTAGTAATATTTTTTTCATGATCTAAGATTCAGATTGATTTATTTAGTAAAAATAGTTATAAGTTCCAACGTAAGCCAGCATAAAGCATTCTTCCAAAAATTGGTGCATATACTTGGGCTGAATCAAAATTAATTCCAAAAGGATCATCTACCCCTACAATAGGGTTTTTTTGAGTATAATTTCCTAGATTTTCTACCCCAGTGTATATTTCAAATTTTTGAGAAAAAGCACGTGTCAACTGACTATTCCATAGCCCATAAGCTGGGGCGTAGGAGTTCCTTAAATCTCGAATTGTATCCACAAGACGTTGCTCTCCAACGGCATGAAAGGTTAAATCCCATCGCCACTGACCTCCTTTTATAGAGCGATCTGTTTCCCAGCCTATATTTCCAAAAAATATGTGTTTAGCCTGAAGGGGTCGTTGCAAGAATCCGGAATTATAGGTTGTTTTTACATCGTAGTTTTTGTAGGCAAAACGAAAATTAAGTGCTTTAAAGGGCGAATAATCAAGGGCAAGTTGAAAACTATTGGCCCTGCTTTTTCCGATTAAATTATAAAAAGATATCCTTCCTTTTTCTTCCCAGTCAACCACTACTTGATCTGTAAAGTCAGTTACATAGTAATCAGCAGTAATATCGCCATTTCCTCCCCATAGGGAGAATATTTTCCTTATACTAACCCCATAATTCCATGCTTTTTCCGGATTAAGTCCATAAATATCACCTCCGTTTTGAGTAATTGAAATTATTCGATTTGTGCCAAAAAGAGTTTGATTTTCTGCAAAAATATTGGCCGCTTTACGACCATTCCCAACAGAAGCTCTTAAAATAATATTTTCTTTAGGCAGATAACGAATATGAACTCTTGGAGTAATAAAATTTCCTAAGCGATTATGTGTGTCAAAACGAACTCCACTCACCAAACTAAAGTTTTCCAAATTATCATAACTATATTCAAAAAAGGCTCCTGCAGAATTATCAGCCCTATTAAAATTAAAAGTGTCAACAGCTTCTATGTATTGATCATATGAAAAATTAATTCCTGCTTTAAACTTGTTTTTAGTATTTCCTATAATAGAGTTGAATAAAAGATTTGCATAAAAACTTTCATGATTTATATCATACTGCCTAAACCCATAATAAGCTTCTTGTTTATGATTGCTGTATGCCGATTGAAAACCAAAACTTTGATATGGTGCTTCAGGAAATACATATCCTACTTTTAAAGAACTATCAAACCTTGCTGTACTGATTTCACTTCCCCAAAGAGCGGTACTATTTCTGTCTGAAGTTGGAGAAAATCCAACAGCCCCAATTTGCTTATCATCTTTCATCCATCTGAAACTTCCAAAACTTACCCATCCTTTTTGAGCATCGGTATATTGCCAACGATTTAAAATATTTACTTGCTTAGCCAAAGGAACATCCAAAAAGGAATCATTGTTCCGATCCACTTTATTAGTGCGTTGATTTCCATGAATAAATATTCCTGTACTCCATTTATCATTTACTTTGAAGTTTCCGTGTGTATTAAGTTCTTGCCTTCCATTTGCTGAAGTGAAAAAATTAAAAAACAAGGGTACGTCAGAGAAAGGTTTTTTTATTTCGGTATTAATTTGTCCAGCAATGCTTTCAAAACCATTGACAACACTCCCCACCCCCTTTGTTATTTGAATACTTTCAATCCAGGTGCCTGGAGTAAACGTGAGCCCATAAGCCTGAGATGCACCACGTACCATTGGAATGTTTTCTTCAGTTATCAGGAGATATGGACTTGTTAAGCCCAGCATTTTAATCTGTTTGGTACCGGTCAAAGCATCCGAAAAATTTACATCGATAGAAGGATTCGTTTCAAAGCTTTCAGAAAGATTACAGCAAGCTGCTTTTAATAGTTCGGCACTATTAACATTAATTATATTCTGAGTTTCAAAATAAGCCTTTTGAATCGCTTTTCGTCTTTGAGTAAGGGTAACTTCATCAAGTGCATCTGAAGTGTTAGTAGAAAGCAAGTGCCTGATTGCTTTATTATCATTAATGGATAACGTATCCGATTTAAACCCAATATAGCTAATAACAAGCTTTTGATTTACTCCAGTAAAAGGTAGTGAAAACGTGCCTTTTTGATTAGTTATGGTGCCTGTTTGTGTTCCCAACCAATAAACATTAGCACCTTCCAACGGGAGAGAATTTTCGCCTTCTTCAACAAGAATAGTTCCCGTAAAAGACACTTGTGCTTGGGCTATAAAGCCAAAAATGGCAATAAATAAAATAGTAAGTTTTTTCATTTTAAGTGTATAAAATTAGTTAGTGATGTAATTCAAAGGATGAAAAACAATTACTAGCCATAGTACACAAAGGAATGCTTTAACAAAATGAGTTGGTTTTTTTGAGGGGGGGGTGGGTTCCAATTCAATTCTTCAATTAGCAATAAAACAGGAGGAATATTTACTGAAAAATCATTCCAAGGAAGTATTGAAAATAAAGTAGCTATAACATCAACCGTTTCAAACTGTATATTTTCAGGTTCGTCATTTTGAAAAAGAAAGGTTGCATCTTTACAACAAGGTGTTTTTGATAACACTGTTTTAGTGGAAGATTCTTTTACTAAGGACTTTATCATTCCACAATTAGATGGATTTTGAGCCAAAGAAATATTTGCAGCTTTTGAACCACAATAATGAACATTTAGTGCAAAGCCTGCCCTAGATCCGAAGATCAAAAAAGCTAAAAAAAGACTTGTTAAATGTTTCATTTTCATGATGTAAAGGTAATACTTTAATCAATAAGTAAAATAATAGACTAGGCGAATTCCATTTCTCAAACCATTTGGGTGATATAATTAATTTTCTAAAACCTCTGTATAAGGGACCTATTCCGTTTTTATTTAAACTAAAAAAATGACTAAAACAAAGTTATAAAACCCTGATATATAGAGCATATTACTTACTTTTGTTATAATTATGTTTCAAGTAGATTTTTCAAATGCACTTTCAGAAGTTTCAGTATTACTGAAAACGAACGTCCCTACTCTTATGGGACTGGAAAAAGTATGTTCCATTTTAAGAAAACATATAGAACACTATGACTGGGTTGGGTTTTATTTTGCTAACTTAAAGAAACAAACACTTAATTTAAAAGCTTTTTCTGGAAACCCTGTAGAACATACTGAAATTCCATTTGGAAAAGGAATTTGTGGTCAAGTAGCTGTTTCAAATGAAAATTTTGTAGTTCCTGATGTATTAGCCCAAGACAATTATTTAGCATGTAGTATTGATGTTCGTTCTGAAATTGTCATTCCACTCTTTTTGAAAGGAAAAAATATTGGACAAATAGATATTGACTCTAAAAAAACAGATCCCTTTACCAACAAAGACTCTATTTTCCTTGAGACTGTTTGTGCCCTGATTTCAAAAACATATAATACTTCACTCTTATATCTTTAATACGATTATGGATTCAAAAAAAATAACCTCAGCACTTATTTCTGTTTTTGACAAAACCGGATTGGAGCCACTTATAGAAAAACTTATTGCAAACAATGTAACCTTATACTCAACGGGGGGAACAGAAACTTTTATTAGAAGTCTTGGACATGAGGTTAATGCAATAGAAGACACAACGGGGTATCCGTCTATTTTAGGGGGAAGAGTAAAAACACTCCACCCAAAAGTATTTGGAGGAATTTTAAATAGAGTTGATGTTGCTTCAGATGAAGCAGAAATGAAAACCCATGAAATACCTTCATTTGATTTAGTCATTGTTGATTTATATCCTTTCGAAAAAACAGTAGCTGGAAATGCTGCTGAAAGTGAAATTATAGAAAAAATAGACATTGGAGGAATTGCCTTGATTCGTGCCGCTGCCAAAAATTTTAATCATGTTTTCTGTATTTCAGACAAAGAAGACTATGCTTCTTTTATAGCGCTGTATTTAAATGCTCAAGGAGCTCCATCTCAAAAAGAGCGAAAAGAATATGCGGTTAAAGCATTCCATACTTCTTCACATTACGACACTGCCATTTTCAATCATTTTAATGAAAAAAAAGATAGATTAAAGTTGAGTGTTAGTAAATCACAAATTTTGCGTTATGGTGAGAATCCTCATCAAGAGGGGCGCTTTTTTGGTCCTTTAAATGAATTATTAGAACACTTACATGGGAAAGAAATTTCATACAATAACCTATTAGATATTGATGCAGCAGTAAATCTAATGCTTGAGTTTTATGAGGGAAAACCAGCTTTTGGTATTTTGAAACATAATAATGCTTGTGGTTTCGCAGTTCGCGACACATTAGTAAACGCATATAAAGATGCGCTTGCGGGAGATCCCGTCTCAGCTTTTGGTGGTGTTTTAATTAGTAATAAAATAATTGATTTGGATACGGCTAAAGCTATTCACTCACTGTTTTGTGAAGTTGTTATTGCGCCGGGTTATGAGAATGAAGCACTGGAGTTATTAAAACAAAAGAAAAATAGAATAATTCTTATCCAAAAACAGATAGAGTTTCCAAACAGAGTAATACGAACCTGCTTAAATGGTGTTTTAGCTCAAGATAAAGATTCAAAAACTGATCAACAAGAAGATTTAACAACTGTAACTGTTACCCGACCTTCAGATGCTGATATTAAAGATTTACTTTTTGCCTCAAAAATATGTAAACACACAAAATCAAATACGATTGTTTTGGCTAAAAATCAACAACTTTTGGCCTCAGGAACTGGCCAAACATCTAGAGTAGATGCATTAAATCAAGCCATTAATAAAGCAAAAAGCTTTGGTTTTAATCTTAATGAATCTGCCATGGCTAGTGACGCATTTTTTCCCTTTCCAGACTGCGTTGAAATTGCAAATAATTCAGGTATAAAAGCAGTTATTCAACCCGGAGGCTCAATTAAAGATAAACTGTCTATAGACTTCTGTAATACCCATAAAATGTCAATGGTTTTTACTGGAACTCGACACTTTAAACATTAATTCATAATTTTAACTACTCAATACAATTAAAAATGGGATTTTTTACAGAAGAAATAGCAATTGACTTAGGTACTGCAAACACCCTAATTATTCATAACGATAAAGTTGTTGTGAATAGTCCTTCAATTGTTGCTATTGATAGATCAAGTGGTAAAGTCATTGCCATTGGCCATGAAGCAAGTATGATGCAAGGGAAAACTCATGAAAACATCAAAACGGTACGACCTTTAAAAGACGGAGTTATTGCGGACTTTAATGCATCAGAACAGATGATTAATCATTTAATCAAAAGTATTCCCACCCTAAGTCGTCGCTTTTTTTCACCTGCCCTTCGAATGGTAATATGTATACCTTCTGGGATTACAGAAGTAGAAATGCGTGCAGTTAGAGAATCTGCAGAACGTGTTAATGGTAAAGAAGTTTATCTTATTCATGAACCAATGGCTGCAGCGATTGGAATTGGAATTGACATAATGCAACCCAAAGGAAATATGATAGTAGATATAGGGGGAGGAACAACTGAAATTGCAATTATCGCTCTTTCAGGAATTGTTTGTGATAAGTCTATCAAAATTGCCGGTGATGTATTTACAAGTGATATTATCAATTACATGCGAAGCAAACACAACTTATATATTGGTGAGCGAACGGCTGAAAAAATAAAGATTATTGTTGGTAGTGTAATGGAGGAATTAGAAAACCCACCAGATCAAATGTCTGTTCAAGGAAGAGATTTACTGTCCGGTAAACCAAAACAAGTAATGATCAACCATACTGAAATTGCAAAAGCACTTGACAAATCTGTAATACGTATTGAAGATGCCATTATGGAAGCTCTATCACAAACGCCGCCTGAGCTTGCAGCTGACATCTATAATACTGGAATATATCTAGCAGGTGGAGGCGCACTTCTAAGGGGTCTTGACAAACGTCTTTCCCAAAAAACAGATCTCCCCATTTATGTTGCCGAAGATCCTTTACAGGCAGTTGTTAGAGGGACTGGAATTGCACTAAAAAATTTAGAGCGTTTTAAAACAGTCTTGTTTAAATAAATAAAATATGCAACGGATCTTAAATGTGTTCGTAAAATATAGAAATTCCATTCTTTATTTATTTTTATTAGGTTTTTCACTAGTTTTTTTAAAAGCTAATAGCAGTTTCCATCAATTAAAATTAAAAAAAATAAGTCTTTTTTTTAGTAGTAGTATTTATTCATTTTCGTTTTCAATTAATCGTTATTTCAATTTAGAGAAAGAAAATCAAAGACTCCTGAAAGAAAATGAAGAGCTCAAATCTATCCAAATAAAATCTAATACCCCTTTTCTTTATACAGATGGGTATAACAATAAAAAAAACTTTCCTTTTGAAGTTCAAAAAGTTAATATTATTAAGAATAGTTTTCAAAGTCAATACAACTATATTATTATAGATAAGGGTGCTGCTTCGGGAATTAAAAGAGAAATGGGAGTGATTTCTGCCGATGGAATCATAGGACTTGTCCAGGCAGTTACAGATAATTATGCAAGTGTCATTTCTATTCTTAATCAAGACATGAAAATTAATGTTCGTTTTAAAAATAGAACCACTTTTGGTTCTTTACTATGGAAAGGTGTAGCGCCTAAAAAATTTAGTGTTGAAGATGTTGTATCAACATCTTCAATTAAAATAGGAGATACGATAGTAACTGGTGGAATGTCATCATATTTTCCGTATGGAATCCCACTAGGAGTTGTTACTAATCTTAAAAATAATATTCAAAATGGATATTATAAAATTGATGCTGAATTATTCGAAAATCCTGCTGAACTATATAAAGCTTATGTAATTGAAAATAGTGATTTTAAGGAAATAAATTCTCTCAAGCAAAACGTAAAGCAATGAATTCACAAATCCTGAAAATGATGGGGTCTTTTGTGCTTGTTATACTTGCGCAAGTATTACTCTTTAATCAAATAAATATTTTTGGATACGTAAATCCAATGCTATATCTTTTATTTCTTGTGATGTATCCGTTTGATCAAAACCAAACCTTTTATATTTTTATTGGATTTGTTATTGGTTTTTTAATAGATCTTCTTTCCCAAACCGGGGGTGCTCATACCATAGCTTCACTTTCCGTGAGCTATCTAAGACCCCTTATAATGAAATATTCTTATGGATTGACTTCAGAGCTACCCAAAAGTATATTAACCGACTCAAGAAAAACTAATAACTTCTTGTTTTTACTTATTTTTATTAGTGTTCATCATTTAATTTACTTTGCTTTAGCATATTTTAGTGTAGATGCTTTCTTCCTTATTATAAAGAATAGTTTACTCACCATGATATTTTCCCTAATTTTAATCTTATTAATATCATCTTTATATAGAGTTAAATAATGATACGAAAGATTACTTTATTAAGTTTTACCATTGGTACCTCTGTACTGTTCATTTTTCAATTAATATCACTTCAATTATTTAATTCTGAATATTCCGAGCTTTCATTAAATAATGCAGTCGAAGAGCGTCCTGTGTTTCCAAATAGAGGATTAATTTATGATAGAAATGGAATCTTATTGGTTAAAAATCAACCAGCCTATGACTTAATGGTAATTCCAGAAAATCAAGAACCTTTTGACACTCTGGAACTAACATCAGCTTTAAACATAGCCAAACAAGATCTTATTACTCAATTAAAAAAAGCAAAACGTTTTTCAAATAAGCATCCTTCGGAAATAATCCGACAAGTTTCAAAGGAAACACGTGCTTTTTTTCAGGAAAAAATGTGGAAATATCCGGGATTTTATTTTCAAAAAAAAACAGTTAGAGACTATACTATTTCAATCGCATCGAATGTCTTAGGATACACAAGTGAGGTGAATCAAGTTGAGCTGAGAGGAAAAACTGATTATATTTTGGGTGAAATGATCGGTAGGCAAGGAATTGAAAAAAATTATGAAACAATTTTAAAAGGAGAGAAAGGGGCTGTTTTTTTTCAAAAAGACCGCTTTAACAGAATTATAGGACCCTATAAAGAAGGAGAGTTTGATATTGCCTTAAAGCCAGCGGAAGATTTAACTCTTACAATTGATGGATTATTGCAACAATATGGTGAGTCTTTATTACAGAATAAAAGAGGAGGTATTGTAGCAATTGAACCTAATACAGGAGAAGTTTTAGCCTTGGTGTCAGCGCCTAGTTTTAGTCCTAATTTATTAATTGGTCGTGAACGTTCAAAAAACTTTAATTCCTTAAAAAATGACACCTTAGGTAAGCCCCTTTTTGATAGGGCCCTTCAAGCGGAATATTCTCCTGGTTCACCCTTTAAAACATTAAATGCCTTAATTGGTTTACAAGAAAATGTAATCACTCCCAAAACAATATTTAGATGTAATAAAGGTCATTCCTATTCAAAGAATGCCTTTATGAAATGTCATTGCAAAATTGGCTCTAAAAATGATTTGTTTAGAGGTATTTATAATTCTTGCAATACATATTTTGCTAAAACATATTTAGGAATAATTAATAGCGCCCCTAGTCCAGGCGAGGGTGTTGACCTTTGGAAAAACCATCTTGAAAAATTTGGTCTTGGAGACTACTTAGGCTATGATTTACCCATCGGTAAAAAAGGCTTTATTCCTGGTAGTAGTTATTACGATAGTTGGTATAAAAAAGGATCATGGGGAGGAACAACTACAATATCAAACGCTATCGGACAGGGAGAAGTATTAACCACACCCATTCAAATGGCAAACTTTACAGCAACTATTGCAAATAGGGGATACTTTATAAAACCTCATTTTAAAAAATCATTTACTCCAACTGAAAAAGATTCTCTTTACGCTAAAAACTATACACTTATAGATACCAAACATTTTGAAACTGTAATTGAGGGAATGCATCAGGTGGTTGAAAAAGGAACAGCAAAAATTGCACGTATAAAAGGCATTGAAGTTTGTGGTAAAACTGGAACTGTTGAGAATTTTATTCGTTTAAATGGTGAAAAAATACAATTAACTGACCATTCAATTTTTATAGCTTTTGCTCCAAAAGAAGATCCTAAAATTGCTATTACTGTTTTTGTGGAAAATGGTTATTGGGGTGGACGTTGGGCAGCTCCTATTGCTAGTTTAATGATTGAAAAATACTTGACAGGAAACGTCAAGAGAAAGTGGCTGGAAAACAGAATGCTTGAAGGCAGTCTTTTAGAAGAATATGCCAAACCTACTTCTGGAACACCGTTTACGATAAATGAATAAAAAAATATTTTTCCGTTTAGACTGGCTGAGTATTTTACTCTATTTACTCTTAGTTTCATTTGGCTTAGTCAATATTTACTCGTCTAGCTTTTCAAATACAACAATCCTATTTTGGGATCTCGATAGCTTAGTTGGAAAACAATTTTGGATTTTCATAGCGTGTCTCGTAATTCTTCCACTTGTACTGGCTGTAAAATCAAATTTTTTTGAACATCTTACCTATATTTTTTATGGTATATCTATATTTAGTCTCTTGGGCCTTTTTATTTTTGGACAAACTATTTCGGGTGCAACCTCATGGTACTCTTTAGGAAGTTTTAGTCTTCAACCTTCTGAATTTGCTAAAATTACCACGGCAATGGTTGTGGCTTTAAATCTAAGTTCATTCCAAAACGACTTGAAAAAAAATACTCATTTACTTAAAATTATTTTATTTGTTTCACTTCCAATGTTTTTGATCATTCTTCAGCCAGATGCTGGCTCTGCACTAGTCTTCATGGGAATATTTTTTGTGCTTATTAGAGAAGGACTTAATCTTAAATTTCTCTTTTTAGCGATGGGTTTATCACTAATTTTTATTTTTACACTTTTATTTAGCCCCTTGAACTTATCTCTAGTAATGGGATTTATTTTTTTCATTATATATAATCTGATAAAAAGAAGATACCCCAAAACAAAAAAAAGCCCCTTTTTTTTGACATTAATTATTGGAATATTATTCTCATTTTCTGTTAGTTTTATTTTCAATACTATTTTTGAACAAAGGCACAGAGATCGTTTTAATATTATTTTAGGCCTCGAAACAGATTCAAGAGGAATCGGATACAATATAAATCAATCTAAAATTGCTATTGGTTCAGGGGGGTTTAGTGGAAAAGGGTTTCTCAACGGTTCACAAACAAAAGGAAATTTTGTTCCAGAACAAGAAACAGATTATATTTTTAGTATTGTGGGTGAGGAATGGGGATTTTTAGGAAGTGTAACCTTAATTCTATTATTTGTAATACTTATTTTTAGAATAATTCATAAAGCCGAACGACACACATCTAGTTACGCCAGAATATTTTCATATACTTTTGCAAGTATGCTTTTTGTTCACTTTTTTGTAAATATTGGAATGACATTGGGTCTAGTTCCCACTGTGGGAATACCATTGCCTTTCATTAGTTATGGAGGATCAAATTTATTAGCCTTTAGTTTAATGCTGTTTATTTACTTAAACTTTGATGCCAATAGACTGGACTATTAATGCTATTTAGCGTTTTACATCAAAGGCATCACGTAAGCTATTTCCTAAAATCATAAAAGCAAGTACCAAGCTCATAATGGCAAGTCCAGGAAGTAATGCTAAGTAGGGCTTCCCTAAAAGTAAATATCTAAAATGATCTTTAACCATACCCCCCCAACTTGGTATTGGTGGTTGAGCGCCAATTCCCAAAAAACTTAACCCACTTTCCATTAAAATAGCACTCGCAAAATTAGCTGCAGAGATAACAATTAAAGGTGCAATAAGCATTGGTAAAATATGTTGTGACAAAATTCTCACATGTGAAAAACCAAGAGCAGCTCCCGCCTGAATATAAAGCTGTTCTTTAACTGATTTTACCTGTCCTCGAACTAGTCTCGCTACCTCAACCCACATGGTAAGACCTACGGCAACAAATACTTGCCAAAAACCACGCCCTAAAGCTAAAGTAATGGCTATTACCATTAACAAAGTTGGAATAGACCAAGTGATATTTATTAGCCACATTATGATTCGATCAATCCAACCACCAAAATATCCAGCAATTGCACCTAAAAAAACGCCTAACACTAATGATATAAAAACTGCCACAAATCCTATTGAAATTGAAATTCTTGAGCCTATAAGAAGTCTACTCAATAAATCGCGGCCATATTTGTCAGTCCCTAAAAGAAATTGTTTCTTAATTAAATAACTTGACTCAATAACACTTTTATTTACTACCCCCAGAAAACTACTAAAAAGTATTTTTTCATAGTAATCTGTTGCGTTACCATATCGTTTATAGGCTAGCCCATCTTTAAACCACTTAATATCTTGAACAGGTATTTCATCATTTGGATTATTATTCCCTGAAAAGAATAAATAAGATTTCTTTTTTTTTATTTGTGGAATGATTAACATTTCACAAATAAATCCGGGGGGCTGAGAGTGAATGGAAAGATGCATTTGATTTCCGTAAGCTGTTTTATCGGGTGCTAAGAAATACGCAAATATTGCAACGAGTGTAACTGTAATAATAAAAAGTAGACTACCAATAGCCCAAGAATCCTGCTTGATTTGATAAAGTGCGCGACTGAACTCCAAAATATATTTTAGTTTTTGACTTCAGCTATTATATTATTACCCCTAAGTTGCGTAGATAAATCTTTTAGTATTTCAATAGCTTCTGAAATATAAATATCCTTTTTAAGAGATTTTTGCCAGCGCTTTCTTTTGATTATTAAATCATCATTCACCTCGACTTCTAATCTTGCTTCTGGGAGCCACTGAAATTCTAGAGAGGATTCGTATTCACCTAACTTCTTAAAACGTTCAGAATAGGTTTTATTTGACTGTCTTGTTGCTTTATAGGATTTGAAATCTAATGAATAAATATAATTTTCTTGTTGCTTTTTAATCCATAAAGCCTGTTCATCAATTAGAGTTATGAATGGATTATCTTTAATACGTTGTTTGCTTCTGGATAAAGAATATTCATAATTATTCATGCCTTCAAATGGTTTGTAAAAAGCTGGTGTAATGCTGTCCCAAGCCAATGGATTATCTTGATCTTTTTCTCCCATGTCAACATAGGAATAGCGATTTGGAAAAACGACATCACTTTTTACTCCTTCAAGCTGTGTAGAGCGACCATTGATTCTATAAAACTTATCAGTAGTTACTTTAAGAGCTCCTAAATCACCATAGGTTCCTCCAGTAATCATTCTATTGAGGTCAAAAACGTTTTGAACAGTCCCTTTGCCAAACGTTTGCTTACTTCCCAGGATGATAGCTCTTTTATAATCTTGTAAAGCGGCGGCAATTATTTCTGAAGCTGAGGCTGAAAATTCATTAACTAGAATTACAAGAGGCCCATCCCAAACAATGCTTGGATCTATATCTTTTAAAACTTCTTTTTTTCCACCCGTGCTTTTTACCTGAACTACGGGTCCTTCCTTTATAAAATAACCTGCCATCTCTACTACTGTTTTGAGTGAACCACCGCCATTATTTCTTAAATCTAGAATAATACCTTTTACATTTTTCTGTTTTAACTGTTCTAATTCTTTTTTAACATCGGTTGCAGCATTGCGTTGGTTGTAATCTTGAAAATTAATATAAAATTTAGGCAACTCAATCAATCCAAAAGATTCCTTATCATTTGTAATTAAGGACGAACGAGCATAAGTCTCTTCCAGAATTACTACATCACGAGTTACTTTAACATCTTCAATTGCTCCATCCACATGCTTAATAGTTAAAATTACTTGGGTACCTTTTGGACCTTTAATAAGTTTGATGGAGTCATCTAAACGCATACCTGAAATATCTACAGCCTCTTTATTTGGTTGGGCAACTTTCAAAATAATATCTCCTATTTCTAATAATTCATCTCTCCAAACAGGTCCACCAGAAATGACCTCAACAATTTTTACTTCCTGATTTCTTTTTTGTAAACGAGCTCCAATTCCTTCAAATTCTCCAGACATGCTAGCATCAAAACGATCTTTTTCACTTGGTGCTAGATACGAAGTATGTGGATCAAATTGTAATACAATTGAATTAATATAAATTGAAAACCAATTTTTACGATTCAAATCATTATAGCGTTCAAAAAAAGCATCCATATTTTCTGAAATTATTTCTCTCGCTTTTTCCTCAAGTTCATTATCTGTTTTCATTACATAGGTTACGTCTTTTTTTAATTTTTGAGCCTCTTCATCTTTTTTTGAGGTGAAGCGCTCTAAGGCATTTAACTTAAGTCGCTTGCGCCATATAGCTCTTAACTCAATTAGATTATTTGCATACGATGCTTTTTTAAAGTCTAAGTTGATTTCATCTTTAATTGAAAAATCGAAAGGAGTTTCAAGAAGAGATTTATAAAATCCTTCAACTTGAGCCATACGTTCCATCAACTTTTCAAATGAAAGATTAAAAAACTCTACTTGGGTGTTTTTAATCTCATTATCAATTAGATAACGATAGGAATTAAAAGCATTAATATCTGATTTTAAGAAAAAACGATGTTGTCCATCAATATTTTCTAGATAACTCATGTATACATTTTCAGAAAATTCATCATTGATATCTTTGGGGTCGAAGTGTCCGCGATCTAAAACATAGGATATAATCTCTAAAAGTAATTTATCCTTGTTAGGATTCTCTTTTTTTAGGGTAATCCCATAAACGAAACCACTCAAAAGAATAAAAGATAAGATCCAAACAAAAGGTCTCATTGATAAAATTTTTAATCTTATTTTCATAAGCTCTAAATATACATATATTCTTATAATTCATTTGTTAATATTGTTTTAAAAGAAAGCCTTTAAAGATTTCTTACATTTACCATGAAAAAAAAATTATGACGTCTAAACCCTTAATATTGGTAACAAATGATGATGGAATTACCGCTCCAGGAATTCGGATGCTCATTGAAGTTATGAACGAAATTGGAGAGGTTGTTGTTGTTGCACCAGACAGTCCTCAATCTGCTATGGGTCACGCTATAACTATAAACTCAACGCTTCATTGTAGTAAAGTGACTGTTTCAGATGGACCACAAAAAGAATATAGTTGCTCTGGCACACCTGCAGATTGCGTAAAGCTTGCAGTCAACGAATTATTAGACAGAAAGCCTGATTTATGCGTCTCGGGTGTTAACCACGGATCTAATTCTTCTATTAATGTTATTTATTCTGGTACAATGAGTGCTGCACTGGAAGCAGGAATAGAGGGAATACCTGCTATTGGATTTTCATTAATGGATTTTCGATGGAATGCAGACTTTCATCCATTAAAAAAATTCATAAAAAAAATAACACTGGAGTCGCTCCTACAGGGAATTCCTCGAGATATTGTTTTAAATGTGAATTTTCCAAAATTAAAAGAAAAAGAAATTAAGGGTATTAAGATTTGTCGCCAAGCAAAAGCAAATTGGGTGGAAGAGTTTGATAAAAGAACAAACCCTATAGGTAAAGAATATTATTGGCTTACTGGAACATTTGTTAATGAAGATAAAGGGGAAGATACTGACGAATGGGCATTAAAACAAGGATATGTTTCTATTGTACCTACACAATTTGATTTTACAGCACATCATAGCATTCAACAACTAAATACATGGGATTTATAAAAAACAAATATTTCCTCTGGGGAATTTTTACCGGTTTACTTTGGACAATTTTTGGTGTTATAACAATTGTTTTTTTTCTTTCAGATACGTCAATAGAGATCAGCCTAATGACACTTTACCAACAAAATAAATTAGGCGGACTTATCTCTATTGCTTCATTAATCAACTTGCCTATCTTTTTTCTAGCACTTAGAAAAAATAAAATGCCATTTGCTAAGGGTCTAGTAACACTATCAATTGCAATGGTATTGGTTATCACTTATTTGAAAATTAATGCCTCCTAAATTTATTCAGTGAAATATTATCTTATTTCTGGCGAAGCATCAGGGGATTTACATGGTTCCCATCTTATAAAAGCTCTTAAAAAAGTTGATCCTAAAGCTTCTTTTCGAGCATGGGGTGGCGATTTGATGGAGCGAGAAGGGGCGTTTTTAGTAAAACACTATCGCGAACTTGCCTTTATGGGTTTTTGGGAAGTTATTTCACATTTACCGGACATTTTAAATAACATTTCGCTTTGTAAAAAAGATATTATTAATTACAATCCTGAGGTAATTATTTATATTGATTATCCCGGTTTTAATCTAAGGATTGCTGAATGGGCTAAAAAGAAAAAAATTAAAAATCATTACTACATCAGTCCACAAGTTTGGGCTTGGAAAGAAAATAGAATCCGTAAAATGAAGGAAAATTTGGATGCTCTTTATGTAATTTTACCTTTTGAAAAAACTTTTTTCGAAAATAAACATCAATTTTCTGTCCACTACGTAGGGAATCCTTTACTAGATTATATTCCTAAACATCCTAAAAATAATTCATTTAGTCAAGACCATGCTATAGTCTCAAAGAAACCTATTATAGCTGTTCTTCCAGGAAGTCGCATTCAAGAAATAAAAAAAATGTTGCCGCTTTTCGTTAGAGTTGCAAAATATTTTTCTGGACATCAATTTGTTATTGCGGGTGCCCCAGGAATTAGTATAGATCAATATAATATATATACCGATACTACCTCGATGAAAATAGTATACAATAGCACATATGATTTACTTCAACACAGTACTGCTGCTCTTGTAACAAGTGGAACTGCAACCCTTGAGACAGCATTATTTGGTGTGCCTCAAATAGTGTGTTATAAGAGTAGTATCCTTAGTTATTGGATCGCTAAAAGAATCGTCAAGCTAAAATTTATTTCACTTGTGAATTTAATTTTAAATCGTTCAGCTGTTATAGAATTAATTCAAGATTCTTTGACAGAGGAAAGTCTTAGTCATCATCTTAAAGATCTTTTAAAAACTTCTAATACTAAAAAAATAAAGAAGGAATATCTCGCATTAAAAACCATTTTAGGGAAAGGTGGAGCAAGTAGTAAAACTGCCCAACTTATCTTTGATCAGGTGAAGAAAAAGAGTCTTTAAAAATCCAAAAAAAATGATAGCTCACTGCCTGAACAGACTGTTTCAACATTAGTCTTTTTAATGAAGTGATTTATGGTAAATCAATTATTAAGTAGATAAAAAAATTTCCTAAAGAAAGTATACTAGAAATTATCCACGAAAACGAGGAATAAAGCTCTTTTTATAATTTTCGAAATCTTCAGGCTTAGAAAAAATTTGATAATCTCCCTGTTTTATCATTTTAAGAAATAATTCTAGTTGCTTTGGTTTTTGATAACCTACAACGGGCATTATAGGTGCACCATTTTCGCTTAAAAAAACCATTGTTGGGTAGCCTTTTACTCCTAAAAACTGAGTGAATTGATGAGTAGCGTTCCTGCCCTTTCTATTAATATCATAATTAGGATTAGAAAATTTTTGATTATAAAAATTAATCTCTTCTTGTCCTTCTGCATTAAATTTCACAGCATAATAATGTTCACTAATATAACTTGAAACGTCTGGATTTTGAAAAGTATTTTTATCTAGTAACTTACAAGGTCCACACCAATCGGTATAAATATCCATGAAGATTTTTTTAGGTATTTTTTTTTGAGCTTCCATGGCTTCTGCTAGAGTCAACCATTCTATTTGTTGGGAACTAATAGTAGTTGTAGATAAAATAAAAGCGGTGAAAAGTATTATATTTATTTTCATTGACAAATGTATTAATGAATATTTCCCATTAATTTTTTAAGTAAAGGTGCGGTTAATAACACAATAATACCTACTCCAATTGCATATTTAGAAATAAGATCAAAACCTCCAATATAAATATTTAAAGTATCCATTCCTCCCACATTAATATCTTCACTTTCAATTGCTAATTGTTTACCAATAAAACCAACTAATTGAAATGCATATGCAGAAGATAAAAACCAAACACCCATCATAAATGCTACCATTCTTTTAGGAGATAAATCTGTTATTTTAGATAAGCCAACAGGTGACATAAATAGTTCTCCAATAGAAAGTAAAAAATACATTAATAATAAATAATTAAAAGGCACCATTCCATCTTCATTAGCAGCATTACCACTCATTGCAAGTACAAAGAAACTAATGCCTGCAATAAGTAATCCAAAACCAAATTTATAAGGAGTTCTTGGGTTTATTTTACGTTTATTTAAGACCGTCCACATCCAAGATATTGGAAGTGCTAACAAAATAATAAACATTGAATTTAAAGAATTTGTTTGGGCTGCATCCAAATAAGTAAGCATCACATTTCTAGAAGCAAAGAGAGTAATTACACTACCTGATAGTTCATGAAAACCCCAAAAAAGGGTCATAAATAGTGTAATGGCTATAGCAACAAGTAACTTTTTCCGTTCTTCTAAAGTTACCTTGCTTAAAACGAAAGCCAAATAACCTATAATAAATATTCCAACTATTTTAAAAATTAGATTAACAATATTTTGATCTCCAAACATTCCTCCAGCTGCTGCCTTATAGCTAGCTAAAAGGATTGCAATTAAAGGAGCAGAAAGAAATGCTATAATTGTAATCCAATTTCCTTTGGAAACTCCAAAGGTTTTTATTAATAATTTTTCTTTGGAGGGAGCCATTCCTTGAGCACCAAAAACACCATCTTTAATTCCTTTCCAAAAAAACAATAAACCGGTTAACATACCAAACCCTGCTAATCCAAATCCGTAATGCCATCCATAAGAACTTCCTAGCCAACCACACAATAATGGAGCGATCCATCCGCCTATATTAATTCCCATATAAAAAATGGTAAATCCAGAATCTTTCCTTGGGTCTTTTTCACCATAAAGCGATCCTACAAAAGTTGAGATATTTGGTTTAAAAAAACCGTTTCCAATAACAATAAAACCAAGAGCAAGAAAAAAAGCATAATCATTTTCTATTGCTAAAACAAAATGTCCAAGTGCCATTAAAACACCTCCCAGAAAAATGGATTTTCTAAACCCTAAAATGACATCAGAAATTCTACCTCCCACAACTGTGGATGCATAAACTAAAGAACCGTAAGAAGCGTATACTGCAGCGGCTGCAAAATCCCTTTCAACTAGTTCTAGGAAAATTACATTAACCATGTAAAGAGTCAACAAGGCACGCATTCCATAGAAGCTAAAGCGTTCCCATAGCTCTGCAAAAAATAAATAAAACAAACCTTTTGGATGTCCAAATAATGTATCGTTCTGAATTTGGTTTACAAAAGTCGGTGTTGCCATAAATAGTTTTCTAAAGATTTTGATATATAAAGTTAGTCATTTTGGTGTACAGATGGTTTCGAGTATTTCCTCCAAAAATTCCATGATTTTTATCTGGATATATCATCCATTCAAATTGCTTATTTGCTTGAATTAGAGCCTCAACCATTCGCATTGTGTTTTGAACATGAACATTATCATCCCCTGATCCATGAATAATTAAAAATTTACCCTCCAGTTGATCTGCATAATTAAGAGGTGAATTTAAGTCATAACCTTGAGGGTTCTCTTCAGGAGTTCGCATAAAACGCTCTGTGTAGATAGTATCATAAAAACGCCAATTAGTTACAGGAGCTACTGCAATTCCAAAAGAAAAAACATCATTACCCTTTAGTAGGCAATGTGCAGCCATATGTCCCCCAAAACTCCAGCCCCAGATTCCTATTCTTGAATTATCAATAAAAGGAAGACTTCCTATTTTTCTTGCTGCTTCAATTTGATCTAATGCTTCGTACTTAACCAAATTCAAATAGGTAGCCTTTTTGAATTTAGCACCCTTTAAACCTGTGCCTTTTCCATCTACACAAGCTATGATATATCCTTGATTTGCTAATGATTTGTGCCAAAGTAAACGATTATTTCCCCAACGATTTGAAACCTCTTGTGATCCGGGTCCTGAATATTGAAACATTAAAATAGGATATTTTTTAGAAGCTTCAAAATTATTAGGTTTAATCATCCACATATTTAAAGACTCTCCATTTACATTAAGTGTAGAAAATTCTTTAACTGGCAATTTGAAAGAACTAAGATTTTTAATAAGTGTATCGTTATTCAATATTTGCTTTAATGGCTTATTTTTTCTTGTTGCATAAAGCGTATAAACTGGGGGTGTTTGTTCATCTGAATACGAATGAATGTAATAAGCTCCGCCAGCACTAAAGGTTGCACCATTCGTTCCTCTTGTTTCATGAAGAACTCTTTTTCCATTACCTGAAAGCTTTACTGAGTAAATACCTCTTTCTGTGCTACTGCCTTCTACAGATTGATAATAAATTTCTTTTGCTTTTTCATTAAATCCATACAGCTCTGTTACCTCCCAATTTCCTTTAGTAACTTGGTTTAGTAAAGCACCATTCCTGTCATAATGATAAACATGATTATATCCATCACGTTCGCTAGTCCATAAAAAAGTAGCATCCTCTAAAAACTGCAAATTATCATGAATGCTTACATATGCCTCATCTTTCTCTTCCAGAAGAAGTTGCATCTTACCTGTTTTTGGAATCCATCGCCAAACTTTCAGATGGTTTTGATGCCTGTTTAAGGTTTGAATAATTAAACCGTTATTTCCTTCTTCAAACTTAATGCGAGGAATATAGTAGGGGACTTCTCCTTCAAAAGAAATACGCTTCTTTTTTCTGTTTTCTACAGTAAAGTGATGCAATGTAATTTTTGAGTTTTCTTCTCCAGCTTTTGGATACCTGAAACGATATGGAAACTGGTAAACATCTTTTCCATAAATATCCATTGAAAAAATAGGTACTTTTGTTTCATCAAAACGCATATAAACTAATGCTGAAGAGTCTGGGCTCCAATCAAATGCTCGAACAAATCCAAACTCCTCTTCATATACCCAATCTGAAATGCCATTAAGGGTTTTATAGTCTCCATCAAAAGTGACTTGAACTTTCTTTTGACTTACTAAATCTTTTATAAATAAATTTCGCTCAAACACATATGCTATCTTAGTTGCGTCTGGAGAAAATAATGGTTCTTGAATCTTATTATCAGATATTTTATGTAACTCTTTGTTTTTTTTATTATACGTCCAATATATTGCTTCTTTTGATCTTCTATAAATAGAGTTTACTTCGGTTTCTAAAATGATTTTTTCTTCGTTTTTCGAAAATGAATAATTAGAAAAAGAAGTTATTTCTGGGAGATTATCTGAGGATACTATTATAGTTCCAGAATTAACTTTATTGAAATCGTATTGCATTACAGTGGTAGTGGCTTTTTGACTAGTGGTCTCTAAAACAGTATAGCTCGTTCCATTTTTCATAGATCGTACAGATTCTAATCGTACTGGATTATAATTTCCATTCCAGAGATCATTAAGCGAAATAGTAGGTGGCTGTCCAAATATCAGATTTATAAAAAAGAATAAAAAAATGATTTTTTTCATATTAAGTTTCCGTGTATGCAATTTAGTAAAATCTACTCAATCATAATTTATACTGGGATTCAAAATCTGTATCTTTATAAAAAAATAATATGGATAAGAGGATTGACGGGTTTTCCAAACTATCAAAAGAAGAGAAAATTGATTGGATTACTCGCACTCATTTTAAAAACTCAACCGCTGCAGCCTCTCTGCTAAGCTCATATTGGAATTCGGATCCAAGTTTACAAACACAGCATGATGAATTCATCGAAAATACACTCACTAACTTTTACATGCCTTTGGGTGTAGCACCAAATTTTTTAATTAACAAATCCCTCTTCACATTACCAATGGTAATAGAAGAGAGTTCGGTAGTAGCTGCTGCTGGAAATGCAGCAAAATTTTGGTTAAATAAAGGAGGTTTTAAAGCTGAGGTGATCGATACCTTAAAAGGAGGACAAGTACATTTTCTGTATAAAGGAAACCCTGAACTACTCTATGCCTTTTTTAAAAAAATCAAAAAACCCCTGATAAATGTCACTTCAGAATTGACTCAAAAAATGGAGCTTCGTGGTGGAGGGATTGTAAGCTTAGATTTAGTATCTAAAACAACTGCTCTTCCCAATTACTATCAATTAGATGTTCGCTTTAAAACTGCAGATGCCATGGGTGCTAATTTTATTAATTCTTGTTTAGAATCATTAGCCACAGCTTTTGAAAACCTTGCAGCAAAAGAAACTTTTTTTATGAAAAAAGAGGCCTCAATTGAAATATTAATGAGTATACTTTCAAACTATGTGCCTGAATGTCTCGTAAAAGCAAGTGTTTCTTGTTCCGTTGATGAGATTGAGCATCAAGAAGGTATTTCTGGAAAGAAATTTGCTGAAAAAATAGTACAGGCAGTTGCTATTGCTAGTTGCGAAACTTTTCGAGCCGTAACCCATAATAAAGGAATAATGAATGGAGTTGATGCCTTAATTATTGCAACTGGTAATGACTTTAGAGCCATAGAAGCTGGGGTACACGCATATGCAGCTCGTAATGGGCAATATACATCCTTAAGCAAGGCCTCAATTATTGATGATCAATTCACTATGGAGTTGATACTTCCCTTAGCACTGGGAACTGTAGGTGGACTTACTAAACTTCATCCAATGGTAGGATGGAGTATGGAACTTTTGGGAAATCCTGATGCCAAGAAATTAATGCAAATTGTAGCCGTAGCTGGCTTGGCACAAAATTTTGCTGCATTACGCTCTTTGGTCACCTCAGGGATTCAGAAAGGACATATGAAAATGCACTTATTTAATATTTTAAATCAATTAGGTGCAAAGCCAGTACAAAAAGAAGCTGCTCTTAATTATTTTAAAAAAAATATGGTAAGCGTAAAAGCCGTAAGTGATTTTTTACACTCAAATGAAACATAAAACACTTTCTTTTTACGGACGCGGAAAATTACTACTTACTAGTGAATATGCAGTTTTAAACGGTGCACGTGCCTTAGCACTGCCCTGTTCAAAAGGTCAAAAATTAACTTTCGAACCTCTAGACTCCAATGAATTATTGTGGGAAAGTTTTGATATAAATAATAATTCTTGGTTTAAAGCAAAATTTCAATTGCCTTCATGCTCTATAATAAACTCTTCTAATACTTCTATTTCGAAGAGATTATGTTCAATATTAAGAAGAGCACAAGTACTTAATCCATATTTTTTAAAAAGTCAAGGAGGACGGGTGAAAACATTCTTAGAATTTGAAAGACTATGGGGTCTTGGTAGCTCTTCTACCTTGGTGTCTAATATTGCAAAGTGGGCAAGTGTAAATGCATATGATTTATTAGAACATAGCTTTGGAGGGAGTGGCTACGATTTAGCATGTGCAGTTTCAAAGAATCCCATTTGTTACACCAGAAACAAATTACATCCTCTTATTGAAAAAGTATCTTTTAACCCTGCTTTTAGAGAAAACTTATATTTTATATTCCTTAATCAAAAGCAAAGTAGTCTTGATTCCATAAAAGGAATAAAGCCTTCTACCTTTAGCAAGGAGTCCCTCAAAGAATTAGATATCATTACCAATGATATATTGAAATGTAAAACTCAGGAATCATTTAATATTCTTATTAAAAAACATGAAAGAATGTTATCTGGAATACTTCAAAAAAAGACAATTAAACAACTTTTGTTTTGTGATTTTGAGGGCGCTATTAAAAGTCTTGGTGCTTGGGGTGGTGATTTTATTATAGCCTCAGGAGATTCAGATTCTCCTCGCTATTTTAATCAAAAAGGGTTTGAAACTGTTATTCCATTTGAAGAGATGATCTACTCGTGTAAATGATTTGGTAATTTATAAAATTAAAAAATTCATAAAAAACCCTCAAATGAATTTAGGTGGTTTAATGTAAAAACCACTATTTATTAATAGTAAAGTGCTCTGTTATCATCAATAGTAGCGACAGACTCTAGTGCTTTAAAAACACTTTCTGTAAGTCTAGAACTGACGTTGCGCATCGTTTTATTAATAAAAGGAGTATAGTCTTCCAAATCATCAACTATATTTTTTTTCAATAATGTTACTTTAAACACCCCATTTTCGCCTTTGATAAAATCAGAGGTTTGTCCTTCCTCTAAAGCAAATGCAACTCCTACAACGTAAGGTTCGTCTCCAGCACCAACTAAGGTTGGATTCTTTTGATTTATTGCTGATGCATTTTCAATCGTTCTAATATCATCTCCCACTAGATCATTTAATGTTGTTTTATCTTTAAATTGTTTTTTAATAAGTGCTGCTTTTTTCTCTTTTTCAATAATTTTTTGTACCGGATTTTTAACTTCATCAATATTAGCAAGTCCTTCTTTTAAGTCTGCGGTTAATTGAACAACTGCATATCCTCCTTTAGGAAGTGAAAATCTTTTAATATCTCCCACATTTGTTTCTTCTTCAAAAGCCCAACGAACAATTGTTCTTTGCCCTACCAAACCGGGTAAATTTTCTTCTAAAGCTGTAATATTCTTTACAGGACGTACAGCATATTTTTTTTGATCTGCAGTGGCTATAAAGTCTTTAGCATCATTTGAATCTATCTCAAATTGAGTTGCATTTCTAAAAACTTCATTTGATGTTTTATCAGATGGAACAGCAGCAACAGCAACATCAGCAATTAATGCCAAATCATCTTTATCTGTTACCTTAATAACATGAAAACCAAACTCTGTTTCTACCAATCCAACTTTGCCAATTCTATTTTTATTAGTGAAATCATAAAATTCTTGAGCCATATCACCTTCTTTAAAAAATCCAAGATCACCTCCTCTTGTCTTGGTAGGTCCATCCGAATATTGTTTAGCTAAATCCTCAAAATCATTTGATTTTCTTTTTGTTAAACGCAAGACTCTATTGGCTTCTCTTTTAGCTTCAGTTTTTGAACGTTCTACATTTGATGATGCTCGAGTAGCTCCTTTGTAAGGAATTAAAATATGACTTGCCCTAAGAGATGCATTTTTCTTTAAATCAATAAGTCTGGAGATCTTAAACATATCACCGTCACGATAAGGACCAAATACTTCCCCTTTATTTAGTTTAAATAAAATATCAGCATATTCATTATTGAACTGACCTCTTGAACGAAACACTGAGTCAAATGAAATTTCTGAATATTCATCTATAAAATCTGCAATGTTTTTTGTCTTTCTAAAACCTTCAATTGTGTCTGTAAGTTTTGACACATCATTATAAGCAATGCGTTCTTCTTTAAGAGCATCTAAACGAAGCCTGATTGAAGAAAGATCGTCTTGTGTTGGATTTTCTTCAAACAAAACAAATTGTATATTTTTAGAGGCTTTCCTTTGGTAATCATCAGCATGAGAATTTATATAGTTTTTGATTTCAGCATCAGAAACTACAACTAGGCTGTCTTCTATAGTGTCAAATGGAATTTGAACATATTGGATATTAATATTGTCATTTTCGAGGTGATAACTTTGTTTTGCTTCAGCCTCTGTAATACCTGCGCTTGACATAATTAGGTCTAAATATATTTTTTGTTTTGCAACGCCAATAATACTTTCTTCTTGAAATTTCCAATTATCATAGGCGACTGGATTTTCAACTTTCATTTGAGCAATATAATCTGTAAAGATTCCAAAGTCAAAGAAACCTGCCTCATTTTGAAAATTAGGATTACTTATAACATTTTCATCTGAAGAAATAATTTGCTCTAACTGATCTTTTCCTGCATCAATTCCTAAACTCTCAAATTGTTGCTCAAAAATAGTATTCCTTAATGCTTGATTCCAAACTAAATTTACAGATTGTAATGTTGAATAGTTGTATGTTCTCTCTGTTTGCTCAACCATCTGACGGAAAAAGCTTATTTCAACTTCATCGTCATTGATAACTGCAACAGGGTCAGTGGGGCCTGTAGTTGCAGAATTTGCACCAAAAACTCCTGAGATTACAAATGCGAAAAGCGCCATTCCGATTACTAAAATCAAGAAAATGGATCGCTGTCTAATTTTTCCTAAAACGGCCATAGTTGCTACTTTTGATAGTTTGCGAAATTAAGGTATTCCTTTGAATTAAGAAAGCGCATTGTCTTTAAATAGTTTTCTTAGAGAAAAAGGATTAACTCATTTCTGTTTTTGTTAGTGTAATCTGCTCCAATTTAGTGGCAGATACTTTTTCAATTTTCATTGTAAAAGGAGGAATTTCAATATAAGTATCTTTATCAGGAATTTCTCCTGTAGTATATACTATCATTCCTCCTAGAGTTTCATAAAATTCACTTTCCGGCAAATCTAAATCATATTTTTGATTGAGATAATCTACTTCTAACCGTGCTGAAAAAGAATATGAATTTTCCGTTAATTGTTTTTCTAAATGGGCAATGGTATCGAATTCATCTTCAATTTCACCAAATAATTCTTCTACAATATCTTCCACAGTAACTATCCCTGAAGTTCCTCCATACTCATCAATAACTACGGCTATGCTTTTGTGTTGACGTGTTAATAATTTCAATACATCATTTACAAGCATTGTTTCCGGAATATAGGCAACAGGCAGTAATATGTTTACAAGGGTTTTAGGCTTTTTAATAATCTCAAAAGCATGAACATATCCTAAAATATGGTCGATAGTTTCTCTGTAAACAGGTATTTTAGACAAGCCGGTAGAAATAAACAATGCTTTAATATCTTCAATAGAGGTTTTTTCTTCAACTGCAATAACTTCTGCACGTGGAACCATCGCTTCCCTTGTTTTAACCTCAGAAAAATCTAATGCATTTTGGAAAATTTGAATTTCAGAATCCAAATTTTCTTTATTATTGTAAGACTCAAGCTGTTCATCAATATAGTTTCCTAATTCTACTTTTGAAAAAGATAATTGAACTTTATCTGAGCCTGTTTTAAAAAATTGCTTTAGAATTACATCGGTAAATTCAATAATTAAAAAAGTAATAGGGTAAAACAATACGAAAAAAAAAGCTACTGGAATTGAGAATATTTTTATAAAAGTATTTGCATATATCTGAAAGAAAACTTTCGGTAAAAACTCAGCGGTTAATAATATAATTGCTGTAGAAATTAATGTTTGATAAAAAACAATAAGTAAGCTAGCTTCTCCTGATAAAAATGTCTGTGGATAAAAAATCTGTAAAATCCTGTCACCCATAAAAATTCCATAAAGCACTAAAGCTATATTATTTCCAAGAAGCATTGTAGCAATGAATCGGGAGGGTTTTTGGGTAATACTTTTTAAGACTTTAGAGGTAAAACCTTGTTGTGATTTTTCAATCTCAAGATAAATTCGATTTGAAGAAACAAAGGCAATTTCCATACCTGAAAAAAAGGCAGAGAGAATCAAGCATACAATAATAATTAAATCTGTTTGGATCATTTAGATGAATTGGACCGCTTGTCAAATTTCTTTCGATAATGTCTTCTAAAAATAGCCATAAAAATTGAAACACCTGCGAAACCTGAAAATAGAATGGCTTTTGAAGGTTCACTATTCCATTTTATATAGGCTTCGTATATCGATATAACGGCAATTACCCAATATAATATTTCAGAAATTAAATGTTTTTTCATTTCTATTTTAAGGTGTCTAAAGGTTCCGAAACAGTTATGGTTCCAATCAGGTTTCCTGTCTGGAATTTAGTAAAATCTTTATTTGTATCTAATCTGAGGGCATCAAAATCGTAATCTTTATCTTTAAATTTAAAGGGTTTTTCAGTGAAGAGCCATTCCGTTTGCGCATCCCAAAAAAGTTGGTCTGTTGTAAGTAAAGAACCATCATATGATTTTAATTGAACATTTCCCCTAAGATCAATAAGTTTAGTTTCATCATAAAGAATTCCATAATCTGCTAATACTTCATTTTCATTACCAGCTGAATCAAAAAAAACTACTTTAAGGCCTTCTGGAAATTCTGCATAACGAAAACTAAGGTTGGTAAAGTCAACGTGTTTTGGCGATGTTAAAATAGCTTGAATCTTCATGGAATCAGTATAAATCATCCTTATGTTATATGCAGTAGCTAAGGGATCTTGGCGGACAACAGTCAGTTCTTTTAATACGTCCGAATTATCTTCACAAGAAATTGTAAGAGTTGTGAATAAAATCATGACCCTTAATAAGTTGTTTGATAGAAAAAAATTCATTTTTTAAAGTGAAGGCACCTTAATACTTCTATTTATCCAACAATTAAATTTTATTGTTGTTCCTTCATTTCCTTCCGTAAATATATCTGTTTTACTTGGTGCTCTCCCACCATAACTATTGGTAGTTTGATTGACTATTTTCTTGAGGGAAGTATCCACTTTCCCTGCTTTTCGAGCTGTTTTTTCTGCAAGCCAGTAAACCGCGCGCTTATTAAATTGAGAATCACCACACTGATTAGCGCTTTCTGCATATAAACTAGCAATCAATAAATAGGCTCGCCCTAATGAAGGTTGGTATCCTAGTGCTTTATTAGCATAATTTCGAGCAGACGATTTTCGCCCAGAAGCTTTAAATTTATTTGCAATCTTCATTAAAATTTTAGCTTTTTTATAGTTGTCCTGTTCTAATGTTATTGACTCCTCATAGTACTTCAAAGCTTCTTTAGAATTCCCTCTCTTATCATTTAACAATCCGAGGTAATAGGCAGAATCAGCTGAAGGATCTAAAGAATGAAAAGCCTCTACTAAGGTAACAAACAATGGATCATCAGAACATTCCTTACTATCCATCCTACTCACTGCACGTTTTAACCAAACAACATCATCTTTATTTGCATCAAAGTTTTTTTGATACAAGGGTATTAGGTTTTCACATGTAGCTTCCTTGACTATAATTGCATCAAGATTTCTCAAGTAAGTTCCAATTGCATTTGAATTTATATTGTAAACTCTTTTGTTTCTAGTTTCTTTGCTAGATAAAGCAGTTCCAGATTCTTCTTTCTTAAGTATAATATCTAATTTTTTGGCTAAAGCTGTACTTTCAATATCAAATTTTTCTGAAACCTCCTCGTATTGTTCAAATAACAACTCCATTGTTACTTCTTGGTCCCCTGCTTTGTATCGGTCGAAGTATGTTTTGAAATAGTTATATAGTAATTTAGGGTTTGTAAAGCTTGTAGGATCTTTTTGATAGGCCATATCAAAAGTGTCGTAAACTTCTTTTAATGTTCCAATCTTAAAATCTAAGAGGGCTTGAGCTTTTTTACTTATAACATCACCAATAATACTTTTATTCCTTCTTTGTGGAAAATATTCAATCCATTCCCCATAAAGTTTAATGATGTCTTCTTTTGCAGAAGCTACCTCTTCAGGTGTTCCATTTTTAATTAGATCTTTTAATATTCTTTCACCGTAAGAATAAATAGCTGCATTAATTGAGGGACAGCTTTCTCTAACCTTCATCCATGGTTGGAAAGCAGATTTATAATTTTTTACTTTTGCAAACTCTGCAAAAATGGATAAATCTTGCATGCACGTATCATTATCTTGAGCTAATACGGGCAAATGAAATAAAAGAGTTAAAACCATTACTCTTAAAACAAGTATCTTTTTCATTTTGTTAATTTTAATTATATTTCCTTTTAATAAACCAAATATCGTTTAACGATAGTCCAATGCGCAAGGCAATGAGGGATTCTTTAACCAAATTATTTTCTTTTTGACCGCGTTGGCTAAATTCAAGGCCAATATTAACATTTGAAAGGCCTCCCAAAGGTAATCCTATTCCTAAAGATATGCCAGTTTCTGTTAATGGAGTATTATTTACTATTAGACCCATTTGTTCAGAACGAAAACCAAATCTGTAAACAACTCTACTCCAGAAATTTGTAAACGAAGTGTAATTTGGAATATAAAATCCTCCTACAGACCATTGTTTGGAATCTCTATAGCTGATATTGTCCCGTTCAAAAAAATTATTTTCAAAATTAGCTGATTTAATTAAATTTCTTTGAATTCCTAAAAACCATTTTTTGTTTTTCCCAAAACCCACACCAGCGCGTATTGTTTCCGAAATATCTAAAGAAGTTTTTTCCAGACCAAAAGGCTGAAGATCAACTTCAACAAAATCTGAAAGTGACTCACTTAAAAGTGATTGGGTATAAAATATTTGGTCATTTTGAGATGTTAGTGATGCCTCTGGTTGATAGGAAATCATCCCTTGGAGCTTGAATTTCTTTTTGATGGGAATAATTGTTTGTGCAGAAAGTAAGAAGTTTAAACCTGACAAACTAGATTGATTCGTAAGAAAAGTACCGTTATCTATCCCCTCTGTAAACTGACCTGTTCTGTAAAATAGATTTCCAAAATTATAATTAATGGTAGCCCCAAAAGAAAGAAATTTTGTTAGTGGAACCCCTACTGATATATAGGTTTGGTTTACACCCCCAGTACCTTCATAACGATTTAATGTTTCGAAACCATCTACTCCAGAGACACCTTCAATTCTATAGCCCACTGAAGAATAAGGAATTATACCAAATCCAAATCCAAAAATTCCTGCAGGAATACTAACCGATAAATAGTCAAGGGAAGCAGTATCAGCATTTGTAGATTCTGTAATAGAAGCAATATTATTATTCTGGTAATTTACACCAACTGAGTAGGTAGTTAATTTCAAAAAAGCATAACTAGCTGGGTTATTTAAATTTGCATGAATAGAATCTGTAAAGACGTCTAAACCTCCCATATGCCTAGTTGCCTGAGTTCCACTAAAGTTACGCTCTCCCAAGCCACCTGAAGAATAAGGAGAAGCTGAACCGCTTTGAGCTAACACTATGCTAGTCATTAAAATAAAGAGAAGAGACCAATTTATTTGTGTCATGAAATTGAATTCATTAATAGTATATGATTCAAACCTTTAGCTAAAAAATTTGAATGGGCAAATATGCTATTTTTAAATGGTTTTGGCAACATTTCTGCATCTCCACCTGTTAAAATAATAGTTAAATACTCATGTTTTAGTTGATAAGCTTCAATCACACCCTTTAATTCATTGATAATTCCATTATAAACTCCTGAATGAATTGCTGATTCTGTTGATCTCCCATGGTCTTCTTTTGTTTTTTTTGGGATTAATAGAGGTAGTTTCCCTGAATAGTCATGCATACTTTTATAACGCGTTGAAAAGCCCGGACTAATTGATCCCCCTTGATGTACCCCATCTCTATTCAATAAATCATAGGTTATGCAACTTCCTAAATCAATGACTAGGACATCTTGTTTTGGATATAAATATGCACTTGCTGCCAATAAGGCAATGCGATCTTCTCCTAGCTCTAACGAAGGCTTATAGCATGTTGTAAAAGGTAATTTTAAATCAAATGAGCAACGGAACAATTTAAACTTTTTTAATGCAAATTGAAGTAGTTTTTCTAATGAACCATTTACATCTGAAAGTATTGCTTTTGATAAGCCTGGATAGATATTCTTTATTTTATTTAACGAAACTTCCCAATTGATTAATTCTTCTGAAAAAGCATCTAAAATAATATCTTTATCAAACACATAGTATTTAATACGTGTATTACCGATATCAATAATGAGTTGCATCTATTTATTTTATTCAACTTGTAAAATTACAAAGAAAATGTACAGAAATGTTTTTTCTAAGATAAAAGGCGTTTATATTTGCACTTGCTAAAAAGCGGGGTACCTTAGCTCAGTTGGTAGAGCAAAGGACTGAAAATCCTTGTGTCCCTGGTTCGATTCCTGGAGGTACCACATTTTAACCCTATAACTCATTGATTTATAGGGTTTTTTTGTATATGTTTTAGTAAATACATCTTATTCATTTTCTATTTGAGGTTTATCTACAATGTCTATTTGAAAATCAATTTTAGAATCGCCTGACGAAATTTTGACTACATCTTTATCTATTTTTTTAAATTCTTTAGAGCTATCATTATAGTGATTTACAACTGTACCGAGTGTATTTCCTAATTTTTCATGATAAGTTTTATATGCATTTAAATGATTTGATAATTTTTCAACATTCTTCAAAACATCTTTTATTGAATCTTCAATTTTCATATTATTTAGTGCTTTATTTGTTACTTGAAGCATAGGAAATAAACTCATTGGAGAAACAATCATGACTTTCTTTTGATATGCATAAGAAACCAAATCTTGTTGATTAATTTTTAATGCCCCCACTCGACTGTTTAATATATCTTGGTATAAACCGTCAGCAGGAATAAACATATATGCATAGTCGACTGTTCCCTCATTTGGTCTTATATATTTAGCGGTTTCATCGATTCTATTTTTAATGTCTGCTTTAAACTTTTTTTCAAGACTTTCTAATTCCTCTTTATCTAATGATTCTACCATTTTATTGTAATTATCTAAAGAAAATTTTGCGTCAATAGGTATTATAAAATTATTGACTTTTACTATTGCATCAACAACTTCATTGTTTTTAAAAGAATATTGCATTTGGAAAAGTTGTGGAGGAAGGACGTTAGAAAGAAGGTTTTCTAATTGAATTTCACCAAAAATTCCTCTTTGTTTTTGATTTCCAAGAATTTTTTCAAGAGTTTTCATTTGATTTGCAAAACTCAGGACTCTTTCATTAGTCCCCTTTATTTTTTCAAGTTCAGAGGTTACATCCTTCATAACTTGATCAGATTGTTTGAATCGATTAGACATGTTTTCAGAGGATGATTTAGTGAAATCATTCATTTGTTTATTAATTTCGCTTAATCTAGACTCTATGTCAATTCTGCTGTCTTTTGAATTTTTATCAATTTCTTTTCTAACTTTTTGAATTTGATTAATTAATGATTCTGAAAAATGAATTAAATCACCTGTTCCAATTTTGTTTGAATTACTTTTTAAACTATAAACTAAGTAAGCTATAGCCAATATTAATAAGACCAATAAGACTGAAATTACTTCCACAATAATTTTTTCTTTTAATTATTTAAAAACTTTTAAATTTAAAAAACTATAATGGTTTAGAGTATTATTGAAAAGGAATTTTTTGAGTAAACTGTGATATTCCGTCAACATTTATAATTTGAATTTGAAGTTCAAATGTTTTCCAATTTATTTCAATTTTTCCAAAATTTAACATCGTCAATAAGGGACTTATTCTGTATTGATTGGGTTCGTCCTCAAGGGAGTCATAGGAGTGCGTTAATCCACTCGAGGTAATATCATAAATCCAATAATTTGGCTTAATTTCTTGAGAAGATACTTCAGCAATATGACGATCACCACTTAAATAAATTGGTGTCTGAATTGAATATTTAACAAGTAAATCAAAAAATCTTTTTTGAGCTAATGGAAAATTTGCCCATTTTTCATAAGGATGCTCAGAAGATAGTAGTTGTATTCCACCTGCAAATAAATTAATAGTTGCATCATTGGCAGAAAGTTCCTTTTCTAACCAGTTCCATTGATCGGTTCCCAAAAGCAATCCTTTATTTTTCTTGTATCGCTGGTTTGGACTAGGGTCTTTTTCGTAATCTTCTTTAAAATAACGGACATCTAATAGGTATAAACAAACCCTTTGGGCACCTCTGCCAAAACAATAACTTTGATACGCACCATCCCTTTCTTGAGCAGGATGGTTTTTTGGAATCTTAAGAAAATCAAAAAGCAGCTTCCTACTTTCTTTCTTTTTTGAAAAGCTAACTCCAGCATCATTTTCTCCAAAATCATGATCGTCCCAAACGCCAAAAATAGTTGTGTTTTCTGCTAGTTCTTTGTAAGCAGGGAGTTGCTTTTGTAGTGCATATTTTTCGGACAAATCTTTCATATTACCATTTTCGGAATATACTATATCTCCCAACCATACCCATACTTCTGGATCTTGATCTGTGATAGTATCCCAAATTTTGGGATCTAAATCTGTTCGGTTACATGATCCGAAATATAAAGAATTAAGAATCTTTGAACTGGAAACATCTTGTGCCGAAAGAGTGTTTTGTAATCCTATTAAAAGAAGTATAAGACCCAAGCCCAACGGAGGATTGATTTTTAAATTTATCATTTGATTTTTAATACTTTGTTACAAAAACTTATTTTTAAAACACTTTTAATCTATTAATTCAGGAATTAACAAGGCAGGTACCTCCATCGATTTAAATAATATTTCAAAAGCACTAAATTCATCCTCAATTAAAACTGTTAATTTATTCTGATGAATTTTCCATTTAGCCAATAAATCCTTGAATCTGTCTTTTGCTCCCTGTGTTACTTTTGGATATTCTGAATCAACAAAACCTTTTAGATACATCCATTCAGCATTTAACTTATTATTAAAATTAATTACATCTTGAAAAGTTTTTTGATTTGGCTGAATTAAATTAGTCTCCCAATCTATCAGCTGTTTATCTATAGCTTCTGCTTTTTCAATCAATTGTGCGTATGTCTGATTACCTTTTAGAGTTTTAATATAAAATTGCAATTGAGACTGAACATTTCGCATAAGATTTACAGAGGAGTGAATATTACTCAATGCTGAATCTATCTTAATTAATAATTTTTGTTGTGCATCAAAATCTGCAGTGGTTGCTTCAATATTGGGATTTGGTAAGAGCGTTATTTGGGTTTCTTTTTGAACTTCACCATAGCTCAATCTTATCTTAAATTTCCCAGGAGCAACTCTACTTCCTGCATAACTTCCATAAACAAATACTTTATCTACTGCAGGGATCGAAGCTCTTCTAAAATCCCAATGCACCCTGTTGTGTCCCCTTTTATTTGGTAAAATAATTTCTGGTGAGGGTCCTCCGGGCCAAGAGACAAAATCTTTTGGCTTGTCAGAAGTATAAGTTCTAATAACCGCATCATTTTCTAAAATTTCTATTTTTAACATCAGTGAATCTACTTTCTTAGGAAGATAATAATCTAAGTAAATTCCACTTACCGGATTAGTCCCTTGAGCACTTCCCTTTGCTGTTTTTCCTGAAAACAAACGGTAAGCGTTTTTAGGTTTAACAATATGAAGTCCTTTAATGTTGAGGGCTTCTTGAAGAGGACTTAAATCATCTAAAATCCAAAAAGAACGCCCAGCAGTTGCAGCAATAAGATCATTGTCTTGAATATGTAAATCATTAATTGGCACAATGGGTAAATTACTTTTAAAAACATCCCATTGCATCCCATCATCATATGAAATATAGACTCCTGTCTCAGTTCCTGCATATAATAATCCCGATATTTTTTTATCTTCTCGCACCACTCTAGTAAAAGTATGTGCTCCTTCAATTCCTCCAGTAATTAATTCCCAATGCCTGCCATAATCTTTCGTTTTATATATGTAAGATTTGAGGTCCATGAACTTATATCGCATCAATACAGCATATGCTTTTGCTGGATTGTGTGGAGAAACTTCAATACTGTTTACAATACCCTCTTCCATTTTTTTTGGAGTGACATTTGTCCATGTAGAACCTCCATCTTGAGTAATATGAATCAAACCATCATCACTTCCTGTCCATAGCACCTTTGGGTCGTGAGGCGACGCCACAAGACTCATTAAAGTATTATAATTTTCTCCCCCAGCTGCTTCGTTTGTAAAAGGTATACCACCTTGAACTTGCTGAGCAGGGTTATTTCTAGTTAAATCTGGGCTTATTACCTCCCAGTCAATTCCACCATTTTGAGTTTTAAAAACTACATTCCCTGCGTGATAAATTGTATTGGAATCAGATGGAGCACTAATAATTGGAGCATTCCAGTTAAACCTAAATTTAAAATCTTTTGGAACATTCCCCAGAGCCAATTCTGGGTATTCTTTAATTTCTTTTCCAGAATCTGTTTTTCGTTGCCAACGTTCAATAATCCCTTGATAACAACCCCCATAAACTTGATCGGGATTCTCTGGATCAAAAGCCAAAAAGGCACTTTCACAGCCAGCTACTGAATACCAATCTTTCCAATCTATTCCTCGATCATTAGTTCTACTTTTTATCCCAATAGCTGAATTATCTTGTTGCCCGCCATATATATGATAAGGGACTTGATTATCTGCAATTACACGATAAAACTGCGCTGTAGGCTGGTTTTGCTGGGTGCTCCAACTTTTTCCTCCATTAGTTGAAACATTTGCACCTCCATCATTTGAATTAATCATGATTTGATTGTTTTTGGGATGGATCCATAATTCATGATTGTCCCCATGCGGTGTTCCCATGGGTTGAAATGTTTTTCCTTTATCTATAGATTTCAATGCAGGCGCATTAAGAACATATACAATATTTTCATTTTGAGGGTCAGCAAATACTTCCATATAATACCATGATCTTGCAACAGCTATTCTGTTTTTATTGACTTGTTTCCAAAGTAATCCTCCATTATCTGAACGATATACCCCTGATGCTTGTCCCTCAGCTTCAACATTGATATAAACTATGGCTGAATTGGCTCTGGATACTGAAATTCCTGCTTTTCCAATAACTCGAGGAAGGCCCTTTTCTAATTTATCCCAATGAGTCCCACCATTTGTAGATTTATATATTCCAGAGCCTGGACCACCAGATCTCATTTGCCAGGGGGACCTTGCATGATCCCAAAGTGCAGCATAAATAATGCGAGGATTATTCATGTCCATGCTTAAAGAGGCTACTCCTACAGTATCATTAACATAAAGTACTTTACTCCAAGTTTCACCTCCGTTTAAAGTTCTGTATATCCCACGGTCTTCACTTGGCCCATATTGTGCTCCTTGTACAGCAACAAAAATAATATCAGGTTGTGTTGGATGAATTTGAATATTCGAAATATGTCTTGATTTATCTAATCCAATATGTTTCCATGTTGTACCGGCATCATCAGATTTATAAACCCCATCTCCCATTGAGCTCATAACCCCTCGGGCCGCATGCTCGCCCATTCCGACAACAACGATGTTAGGATCACTTTCTGAAACCGCTATTGCTCCTACAGTTCCTGTTTTTAAAAAACCATCTGATATGTTTTTCCAATGTATACCGTTGTCTTCAGTTTTCCATACACCTCCACCTGTAGTACCCATGTAAAAGGTAGCTGGAGCATTATAAACTCCTGTAGAAGTGACACTTCTTCCACCTCTAAAAGGACCAATATTCCGCCATTTAAAATTATTGAATTTCACAGATGATGCATCTTTTTTTTGATCAGATTTCTTCTTTTTCTGACTGAAAGAACTAGAGGTACTAAGCAACAGTATGATGAGGAAATTAGAAATTATTTTCATAAAAGTGTCTGATAGGGAATCGTTAAAATTTGTTTTACCAAATTAATAAAAAAAATGGTTGAATTTTTACTAACCTAGCTATAGTTAACCAATAAGAATGTTATAGTATTTTTATTGGGTAACTTTCAAATCTATGAGTCTTGCAAAACCATTTTTTTCTCCCTCCGATGTAAGTAAAAAATTTGAGATATCTTGAATTTTTACAGCTTCAATTTGTGCCTTTTCAATAGGAATTAAATACTTTTTAAGAGCAATCGCATTCCATCCATTTTTTATGAAATTTGAAACTATATAAAAAAATTGATCCCCTTTAAAATTATATCCAGTAAGGGCTAGCAAATCAAGTGTTTGATTATAATCAGCAGCAGTGATTAATGATTCTACTTTTAGTATGGCAGAGGGACTTAAAACATAATCTCCTGCCTTTTTAGGAAAAGTATAAAGTTCAGATTTTTGTGTAAGTCTATTTTTTGAAAATAATACTAAAGAATCACCCACAACTGTTAATGCCTCTGCATCAAAACTATTCAAAGCTCTTTTAGTAAAGTCTTTTTGAGCACTATAACTAACCGATATTTCTCCTTTAACGATTAACTCTTTAGTAATAATATAGATTTTTAAGTTTTTCCTATTTGCATAATTATTCCCTGTATCTGCAATATAATAATGATCATCATCTGCAGCAATATCTTCCCAATCTTTATTTTTAATATCGTGAAAACGAACACTTTTAATTAATCTTCCTTTAGGGTTAAATACATATAGATTTGCTTTATCACCAGAATCATTGTGGGTGATAAGATTTTCTCCATATATTTCTAAACCTGAGGTTTCGACTAAATCTTTATCTAGTTTAATGGTGGTAAAGGTTATTTGTGAAAAACATAAAAGGGGAAGTATTAAAAATATAATTATTCGCATATTAAATTAGAATTTTAAAAAAGTTAAAAATAACTAAAGAGATTGAATTTTAATAACTTCGTTTTTTGAGATATTTTAAATAAATTTATGTCTTTTTCTGATTGAAAATTAGATCTTATGAAATATATATGTCGTTTTGGGATTTGTTTTCTTTTTTTAATCTTTTTAGGCTGTGGGGAAAAAAATTCTCTACAAAGTTATTTGGCCTTAGGTGATAGCTATACTATTGGTGAAAGTGTTTCCGAATTCGAACGATGGCCTGTTCAGCTTGTTGCTTCTTTAGCCGAGGAAAATGTTTTTTTAAATTCTCCTGAAATTATAGCTAAAACAGGTTGGACGACTGATGAACTCCAAGAGGGGATTAATCAGGCACCGTTAAATTATCCATATGATTGGGTCTCTTTATTAATTGGTGTTAATAATCAATATCGCGGAAAAAGTATTAAAGAATTTGAAAACGAATTTTATAATCTTTTAAGTCAAGCAATTATGTTTAGTGGCAATAGAAAAGAGCGCGTTTTTGTGTTGTCAATTCCTGATTGGGGAGCAATGCCATATGCCTTAGATAACGACATTCAAAAAATAGCTGAAGAAATTGATGCTTTTAATCAAGTTATTTATCAACTGTGTGCTAAAGAAAATGTTCGATTTATTGATATTACACACCTTTCAAGAAAAGTTTCCGATTATGCGAATTGGATTGCTAAAGACGGACTTCATCCCAGTGGAACTCAATATTCTAAATGGGTATTGGAAATACTTCCCTTCTTTTTAAATACTAAAAATGATTGATTTATCAAACGCTAAATTACTTGATAAAAAAGATGTGCTTTCTAAATTCCGCTCTCTTTTTTACCATCAGGAAAATGAACTTTATTTTGATGGTAATTCTCTTGGAAAACTTCCATTACAGGCCAAAAAAACCATTGAAGAAGCAGTTCATAAACAATGGGGAGAAGGATTGATTAGAAGTTGGAATCAACATTGGCTTTCATTACCTTCAAGGATTTCAGATAAGTACAGTGAATTACTAGGGGTTGAAACTGGTGAAATAATTATTGCCGAATCAACCTCAGTTAGTTTATATCAAGTAATTTATGCTCTTTTAAAAGAAGGGAGCTTTTCGAAATATCTTAGCACAGATATTCTTAATTTTCCCACAGACATATATATTCTTCAAGGTTTAGAAAAATCTTTCAAAATTCCTCCACTTAAAATTATTTCTTATAAAGATGAAGTTGAAGCAGAAATAGAAATACTAAAGGATTCTATTAAAAATAGTCCGGGTATTGTTTGCTTAAGTTTAGTTAGCTATAAAAGTGCTTATTTGTATCCCATGAAGCAATTGAATCGTTGGGCTTCTAAACATCAAAGTATTATTGTTTGGGATTTAAGTCATGCAGTAGGAGCAGTAGCTGTAGATCTTAAAGAAACAGAAACCTTAATTGCATTGGGGTGTACTTATAAATACATGAATGGTGGTCCTGGCGCACCAGCATTTCTTTACATAAATGAAGAATGGCATTCAAAGCTATTAAATCCTATTCAAGGGTGGTT
>ENA-ORDA01000421-ORDA01000421.1-marine-metagenome-genome-assembly--contig:-NODE-421-length-43499-cov-7.135001_pt1 | contig 43499 bp, 30 predicted proteins | sample MGYA00237778_ERZ508506 | MGnify/ENA primary metagenome ERZ508506 (study PRJEB26177, sample SAMN06267891) | marine metagenome | isolation source: Monterey Bay, California, USA | place: Pacific...
TTGCGAAGTATGGACAGAAAGTTGCACGACATTGTGGTTGGTGGTGGTGGTGGTGGTGGTGGTGGTGGTGGTGGTGGTGGTGGTGGCGAGGGCAGTGCCGGTAGCACGGGGTTGCGGTGGTCGGCGATAGGCAAGGAGCCGCTGTAGTTGAGAATGGTTGATTTAAAAAAACGCACACGCTCACGCACGAACACGCTCACGCCTGCCTATGGAGTTGCCGCAAGGTTGTTGGTCCCGCGTTGCGCGACCAGAAGCGCCGCCATCTGCTCCAGCGTCGCCCCCTGCGCATCCGTGCTCTGGTGCCGCGTGTGCAGCAACGAGAGGATGCTGTTTTCGCCGATGACGGTGACGTATTTCACCCGCCGGCGCCGCTGGCCCAGACGCCGAATGCGCCCGCGCAACTGGTGTCGCTGCGCGGCGTTGCCGGCGTAGACCCCGGTGACGATTGCGCCGAGACGCTGCAGGTTGTACCCCGTCGTGTCTTTGGACGTCACGACGATGATTCCGACGTTGGGATCGAGAGGCTGCGTGGTGTTGAGCGTCTTTTCGCGCAACGCGACGCGAAACTCCCCGTTGGCCATGGCCTGCATCTTTTCGCGGACCGAAGCGGCCTCGGCCGAATTGTCGGCGACGACCAGCACGCCACCGCCGGGGTTGGTCGCGCGGTCCTCGCGCGCAAGTCGCACGGCAACCTCGGCCATCTTGTCCTCGATCGCGGCACGGACGATGCGAGCGGCACGATTCCAGCCTCCCGTTTCCGAAATCGCCCGTTCGTGCGCCTGCTGGGACTGCTCACTGAGGCGCACGAGGACCTCCTCCTCGGTGGACACAATTTTGAGGTCAAACTTTCCCGAGATGAACATGGCGCCCGCGACCAGGATGTCGTCTTGAGTGCTGACCGGAAAGTTTGTGCACCGTTTGAGCCACTCGCGGGCCAGGAGCTGACGCGTCGTGGCGGCCGGAGTCGCAGTCATCGCCAAAAACTTGGGAGACGCCGAGACGGCCTGGACGAGTCGCGAGGCCCGGTCGCTGAGGCCATAGTATTGGTGAACCTCGTCGATGATGAAGAGCGTCGTCTTCGCGAGTTCAATCAGCTTTTCGGCCAGTGGCTCCGAGGTCTTTTTCCCCGAAAGCAGCTCGATGGACAAGACCAGAATCGGCGTTTGCATCCCCAGTGTCAGCAACTGGTGTGGCTTGAGCTCCGTGTAGCCGTAGACGGGCGGCTGTCCCCATGCAGAAAGCTCCCTCGAGGTTGTGCTCACAATGTCCTTCTTGGTGATCCAGATCACGCGCTCGATGCCGTGATTGGGCGTCGTCGACAGGTACTCGAGCGCGTAGAGCAAGCCGATGACCGTCTTGCCAAGTCCGACCTCGAGGGAGAGGTACTGCCCCTGTGTTCTATAGTTGGACGCGTCACGGTCGATCATCTGTGCCACGAGGTCGCGTTGGTACGTGTCCAACGTTTTGCGCCGATCAAACTCGTCGACCTCCGGTTCAAACGTTTGCGGGTTGATCTTGCCTCGCAGGAGCTTGCCGCGTCGCCTGAGCCACTCGTCGTTGGGTACCTCCGGTGCCGGTGCTGCCGCCGCGTCGGCAGGACCCGCGGTCCTCATCGCAGCGTCCCGCTCGGCCACGAGCCGACGCAGCACCGTCTCCACGTGCTTCAAGGCGCGAGCGTCGTTGACCACAAACGAGAGCTTCTTCGGCGACGACGATTGCAGCGCTCCGGGGACGAGCGACGACAAGCGCAAGAGCGCGCGATACACAATCCAGTCGCCGCGCTCGGGCTTGAGCTCCTTTTCGTTGCTGCCTCCGTCCAACCCCGGCACCGGGACGCTCACTCGGACGTACTGGCCGTCGAGCATCGAGAGTAGCCGCGAGAGCACATTCCCCGGGCTGAACCGCTGCTGGGAGGCCACCGCCACCACGCGGGTCACGAGTTCGGAAAGGCAGCGCTCGAGCTCGGGCGTCTCGACGCGTTCCACGCCCTCGACGTCTTCGAGAGACAGCGTCTTGACCGCCAACGGCTTGGCTTGGATCGCCTCCGCGGCTACGCGAATGCCCGTCTCTGGATCATCGTTGAGCCACACCTCGCCCTCGTTCCACGGACAGACGACAAAGGGAATCTCGATCGACATCAGGTCCTGCCACGACCATACCCGCTCGGCAGTGCCCGGCTTGGTCGACGTGACCGTCCACCCATTCGGCGTCCAACTTGCATGAGCATGAAAGGGCAAAATTGTCGACTTGAACGCATACCCTCGTCCACCGTTGGCGGTGGCCGACTTGGTCCGCACGCTGGCAATGGCCAACTCCTTGATGCGCTCCGGAATCTCGGGCCTCGGCTTGTTGTCTCTCACCGGCTTGTACACGACCATTTCCTGCCTGCTGCGCGTCCCGAGGATGACCATCAGCCCGCTCCACTTGTCGCCCGTGGCCTCGTCCCTGATCGTCGGCACGTCCAGCGGTCCGACCGCCTGCGCGAGAATTGCTGGGTCGACGGTAGCGTACGCGACATGAACCTTCTCGTCGACCCGCTCTCTCCTTGGATAGACCGATGCAAAAACCTCGCGCGCGATGAGGTCCTGTGCCACTCGCACCGACGGAATCGGGTCTTGGGTGTCATCAAAGGCGCCGCTGGCTTCGACCAGACGCGGGTTGAAGCCGGTCACTGTCTGGAACAACGTCTGGTATCTCGGTCCGAATGCGGTGTTTGGCGGCGGCTTCACTGGCGTGCGCGGCGTCAGGGCTAGCACCTGGTGCGTCACCCCGCGGTAGACGTGCTGGTCGATCAAGTGCTTCAGCGGCATCGCCTTTGGGTGCACCAGATCGGGCACCATCTCGATGACGGGAAGGCGCTGGTCGTCGCTCACGAGCGCGGCGGCGGTGTCGAGCATGTCCATGTCGCCGCCGAAACTCTTGAGGATGCGCAGCAGCTGCGCCGACCTGGTTAGGTTGAGTTTGTCGACCTTGATCGTCCGCGTGGCCGCGCGCGTGAAGTCGGGATTCCATTTGAGTATCGACTTGGACGCGACCAAAAAGGTCGAAAGCGTCCCAATTTCTTTGGCGACCTCGACCGAGATGTGGTAGTCGGGCATGCGCATTGTGGCCATGGCGATGCCAAAAAGCGCACGCAGCGACGGCGATCGATCCACCTCTGGCGTGTCGCCATCGGCGACGAGCCACGCGTCTTCAACCGCGATGACGCCCAGCCGCTTACAAGCAGCCGTCGCGCCGCGCACGGTCATGTGGAGATCGGGAATGTAGCCATTTCCCTTGGTGCTCAGGCACAACAAGGTGGCCGCGAGCATCGCCACGCGAGCGTTGACCTCGCACGTCCCACCGTCGCGCTTGGGAATCGACACCCTTTTTCCTGGACGAAAGCGGACGACCTTTTGCATGAGAGATTTCAGCGCACCAAACGAGACGCTCGGTTGCGCCAGCAGGTTCCAGAAATCGTCGTGACTCGCCCTGCCGCCTTCGGCGAGCATCGCGTCAAAGACCCGCTTGGCCTGCTCGGGCCCAAAGGGCGCGGCAGCGCTCACCGGAAGCCGGTATCGCTTCATCTGGCCGTGTTCGCCCTGCGTCTCCTCAACGTCGTAGCGCTGCGAGGGCGGCGCCGAGGCACGACCTCCGAACAAAAGCGAGTGCACGTCCTCGTCCACGGGGCCCCGATCGGACGGGTCGACGAGGCCGCTCCGCCTCCCCTCGACCCACAGGTGCGTCCGCAGGCACAGAAAGCCGATGAATCGCGTGTCGTTTTGAAAATGCTCGTTGAGCTTGTGCGCGAGCTCCGACGGCTTGATGCGCTCACCAATCGACAATCCGAGGTGCGCCCATTTGGGTCCAAGGCTAAGGACCTCGAGGACCACCTCGTTGCCCTTTTCGTCCTTCATGTTTTTGACATTGGCGGAGTAGGCGCTGGTCATGCCGATCAACGAGCCCTTTGTGCTCTTGGGAACGTCGGCGATGAGTTTCGTGCTGCCGTCGGGGAGGGCCTCGACGGGGGAGTACCGGTTGATCCGCAAAGCGGCCTCGGACGTTCGGGTGTTTTGAAACTTGGCCAGCTTTTGGGCCCACTCGTCGCCCGTCTCGGGCGACGCCGGATAGGCCACACGCGCCTTTTTTTGGGCGTCAGGAAGCGCCCAGACCGTTCCCTGGACCACAAGAAACGACGTGCCCTCGACCGAGTCGTACGACTCGGTCGAGGGCTTGGTCAACCCATCCGATTTGGTCAAGCCACGAATGATCCGACCCTCGCCGGCCCCGATGGCCCCGACCGTCTGCCACGCGACGACCCCCGTGTCGTCATCCTCGTCCTCGTCCTTTTTGGCTCGCTTTGGACCAGATTCGTCGCTTGGTCCGGCCACGTCGGAGCGCTTGACCCCCGTCATGTCCTCGTCTGGGTGCAGCTGTATTTTTTTAAAAAACAAGCCGGGCAACCCCCCGCAAGAGCGGTCCATTCGCCCACCGACGCGCGTTTGCCACTAGCTCGTCTGACTACTGGGGGGGGGAGGATTCGAGTCCTTATGAAAGTGGTTCTTACGTGTTCAACGCCCCCTTTTTCACCCTCAACACTCCGCTTCCCGTCCAAAACTCGCAAACTTTCTATCCGAGCCACAAGCGGCAACCCGTCCCTTGTGGCCACGCTGGTGCACGGAGCGCCCGAGTCGAGGGTGGCGATACAGCACGGATGGAAGTAAAACCCGCCCGGCCTGGACTTGTGGGCCACGCGCACGAGGCGTTGCGGACCAAAGGCCTTGGCCTCGCTTCCCTTGGCACCCTTGACCTTTTCGCCATAGTAGGCCGTCTCCGGCTGCGCGTCGGCCGCGTGCTTGGGCCGGAGCGGCAGGTTGCGTGTGTGCTCGAGCTCCTGGGCCATCGCGTGCAGCTTCTGCACGTTGGCGGCGTCGACTTGGGCCAGCTTGGCCGCACACGCGTCGGCACAGGCCTGCTCGTCGGCAAAGTAGCCGACGTGGATCTGCTTGGCCCTCTTGCCGGCGCGGACGCTCCGGTCATACACGGAGCCTCGCCACTTGGACCTTCGCTCGTCCCAATGGACGCCCGGATGGTCCGAGTGCGGAATCCCGGGCCTGCGAGGGACAGGCATGCGCAAAGGGACCCTTCTTTAGAGACACACACACGCTCACACACCTCCCGCAAGGGTCCTGGCGTTGCACTGGGCCACACCCTCCATAAATCCGAGCGGCGCCGCTCGCTGGGCGCCTCTGTACCGCCGTTTTGCAAACATGGGCGCTACATTCTTGGTCTTGCCCGTCTTCTTCGACGTCATGCTTACCCATACGGGCGGGACTGGCTTTCGTTGAGGCAACACGAGGCCATTGCCAGAATACACATAGGTCCGTTTTTGGTACGCGTCCTGGTTAGGGATGGCCTCGGAATACCGCGGATGAGCCGCCGCAGGAGGCAAATACCCGCCGTACTCGTGCGGCGAGATCTTGAGTTTTGGTGCCTTCCAAAGCCGTTTCAAGACGGGTGCCGCGGGCGTGAGCAATAGATACGGCGCCCCCGTGGCGATCAGCGCCGCCTCGGTCTCCTTGAGCGCGTCGACGACTTCGGTCTGAAAATTCGGGTTCTTCTTCCGCTTCTTTGCCCACCAGCGAGCCCCTGCACTGGCCAAATCGCAGCAGCCCGGCAACGCGCACGCAAAGGCCACGGTCCCAGGCACGGCCTCCTCCGCTTCCGCACGCGGCAGCACATTGTACCCACGCCTTCGCCACGGCCTCAACGCCGTCTCGTCCCCCGCCAACAAAACCACCAGCGTCGCGTCGAGGGTCGACACGCGCTGCCGCCGTTGCGCCGCCGAGGACGGGGGCGGTGCTGGGGGTGCTGGATCTCGTTTTTCAAACCAGTGCGTCAATGGCTGCATTCCAAAAAAACGACACGGCACTCCACGACTCGTCTCGAATCCGGCAGCGCGCTAGCGGCGCGCGAGGACCATTCGCAACGCGCGGTGTGCCGCCGCGTGATTGTTGGATGACCGCCCTGCTCGTCTTCAGCGGCCACCTCAAGGGCGCGTGCAAGGACACGCGCTTGCTCGAGCACTTTTCGCGGCAGTGCGACGCCGTCTTCGGATCGTGCGAGAAGGTCCTCGTCACCTACACGACCCCGTTTGGCGCGTCGGTAAACGGGAAGCGGCGAACGCCAACGCACCAGCTGTCGCACGCGCAGTGCTTGCGTCGAATTCGTGAGCGCGTTCACTTTGACAACATCGAGACGGTCGAGGAGACGACGAGTCGCAATCGCGTTGATCGGTATGACCAAATGATCGCGAACATCCTGCTGGGCATCCGCATGGCGCAACTGTCGCGGCACGCCGTGGGTTTGCGCATGCGGCCCGACTCTGGTCTCGGAGGCATCAATGCCCTCCTCTCAAACGCCACGTGGCGCACGCTCCTGGACATTCCTGCGGACACAATCGTTCAGTACGGAACGTACCAGGGTCGGGACGGCGACCGCGTCAACGGCGACAACGCCTTCGCGGCGCGGTCGGGCACCTTTGCGCGGTTTGTGCGCTTGTGGAGCCAGGAGGCCGTCGAGCTGCTTTCCTCTGGGGCGTACGAGCACGCCGAGCTCACAATGAGCACGGTTGCGCGGCGGCACAATTTCACACTCTCAGTCCCCCCCCCCTTGCGGCATGTGCCCTCTTAACTAGTAAATCGAGTGGGAAGACGAGGCGGTGCGTGCGTGTGCGGCGACGAGTCGGTGCGTGTGCGACGCAATGGCCGCTCCCCCTCCGCCGATGCCGTGTATTTTTAAATTCAAAGCCGAGTCCAAATTTCGTCGACCGTCCGAGCCACAGGCCCAAGCATTGAAGGAAATTCGAGAAACTGCCGAGTCGGGCATCGTCGTGCTCCCGTGCGGCGCCGGAAAGACGGCCGTCTTCCTGCAGGCGGCGCTGGAGGCCGGAAACCGCGTGCTCTTTTTGAATTTTGAAAAGCAGGGCGTGACCCAAGTCAGGGACGCCATCTTGGAGCACACGACCGTTGGCGAGCGCCAGCTCTGTGCCTACTCGTCCGAGTGCAAGACTGATCCAAACACCTTGCTCTGCTACATGGTGACGACCTATTCGATGTTCAGCTCCTCTGGGAATCGTTCCGATTCCACGACGCGCGTGCGCAACTTTGTCTTGCACACGCCCTGGGACTTGGTGGTCTTGGACGAGTGCCATCACGCGTGCGCAGAAACGTACAAGCCGCTCGTCGAGCACCTGGTCAGGAGCGCGAGGCGCGTGTTGGGGTTTACGGGGACGCTGTGTCGCAGCGAGGTCTCGGCAGCGCACCACTCGCCCGAGGAGCGCCAGCTCGCAAATTCCCAAGAGTTTAAATTTATAGGTCGCGTGCTGCACAGCCGCACGTGCGCCGAGTTGGAGGCCGCTGGCCTCATCGCCAAGGTCCGAAGAGTCGAGCTCGCGGTCCACTTTACGCCGCTGTTTTCGGACGCGAGTGGCTTGGTGGGAGGACAGAAAAAGCAATACCTGCAGGCGCTCAACCCCCAAAAGCTCAATGCGCTGTGGGCCTTGGTCAACTTGCATAGGTCGATGGGCCATGTAGGGATGATCTTCACGAACCACTTGCTTCCCGCCAAGAGCGTCAAGGCGCTGCTCGGTCCGCGCTGGGAGATTCTGTCGGGCGGAAACGCGCATGGCACCGAGGGCGTGCACACCGCGCAGGCCAATTCCGAGCTCGTCAAGAAATTCAACGATGGACAGCTCGACGGGTTGATTGCGACACCCGTCGGGGAATCCGCACTCGATGTGCACAATCCCAACTTTCGGTTCGCGGTCGTTGTTGACGCGCACAGCGGCCAGGCCCCCGCGAGTCAAAAATTGGGGCGGCTTTCGCGCACGCCACGGGTCAAGCGCAACGAGGGCGAGGACGACGCCAGCTTTCGAAAACGGCTCTTGAGCGAGCAAAAGGTGGCCACGTATTACGAGATTATCACGCACGACACCGAGGAGGAGACGGCGGCGAGTGCTCGCGACGTGCAGTTTGAGCACGACGGCTACACAAAGAGGAGCATGAAGTACGAGGAGCTCTTCAAGAATGTGGAGCGCGTTGGCGTGCTCGAATCGCAGGCGCCGCTCTTCAGTGCGGAAGCGCAGCTGCGACTGCTTGTGGAGTGCGTTGGCTACCAGGACTTGGGCTTCACCGAGACCGAGGGCCGGGCCAAGGCCGCGGAGGTCCTCGAGCCCCACCAGAAAAAGGTGAAATCGCTGGAGCACAAGGCGCACACGGCCAAGAGCGCCCTCTTCCGAGAGCGGCACAAGCAGCAGCTGCAGCGCACGCGGGCGCAGCTTCCCAAGCGAAAGGCCGAGGCCCAGCTTGCGAAGCGAGACGTGATTGCGAGCGCGGCAATGTCCGAGGCGGCCGCAAAGGTGCTTCGCAAGCTGCAAGTGGACCCGGAGCTGCTTGCGCGTGCCAACTTGGTGCTGCCGCCCGATCCGCTCGAGGCCACCGAGGACTTGAGCGAAGAAGACTAGAAGATGCGTTGCACTGTGGTCAGGAGAGCGCGCAGATCGATTCTTCCTGCCCGTATCGCTCTGTACGTTTCGGTCGTTCGGGTTTGCGCGCCCAGACGTGAATGAGATCAGTGTTTGTGCTGTCGTAAGTGATGTTTAACACGACATTGTCAACCGTTACGATTCCGCGCTTGCTCGGCATGCCCCAGTCGCGCACGCACCGCACCGAGAGCGTGGAGGGGTGGCTCGAAAAGGTGGAGATCATGGTGCCGCGGACGCGGACGTGCTCCTCCGCCTCGGGTGGGCGCGAGCTCATTTCGTCTGAACGCTGGCACTGCTTTGTAAGAAGGCGTTAGACGCGTGCCATCCTTGCGGCAAGTGTGGCGCATTCTTTCCCCAAATAGCGCGATGCTGGGGATTGCGACTTCGACACATGCCGCGGGGCCTGCCGCGACGCTGTGCACGCCCACCGTCGTCCCGCGACTGGCGACCATTGCGAGCACGTTTGCGGAGCTGCCCGCTGAGCAGCAGCGGTTTGCGCAAGAGCACGATCTCACGTTTCGCGACGTTATAGTGCTTCTGAGTGCCCCCTCACTGAACGAGCACCTCGATGAGCGGCGGCTAATGGTGCTGAGCATGCAACTCGAGGCCTCCTTGCAAGCACAAGATTGGGAAATGGCAGAGGTCATCTTGTGCATGCTCATTCGTGGCGATCTTCGGCGCCTGTTCGACGCGGCGTGCAAATGCGGGCTTGGGTACACGGCGAGGCAGGCAACTGCCAAACTTCTTCCGGGGTCGGAATCAACGGTGCGGTTTGGCAGACTGTTGTTGAAGAAGCTCGAAAACTTGGTCTCCTCAAAATTTGAGGCGGCGGAACGCGTGTGCCGGTAAGTCGCGTTTCGTGAGGGTGTGAGGGTGTGTGTGTGTGTGTGTGTGTTTGTGTGTGTGTTTGTGTTTGTGTTTGTGTTTGTGTCGGTAACAACCATGGAGGTGCACCTTTTGATGGATGACCCGCGCGAGACACCTGTTTCGTGTAGTGCTCAAAGTGTCCTGGCGCGTCGCTAATTGTACCAAATTAGAACCGTTCAAGATTTGGGTGCCGTACCGATATCTGCACGTGACCGCCCCAGTTTTACCAGAGACGTGCCGGTATTGCCTAGGCTCAAAAAGTTATGCTTGGCAAGCGTGCACGCTTGTGCGAGGGCAAGGCGGAAGAGGGCATGTGCGCACTGGAGGCGGGCTCCGTCGACCTCGTCTTGGCGGACCCCCCCTACAACATTGGAGTCGGGAGCGTAAAATGGGACAAGATTGACGATTACATGAAGTTTTCTCGCGATTGGCTCACCGAGTGCATTCGCCTTATGCGTCCCGGAGGGGCGCTTTTGATCTACGGCTCTCCGTGCCGGGCGTGGGTTGCCAGGATGACGTTGCTCCTTGTGGACGAGCTAGGCATGAACTATGTGCAGGACATGCCGTGGGTGTATACCCAAGGCGGCGACGCGCGCATGGAAAACATGAAGGAGTACGCCGTCAGACACGAACGTCTCGTTTGGTTTGAGAAGCCGTGCACCGGCGCGTTCAAACGCACCTTCAACGCACAGACTGCTGCGGAGCACTACACCGAAGAGGACAGAGCGATAGCATTGGCAAAGGGCAAGGGGCGGGTTACGAATGAGGCACTGGACAGAGGCCGGCCGCCGCGCACATTCATCGACATACCCCGCGAGAATTCAAAATCAAAAGAGAGGTCGTATGGAAAACACCCTAGCATGAAACCTCTCGGGTTGTGCGAGAGGCTCGTGAATGTTCACTCAAACGAAAAGGACTTGGTGCTGGTGCCGTTTGCCGGGAGCGGAAGCGAGCTTCTGGTGGCAGTAAAGCTCAATCGGAGGGCAACCGGATTTGAGACTGACCACGAGTATGTGCAGCTCATGAAACGGAGATTCAAAGGTCATGGCGTGCTGCTTGAGGACGCTGTGTGAACCAGCGTAAGACTCGGCGCACGTAGTGTGTGCGCGCGTGTGTGTGTGTGTGTGTGTGTGTTTGTGTTTGTGTGTGGGGGGGGGCGCACGTGGGCGAGGGCGGGCGCGAAAAGATAACTCTGCTCGTTTGCACACACGAGTAAAGGTGCACACGAGCGCAGTGTCTGTGTGACAAGGCGTTCGTGTGTGCCTCACCTCTCCCCCCCCAAAATGACAACACTGCTGCCCAACCTTTCTGGCCTAAAACTGTCGTCGGAAGACGACCAGGAGGCACCCGAGCCCGTCGAAATTGGGACACCCTACAAGCAGCTAAAAGCGGAACCTCCCGAGGAGCACATTCGTTTTGAAACTCAGTATCGAGATGCGCTCTTTCACAACAACAAGCTCCTCGCCATCGCAGACGCGATTGAAAACCGCAACCGCGTAGTGTGGAGCACCAACCGCACGCACCTGTACGAGACGATGCCCGAAAATGACCACTTTGCAGTTGGCACAAGGCGCTGGTGGTGGGAATGGCGCGAGCGTTTGCACCATGATGGCGACCTCGACTGGATTGGCGGAGGGTCTTGGAATGACGTCTACATTGTTCCAAAAAGGCACGTAAGGCGCACATTGCCAGAAGACTGCTTCCAGTTGATTTTTGATCAGAAAACGGCACCCGAAAACTTGGTGATTCGGATGAGCAAGAAGGGGGCAGCCACCAAGGAGGAGGTCATACGCGAGATGATCACTGCGGCCTATGCTCACTTTTATGGATTTGGCCCCGTCATTTTCGCGCAATTTTACATCAGGGACCAGGATGAGCTGAATCTGCTCAAACGAGGGAAGTTTCGCCGCCTGCCTTGGGACTTTACGTTGAACGAGTCGACGTACAAGGGACCCAGGGCATCGCTGAGGGGCAATCCAACGCTCGTCTACACCGTCGCGGAGGCGTGGCAGGGCAACTGCGGAGACCGCATCAGCAGCAGGAGTGGCGAGCCACAGTTTGAGCCCAGCGAGTTTGCGGCCGAGTTTGTCGCGCTGTGCATGCGTGCGGCCAAGGTTGGATTCTGGCACATGGACATTAAGCGGGAGAATCTACTCTATCGCACCAGCGAATGTCGCCCACTCGAGCTCTCATTCACCGACTTTGATGCTTACTTTTGCCGCATTCTCTCTCCCAGCGAGCGTTCCGAAACGTACAAGTGCTGCGTTGCCGCGACAGCGGCCTGCTTCCTTGGTGAGATTCGCTGCAGCGAGGGCATTGACAAGTGGCGCGAATACTCCGCCGAAGTGAAAAAGGCACTGAAGACCTTTGCCGGAATCGAAATCGACAAGATGCAGCCCACCGATTGGTGCTTTTTCCTGCGCGCCACTTACCGGTCTTTCGGTGAGCATGAAATGTGGAGAGTTTACGAGACATTGCCAAACGGAAAGCGCCAGATCAAGAAGGTGCTCAATGGCACGACGGACATGTCCAAAGAGCTCGAAGAGGTCGGAGATCGATTCAGAAACCATCTCAAAAACTACATCAGGGAAGACGCAAACGGGCCCCTGGCCCCTCCCGAGTGCTTCCGGTTCGAGAGCGGCATTCCGCTCTTTCACCAGATTGTCAACTTTGCCTTTACGGATCCTCCCTAGTCGGACGTTGCGTGTGTGTGCGTGTGTGTGTGCGTGTGTGTGCATTTAAAAAAAAACGGCACACGCCCTCTTGCACGATTAAAAGGGAAGAAAAATTGGCGAGAGTGAACCCGTGCGGGTTTCCGCTTCGCGATCCATGACCGTCTCGGCGCTCACGCGCTTGGGTCCCAGTAGCTCGGAGAGGGTGACCGAGTGCCGGCCTTGCGCTTGCAAGTGTCGCAAAAAGGAGGCAAGCTTGGCAATGAGCCTATTGTCGTCGTGTAGAATTGCGATGCGCCCGTCGCGGGTGGCGAGCCTTGCGGCAAATCGGCCTAGGGCCGCAGCCGAGAGGCACTGGCAGACGTCGGCGTCGCCAGGATACGCCGTGCCATTGACGGTGGTCAAACCGTATGCCTCGAGCAATGATACCTGTGCAGGGGTTGAAAATCCCCCCGGCATGCGAACATGGCGAATGGGAAGATTGTAGCGTCGCTGCGCAATCTGTAGCGACTTTTCGACCCGCCATTTGAGCTCAATTGCCGACATCTGGTTTCCCCATCGTCCCGGAAAGTGAAGTCCAATCTCGTGGCCATCAATCTTGACGTGGTCTATAAACGTGTTCACCATCAGGTGCACCTCCGGTGGGTCGCCTGGCTTTGGATTTAGTCTGTCAAAGAAGACGAAAAACGTGACACGCGCGCGTCGCTGCCGCAGCAGCAGCATCAGCTCAAGCACATCGGAAACCCTCATTCCCTTGCGCGGCACGTCGTCAATAGTCAATGCGATGGCGTCGGGGGTGTCGTTGTCGTCATCGGCCCTCCACACGACGCGCGAGTCGCAGCAGCTCATCCACCCACACAAGCACGGAAAGAGTGGCTCAAGAGCCGAGGCGCAGTGCTCCATGGGCTGTTGTAGAAGCCTCACGCCTCTTCCACTTGTTTAAACAACCCACTCATGCTATTTACACGCGCGAACACATGTGGCACACTGTTTTTTAGCGCCACCCGACACGCTTGCTTTGCACCTTGGCCTCGGCCGCCGCCTGCTGGGGCTCGAGCACCGCTCGCCGCAACGTCTCGGCCATCTTGAGCCTAGACTTGTACTGCTCGACGCCAGGAAATTCCTCCAACACCTCGCCATTGTTCAGAGCCGCGTGTCGCTCGCGAATCGCCTTGACCTCGCCCGGTCTCGGCGTAAAGGTGTACAGATTGCAGGTGTTCACCGCCGTCACCAGACACAAGATCACAACAATCGGCCCGAGAAGACCAAAGAGGACGGGCGCCATCCAAAATTCGTAGTAGCCGTCGTGTGGCGGCGGCGAGGGTGGGTTTGTCGGAGGCATGGGCGGTGGTGGTCCACCGGGCGGCGCTGGCGGTGGGCTGGGCGGGTGCGAGGGCGAAGGCGGCATATTCGGTGCGCAGCCGGCCGACCACGCCGCCAGAGTGACGAGAATCGGATGGCCGTGCTCGACCATGGCACCGATGCTAATGTTGTGCGCGTTGGAGGAATAGTTGGCAGGATAGGACGAATAGAGCACATAGTACCAATCCGGGTCGGCGAGTCCCACGACGGGCGAACGCTGTAGCACCATGCTGTTTGCAATGAGATACGCCGAATCGGGCCACTGCATTCCATAGTCATCGGTCACGGTCACGTACGTGTCCAAGAAATTGTCGAGATTGTACCCCTGCGCGTTCCACTCGGCCTGGCGAATGGCCGTCACGCCGTCGTTGCTCCCTAGAGGCTTTAGGTAGACGTCTGTGGCAATGTGGCGTGCGTGGCCACTTAGGCACTCGTCTTCGGTGGCCACGGCTGCAAGCGCCAAAATCCACATTTTACCAACCTCGTTCCTTGTCAACTTGTAGGATTGCGCACGCCACGTTATTATCACACCACAACACACGTACACGCGTACACGCGTACAAACGTACACACCACACACGGCCAACCCAACACGCTGTGGTCTCTTCCCGTATGCAAGTCTTCAATTGCCCGAAGAGCCAATCCTTGGCTTTTTAAATGGCTGGCTGAGCCCGAGCAGGTCGTCGTCCTCGTCTTCGACGTCGCGCTCACAGCGCCGCGTGCCCGAGCTAAAGTTGCCCCCAGTCTCACGCTTGATTCGCTCGCGAGCCTCAAACGAACCGCAGGGAAGCGGCTGCGTCTCCCCAAGCGTCTCGCGCATTGAACCACCCTGCCTCGATAGCTCGTGCGCGATGCGCTGACGGAGGCAAAGGCCCTGATCGAGGACGCGCTCGCGCTCGGCATCCGTGAGCATACCACGACGGTCCAATTGGGCAAGCGTAAACCGTTGCCACGCCGAGCGCGAAAACAGGTTGCCCTTCATCGTTCCCGAATTGGCTATGCCTCGCTGGTCTGCCTCAAACTCGAGTACCGCCGAGTCGTCGTGATCCAGCAACCGGCCATTGCTGATTGAGTGCACCGTCGCCTTGGTCAGATTGGAGCACTCGTGACCCTGCTTCTTGGAAAACTTGGCCAAGTCGATGTACCGTCCCTCGGGTTGAACAGTCGAGAGCTTGACGCTGAGTGGCTGCAACACCGCATCGCGATCGCACAAGCCCGGAAAGCGTAGGCACATTTGCGGCAAATCGCGGATCGTCTCGGCAAGGTCCTCGGTGAACACCTTTGGAAACGCGGAGGTCATATTTTCGACGTATTCCTCGACATCGTTGTGCAAGGTTCCTGCCATCTTGTACGTTAGGAACATCTGCAACATGTCCCATTCAAACGGGAGCGAGTTGACCGATGCGTCTTCCTCGACGCTGGCAGCGGCGGCCACCTTGGCCACACCCGGAGTCGCCACGCGTGGGCCCTGCGCACTGGGCCCGGCCTCGGTGTCGCGCACGGGTGCTTCCGCGGGGCGTATCTCGGCGGCGTCGCCGTCGCCTTCGACGCGCTGAGCGTCGAAGGCGTTGAGATCTTCGCCGCGATCGTCGATGAAGGCATCGCTCAGATTGTCGCCAGCGTCTGTGTTGTCGTCCTCGTCCACTTCCTCGCCGAGCGGAGGCGCCTGCTGCTCCTCCTCCTGTGACTGGTACACTTCCTCCTCCTCCTGGTTCTCGTTCAGCTGCGACGTCGGTAGCGGCGACTGATGGTTGTCGTCGACCAAGTCGCCATCGGGTCCTTGCATGGGATCATCGTTGCTGTCGTCGACTCTGCGGGGGGCGTTTTCATCCAATCGCTCACGCTGCTGCCTCCGAAGCGACGAAGGTTGCCGAAACGTGTCGGGCGCATGTTTGCTGCTGGCACCCGCGAGTCCCGGCTGGCGCGACAGGAAGGCGGCGGCCTCGACGACCAGGTTGGAGTGCTCTCGCGCGATCCACGTGTTGAAAAAAATGGCATTGTGTTGCTCCGACTCCTTGATGGACACGCCCTTTGTAAACGCAACGGGCGTGGCCGCAACTGGCAGTGCCATCTTCTTGTTGAGATGGTCTAGGCGTTTCTGGTACCCTGAAGTGCCGACGATGGTGTCGTCAAAGGGCCGCTTCATGCTCTTGGGATTCGCAAACGTCTCTGTCAGTGTGCCAGAAGTGTCCTTGAACATTCCCATGGGGTGAATCCTGTCTGGAAGCAAATTGTCGTAAATCTTTTTGCCCCCCGCTTGCATGGGCCTCTTTCCCAGAAGCGTCGTCTGCTGGTAGCTGTAGACGGGGATGCGCACCAGGTTTTCTGGCGACGGCTGAGCCATCATGTAGATCGTGTCGCGCATGCTCTCGCCCGTCATGCTCTCGAGGTGCATCAGTGAGAAAAAGTTGCCACGTGCATTCGCCGACTCGCGCTTGACCATTCGCGTCGCGCTGGAGTAGACCGTTTTGCGCTTGGCACCGCTGGACGCCGCCCCGCCATCTCCCGAGCCCTTGACCTTTGTAAAGGACTTGTGGATTGCCCAATTAAAGTCGTACTCGGCGGGAGTTAGTAGGCGGTTTTTGGAGGTTGAGGATCCGGCAGCGGCAGTAGCGTCGTCCGTCGTTGCGTCGGATCGATTGACGTTGACGAGCTCATACTCCCAGGGCAGGTTGCGTCGGATGCCGAGAAGGTGGTGCCACTCGGGCTTTCCAAAATGGCCCGAGGGTTTGCCTTGCAGCACGTCCTTCAAAAACTGGTCGTCGATGCCGCTCGCGAGGACGTCTTGGGTCGTGGGCATCACGGCCGCGGCGACACGCGACGCATCGCGCTCTCGGGACGTGGACGCGTGGTAGTGGATGGCTTGGCCATTCGTGTTCTTGCCGTCGGTCATGGCCTCCTTCACCGCATCCAGAGCCGTCCGCTCAGGGTCGTTTCCCCGTGGCATGGCCGCAAAGCCCCGCTTAGTCAGCCGATTGGTGTAATCGGCACGAAGCTGGCGATGGGTCTCAAGCTGCTCCGCAAGACGACCACAGTCGCGTCGAGTGATGCCGTCATGCATGATGCCCTTGGTTTGCACGCGGTCGCAAACGGGGTTGCCGTATTGATCCGTGGGTGGATCGATGGCGATGCCGCCGTCGTCGTCGTCGTCGTCGCTACTCGATTCTCCAAGGTCGCGTCCGCTGTCCATGCCCTCGGCACATCGCTTGGCACGCTTGCTCGCTCTCCTATCGGCAACTTCGCACTGCCTCGCCGCTTCGGAGCCGTCCATGTCTGGAACGTCAGCGTTGTTGTTGTTGTTGTTGTTGTGGTTGTTGTGGTTGTCGTCGTCGTTTGCAAACTGCCCGTTTTCGCCGCGTGGCGCGGGAACCGACGTCGACGCCGCCGCCGCGGGTGCGGATGCGGGTGCGGCTGTGGCCGCGGCAGACGCCTCCCCGTCGAGCGCGGCCGTCAGATTCTCGGCCTGCTGCGCATCCGTCATGGTTGGTGTCGCGCTTGACGTGGGAGCTGCCGGTGGAGGTCGCGACGAGTTGTCCTCGTCCTCCTCCACTGGAACGGCGCCCTGGCGAGCCGTGTTTGCAGGCTGCGATGGGTTGATGCCCTTGCTCGGCTTGGGCATCTTTCCCACGAGCGTCCGAAAGTCCAAATCGGCACCTGCGTGAGATAACATGAACGTCTGTTGCGAATGGTGTATCTTGCGGAGTGTGGATAGGGGAGGGTGTTGTGTGGCGTGAACATGCGCGAGTGCAATGGATGTAAGACAGTGTTGCCACTGACAATGTTTGGAAAAAATTCCAGGTTTGAAGACGGGCTGATGCGAATTTGCAAGCAGTGTAATCGCAAACGATGTGTCCAATTCAAGACAAAGAAACGTGGTGGTCCACCACAAAAGAGGTCTGACATAAATCGTCGTCCACATTACGTCCGCTTGGCGGAGTGCAATGCTGCGTTGTCTCGTAGTAGTCGCGGTAAGGGGGTGTCAACGTTTGAAACCGAAAAGCGTAGCATCGGGGCATTGGAGGAAATTGTTTCCGAATTCGAGATTGTAAAATGGCAAGACGGTACCGCGTCTGATATTGGCGTTAGGCCGCGTGACAAAATGCACGTTGATCGATGGCTGCCGCTCCAGATCAAGTCTTGCTCAACATACCCAGTCAAGTTCTTGTTGCGCAATGACGCGGGAGAACTTCCACGTTTCGATACAATACTGGTCATTCTACAATCAAAATCGCCGACGTTCTTGTTCTTGCCGAAGGAAGAAATGTGTCATCTTGGTATTGGAAACAGTGGCTCACTGTCTATGGCCGATTTGGACAAGTGGCAACACTTTGTGGTCGATGGCGACACACTTGAAGATATTTTTGCATCGAAATGGTGTGTTGACGATTTTGTGGGCGATGAACGAGCGTTAAGATGGCAAGTGAACGAGTCTTGCATGTCAGAGCTCAGAAACATTGAGTATTCGAACATGTTGCACCGATTTAGTATTTGGTCTTGGCCGGAGCATCCAATGGGCGTATTTGACCTTATTCGTGACGGCCAAAAGGAGCAGTACAAAACAGTTACGCGTTCCGGAAACTCGTTCAGGGCAGACCACGTAACCAAGAAAGTTGGTGGTCTTCCCATACCGTATGAGGTGGGCGATAATGATTGGTATGTTTTTGGATATTTGCACGAAGAAGATCCACGGGCGTATCTTGAATGGCGGATACCAGAAGCCGTCATGCTTAAAAACGGAAAACTGAGCGTCCGAAATGCTGACGGCACCCAATACGTCAGTGCTGGAAACAAAGGCGTCACGTTGCACATTCTTGGACCGGGTGGACAGAACCAATGGATCCAGGACGTGATTGTAGGTGCATCACCACGTAGTGATGCAGTGTCGGACACGTTCAGGTATCTAAATGTGCTGTGGTTAGACTAGGCTACTTGGGTTGGTTGGTTTGAAAGTAATTCATACCGTGAAGCTGCGCGAGCGCCGTCTTCATCTGAAAAAAGTGGGACGAGGTCGGCGGCGAGTGGTCGAGGTTGTGCGACCAGGCGTTTAAAATGGTCTCAAAGTCGAGGCAGCGCTGCAACGAGCGGATCACGTCGACCATCTGGTCGACACAAAAAGAGCTGAGATTGCCCTTTTCGTCGGGGAGCATGTCCTTAAAATCGATGGCCGTGTGCTTGTACATGAACTTTCCGACCATTGCCGACTCCATTGAAAATAAATGAAACAGCATGCGCCGCTTGATCTTCTTGCGCCGCGACGGCTTTGGCAGGTTGAATTCGTCGTACTGAATGTCGTCCCAGGTGTTGGTGAGCTCGCGCGCGTAGGCAAGGTTGGGCTGGCAGTGGGGCAGGTGCTTGATGAAGACCAGTCCATACGCCATGAGGCACGATATCACGCGAATGCGGTTGATCTGTTCCTTGACCGCAATCGAGGCCTTCTCGTAGTCAAACTCGTCGTCGCCTCCCTTGGAGTCGGCCGCATGGACAATCTGCGCAATGCTGCGATCGACGAGTGCCTGTCGGTTGGTGGCGAGCTCGACGTCCTGCTTGACGCCGAGGGGACCGCAATTGGTGGCCATCATGTGCGTCTCGAAGTGCAGCGTCTCGATGTGGACGGTGGTAAAGCTCTCGAGCCCGTTGGTGCCCATCGTCTTGACGGTCCGCTGCAGGTTGGCGTGTTGTTCCTGCGCACAAGAGGCCCCATTCAATGCGCCGTGGAGGCACGTGAGCATTCGAATTGAGCACACATACCATGGTGATCATTTTCAGGTACTCGATGCGCGAATTGTCGGCGCTGGCAAAGTCGGTGGTCACCTCGTCGTAAAAGACGCATCGGCCACACTTGTCGTCCATGTTGCCGTTCATGCCGCTTTTTGCTGAACTTTCATTGGCACCGTTGACAATCCAGCCCTTGCACAGGACATCCTTGAGCCGCATCGCGCGAGCGCTCTTGCCCATGCCTGCCAAGCGCACATCATCGATCATCAATAGTGTTTGTGTGTGAGTATGGTTTTTGGCACGCACCAGGTCCCCCGCACATCAGATAAAAGAAGCTCACCTCTTGAAACCTGATTGTGTTGTGGGCAATCGTTAGCTCATGCACGTGTACTGTAAAGGGTTCGAATGGATTGCAGCGCACGGTTCAAACGAATGGAGCCAAGCCTCGAGCATCAACCGAATCTGGTCGCCCTGCACCTTGATCCCCGCGCTCATCATGTGCGTCAGAAAGCAGCGCCAGTGGCCCCACGGAGTCAGGTCCTTGCGCACCATGCCCTGGTCGTGTCCAAACGCCACGTTGGCGGTGCCGTGCTTGCAATTGATGTCGTCTGGGTTGACCTTACGGCCCCTCCCAAGTTTGGACAATCGGATGCCCACCTCGGCCGCCTCCTTGAGCGCCTTGCGCAGCCCCTTGTCGCAGATGTCCTTCCAGCCCGGAGGGATGGTTCCCGAGAGCTTCTTGGACGAAAAGGCGTGCTCAAAGCGGCGGAGGCCGAGTCGGATGCACGCTTCCACCTGCTGGCAGTGCAGCGTTTGCCGCAGTCGCTGACGCGTTGCGATGGCTTGCCGGCGTTCCGCTGGGTTTTGGCATTGGATGCTTGCAATGTCGAGGCGTGCACGTTTGTCGTAGTCGTCAACCATGCTGAATGCGCGCTCAATCTCGAGCGAAATGTCGCGAAGCGCCTGTCGAGGCTCGAGCACCCATACGTTACCGACCTTGTCCACGTTGCGCGTCTCGTACGCGCGACGATCCAGTCGCTCCTGTTCGGCCACCGTCTTGTCGATTGAGTCGTATGCAAGCATCTCCGAATTGAGAATGCTCTTGCTGACCGCCGCCGCGACGGCATCGCGCTCGGTAACGTAGGAGTTGAAGGCCATCTCGGTCGCGTCGCGGGCCTGCTCAAACTCCTTGGGTGGGTCGCACTCCTGCGTGCGTCGAAGCACCTTGTCGTCGTTTTTGCGCAAGTCGAAAAACGACTTGAGTAGTACGTCATCGGGCACCACGCTGCCGTGTACCGGTCGCGGAAACGGCACGTTGAAGATATTCTTGACGCTATTGTCATGGCACGCCCACATTGCACCAAGCTCCACGACTTCGTCCGGTGGACGAAATGTGCCGTCTGGATCAAAGTAGTTGTTTGGGTTGCACTGCACCGGCAAAATCTTGATCTTGTTTCCCGAGGCGTCGATTGTGCCGGCAATGGCCACGTTGACACCCGGATGGCCAGGGCGTACCGTGTCGGACTCGACATACCGCTTAAAGTTGAGCGCAACGCTCGGGCCGAGCGGGTGGCTGCCGCCCCACCGTATACGCTTCTTGTCCTCCCTAAGCGGACGATCGATGCAGCCCGCTGGTGTCTCGTTGGCCATGTCCGCATAGAGGGGGCGTCCGCGGCTGCTATCGCCGGCACCGGCATAGTGCAGCAAATGCTTGGTCAGTGCCGACATCGAGTCGATGCGCTTCCATTGCGTGGATGCCGTATTCTCCAAGTCCTCGTCGTTGATCTGCGAGCGCTGCAGCTTGTTTTGCTGCATGAGCTTGGGCTTGCGCAGTGCCTCGGGGATGGCATTGATGTTGCCCGCGCGCGTGATCTCCGACGTCTCTTGCATGAGGTTGCCCCACAATTGGTCGTCCGAGTGGGTACTGCAGTAGATGAGCTTAAAAATGCGAATTGCGACCACTTTGGTCTTGTCGGGACTGTAGAGTTCTTCCAAGAACCAACCAAACTGCATGGCCGACATCTCGCGCTCCTCGGGCTTCTTGGAGGGGTCATCCTTGTGAGGACGATACGTGTAGGTCTTCACATTGCCATTGAGCGACTTTTTAATTCGATCCAGCTCCTCGCCCTCCTTGTTGTCCTCTCTAGCCTCGGTCAGCTCGGTGTGTTCGTCGGTGCATGTCCAACCCTTGGCCGTGCCGGTCGTCAACATGCCAAGTAGCGCGGCCGAACTCACCTGTCGGGCACGTGCAGACTGGTCGGATAGCGTCTCCCACTCGCCAATACGAGCGGCATCCTTGGCGATGAATTCGCCCACAATGTTGTGGCAAAGCACGCGTGCGGGACGTGGTTCGCAACCGGATTTGAATGGCGAGCTCGAATTGCTCCACTGGGCCCAATACCCGGGAAGCCCCGTCATGTATTTTGCCGGAACCGGTTTGATATTGTCGCCCATGATGTCGCTCCTGAATCCGGGCATCTCGTTTAGCCCCATGCGCAAGGCGCGAGGGTCGTCGCGAACCGATCCATCGTCGCCTGCATTCGCGCCATTTGGTGCCTCCGACTGCCCCTCGGCGCTGCCACCGGCCTCCGAGGGTTGGTTGGCTCCCCTGGCCCACGACGGCGTGTCGCTCTGGTCGTCGGGAAATTCCTGTTCGCGAGCACCTTGTTCAAAGTCGTCCACTGCCGATTCGGGCGAGTATGGATGCTGCTGGTACCCAGCCACTGACGGAGGCGGACGAAGTCCCCTGTCGTCGTCCTCGCCTCCGAATTGCGACACCGAATCATCAGACTCTGCCATCGGCGAGGACACCGTGCCGGGTTTGGCAAGCGCCAAAGCGTCGCTGTCCTTTTTAGCGCATACTCTCACACCCACTCACAAGCCGCAACAGTCTGTCGACGCAGAGCGCTGCGCCTGCGCCTCGCCAAAGTACCCGCACACGATTAACGCAAAACCCGAGCACAATCTGAAAATTCTAACTTTGTGTTCCGGCTTCTAACATCCCCCGTGAAAAATTCTAACTCTTGGGTCTTCTCTCTAGTCTTGGGCCCTGTGCGCAGCCTCGCGGCAAACGGATCTCCCGGCGAGATACAAAAAAGTTTTGCATACTTTACATAGGAACTCTCGAGATCACATCGAGATCCGTTTGCCGTGAGGCTGCGCACAGGGCCCAAGACTAGAGAGAAGACCCAAGAGTTAGAATTTTTCACAGGGGATGTTAGAAGCCGGAACACACTTTTAGAATTTTAGATTTGTGCTCGGGTTTTGCGTCGGGCGAAGTCGACAGGTTGACTCACTGCGCTGAGAGCCGAGAGCTGCCGGCGTTTTCGCGCGACGCAAAACGCGAGCAGTAGTGGATATAGTCGGTTGCTCAAGCGTTTGAGCAAGAAGCCCGTCGATACCGAGTATGGCGGCGGCGGCGGTGGTGGCCGAGGCGGTGGCCGAGGAGACGGTCTCGCGCAAAGAGCACAACTGGGAGCGCGATGAACGGCGTGGCGATCTTGCCGCCGAAGGAAATGTCGTCGCGTCCTGTTGCATTTTTGCCTCGTCGATTGCCCTCGATGCGCTCACCGCACTGCCCACCACAGTCGTCGCCGATGTGCCCACCTCGCTCCGAACCACAGCTCTCATACTCGTCGGATTGATTGGAGCTCCACCTGTCGAACCGAGCTACCTCTTTGAGCAGCGCGGGATTGCATGCATCCTGCTCGTGGTCGCCTCTTGGGTGGGCCTGCACCACGGTGGCTCGAATGCGCGCATCGCCGACGCCATCTACACCTTGTTTGGGGGATGGTCGGCCGTCGGTCTCTTTGGATGGTCCGGGCCTCGTGCTGGCGAAAAGGGGCACGACCCTCACGAGCGCCGCGAAAACGTGACGGCGCTTTGCGCGGCCTTTTTGGGTTACGCCGGGCTGCGCGTCACGCGCGCGGGCATGACGCACGCTACCGAAGCCATCTCCTTCACCATGAGCCACGAGGACGTCACGGCGCGCGGCGTGGCGCTTGCCGACGACCTGGTGGCAGCGGCGCTGGTCTTTGGAGGACTGCTCTGTGTGTGCGCGGCCATCTTTGTTCTCTCAAACCACGAGATCATCTACAAGCGCGGATGCACACCCATTTGCGCAACCATGGGCGTCTACTCGGTGCTCGTGTTTACGGCGGCATTCGTCGTTCAGATTGCCTCGTATGCGCGCATGGAGGAGTTGGACGTCTTGTTCAACGAGGCCTCGTGTGCCGGCAACGTGGACGTCTGCTCGCAGGCCTTTCGAGCACGGCGCTTTTACGCTGCGAATGGATCTCCGGCGGTGCTCTGGGCGTGTGCCGCCGGGCTCACACTCTTTGCATTCCCATACGACCGGCGCTGTCGCAGTCGGCGCGATTACTTTGGTGGTGTCGAGGACCCCACGGGACGCAAGGCGGCGACTGCGAGTGCGTGGACTGCCATTTTTTCGGCCATTGTAGCGCTGGCCTCGGTGGTCCTATTTGCAGACAGCGCGAGCTTTCTGGCGAGTTTGGAGGTCCTGTTGCTCTATTTTTCGATTCCGTTGGCATGGTTTGGAGAGTCGTGGATTGCATGCGGGATGCACGCGGGCGGCATTGCCGTGTACACCGCCACGCGATTGGGAAGCGCTCTGGGCTACGACCTCGCCTACCTAACACATTGGTTCGTGGCTGCCACTCTGTTGATCACGGTGCTACTTTCCATCACGACGGGCGTCTCGCTGTTGCTGTACAATAGTTGGTGCTCTCAGGGACGGTACATTGAATGGGTCGAGGTGTTGACGGCGCTGTTGCTCGTGGCGCTCGTGTCCATGCAGCTTTTGTTAACGATTGCGTCGCTCTCGCTGGGAGCCGGCTATGATGGCACGAGAATCTTAGACGGGCGCACGTGGCGACAAACCAGCTTTGAGTGGGCCACACAGCACTCCATCTCCTTCTTTTTTGCCGCGGCGCTGGTCGGTGGTCGATTCGAGACACAAAACCCATCCATCAGCCGAGACGTGCTGCGATGGGTGTGGTTTCTCATTCCTGTGCTGCTCACGGCGCTGTGGACCGCTACGATTGTGGTTTTTGAAGACGCCATACCGTACATGAGTGCCGGTGAACCAGTTCCGCTTGCAATCGCCACGTTTGGTGCCGCCGTGCCGTGGGTTGTAGTTGGAGTGGTATTGTGTTGAGTATCAGCGAGTGTGCCCAAAACCCAAGCACATAAAATTGCAATGTGCGGTGTGTCGGCGCCTCCCACGCGTGTGCAGACGCGGCCCTTGCGGCGGGTGTGGGCATGTATTAGCAATCGCAACCGCTTGCCACTCCTCTGCCACATACAGCCACACACAGATGCCGTCCAAAGTCGCCAAGGCCGCCTTCACCGTCGCCGGTGCCGATCCCGCCCAGGACAAAGCCCCGGCCCCGTCCAAGATGGCCACTCCCAGCGGCAGTGATGCCATCCCTCACATTGACGAGCTCGATGTCTCCAAGCTGGAGATTGGCACCAACGTCCTAAAGGGCAACAATGGCGACCGCTACATTGAGATGAAGTACAATCCCAATGGTGGCCTGGCGGGTCGCTTTGGAATCGAGTTTGCCAAGCTTCCCGAGTTTGTGCGCAGCCCCTTCAAGGCGGGCCCCGCCATCAACAAGGAGACCAAGGAGCCCATTGGCAAGGCGTGGTCCATTGCGATCGAGATGACGCCGCGGCAGGCTGACAAGTGGATTGAGCTCGAGAACAAGCTGATTGAGCACTGCACGCCGATGCGCAACGAGGTCTACCCGCCCAAGACGGGCCGCAATGGCGAAAAGGAGCTGATGGACGAAAAGGAGTTTGAGAAGAAGTTCAACTCGCTGCTCCGGCCCGCCGATCACGACAAGGGCTACCCGGCGACGCTTCGGATCTCGGTGCAGCACGAGGCAGTGGACGAGAATGGCAACACGCGCACGATGCCAAAGATTTACAAGACGCACTACAAGCCCAACCGTTCCACGGGCAAGATGGGCTGCACTCGCCCCTCGCTCGGTAACGTCCACGACGACCTCGACCGTGGCGCTGCACTCGCACTGATGGCCATGCTCTCGCGCGGTGTCTACTTTTGTGGCGCCGGATGGGGCATCAAGATGTCGCTCACGCAGGCCTACAACATCAAAAACCTCATCAAGGAGTCGGGACCGCAGTGCGACACTTCGAATGTCGACTGGATCGACGAGGAGACCCCCGACGATGGCCAGCTCGCAATCAAGCGCCAGCGCACGGATGAGCCCTTTACCGGCGATGACCAGTTTACCGATGGCCCCACCGACGAGGCGCTCATGGCCATTACGGCGTAGACGCCCTACGAACTCCGTGTGTGGATGTTGTGTGGGTGTTTGTGTGGGTGTTTGTGTGGGTGTTTGTGTGTGAACGAGTTCCAACTTGATACAATGATTATTCGTCCCCATACGAGCTTAATCCGTACTCGCGCGCTACAAAGGTTAGTGCCGTGGCCAAGAGTGCCACCAAGTGCCAAACACCGTGCGACGTCACGACGCACCCCGGTCCATTAGGACTCGGACAGGCCAGGCACTGGTGCCGACCTTCGGCCAATTGCTTGTTGGGCCACTTGAACACGCGATCAAGGATCATACCAAAGACGATTGCCACGAATGAGACGGCTTGCAATGTGAGCACCACCGCTGCCGTCTCGGTATCCAAGGTCATCACCGCCGCTGGCACGCTCATGAAGTAGGACGAAGACAAGAGTAACGATGTGGTCTCGCGCAGCTGCGAGTGGTGCAAGTCGTAGTGCCCTCTTGAAAAGAGGCCATGACTCATAATGCACGTGTCGCGTACTTCTGTTTGCACCTGGTCCTCCAACCATGTCTCCTCCTTGGAAATCCGATGGCGCCTCCACAGAAAAAAGACAATGATGATTGTGCCCGCAATGGGCAAGTCGATGATTGTGACCACTGGAACGTTTTTAAATCCCCTCGTGGCCACGGCGATGTCGGCAGTCGCCGTGAGCACAATGCCCAAATAGATTGCGAAAAAGTCGAGGAAGCGCGTGTAAAATGCCAGGGTCGCGTCGGGAGCCGTGCTGTGATAGACGGAGGACGAAAAGAAGACAAAGACGACCCCAAAAGCGGCCACGGTGGTCAGAATCTGCTCGACGTCGTTGTTGTTGTTTGGAATCGCACAGCGCGCGATTGCGTATGCGAGAAAGAGGACGGTTCCAACAATGTGTGACCAGGCAGAAAATCGTTCATAATGTCCCGATGGACCAAGAATCTCCGACCAGAGGGTTGGCTTTCCCTCGCCAGGATCTGGTCGAGGATTGCTACACAATACGCCTCGCACTACCTCGACAAATCGGCTGCAGCCCTTTTTTAATGGCTTTGTATTGTCGTTTGGGTCGACTTCGCCAACTTCGTATTGGTCGATGAATACACAGAGCTCCTTTTGTGCCTTGGCATCAGATGCGTCTTTGGGCATAATACTCGATCGTAAGGCCCGTGCTGCATCTGCCACCGGGGCGGGCGTAATTCGACTCACCATGTCGAGACCCTCTGCCGCATTTCCAATCGAGGCAGACAACATGGACGAAAAATCGAGCCGAAACCCGGCAACTGGGCCATTGCTTGTCATTGGAAGTGGTGGTCGTGCTAACGATACGTGGGGTGGAGCGTCTTGAAAGCGTAGGCTGAGCCCTCCAGAGGTCGCAGGAAATGGTGTGGTGGTGGTGGTGGTGGTGGTGGTGGTGGTAGCAATTGCGTTTGCGCTACTCGCACGCACAAGTGGTCTCGAGCGCATGTGCAAGAAGCAGTTCTCGGTCTTGCATTTGGCATCGCGCGCTTGCACTTCGCTTGATACCGAACACGCGTTGAGATGAAAGGTGATTGGTGGCGCCATCGCACACCTGCACGCGCACGCGCGGGCGTGCACGCCCACGCGCCACTTGCGTCGTGTGGGTGTGCACAAACAAGCAACTCCTCACTAACCGTGTGGCGATACCCTGGCAAATCAGCGGGCCGCCGGAATAACCAACATGGCGGCCGTGGGACGCTCCACGGGGCATGGCACAACTGCGAAAGGTTGTGCCGAACAGGCATGTGCCGACAATAATACAATGGATAATATCGAGTCTCGGGATGCCGATTGGCTCAATCGCATGGGACGCGGTCGGTGCGCCAAGGTCTTGCGCGATCATCTGGCATGCATCGAAGATCGGTTTGAGTCGCATGGACGCGAGGGTTCTATTAAAGAGGCCGGGTGCAATCGAGAGACCTTTCTTTCGGCGCTTCACCAGTCGTGCACAAACGGAACACCCTTTCCGTGCGGACTCCCCGACCCGTTGCCGCGTTACATTGCAATCGTCAACTTGTCGGGGCAGCGAATGATGGTCACGAGCCAAAGCGACACGCTCATGCGCAAGCTGTGTGCTCGCTCCTGGCAAACCCACCCCGACATTTTGAAAACACAACTCCTGGACTTTTCAAACTACATTGAAAGGCGAAACGCTGGGTTGACCCAGGGAAGCATCGTTCCCGGTATGGAGACGAGACCGCCGTCGAGTGGCACCGCCGAGTTTGTGTTGATCACCTATTCGCTTCCGTGGCAGTCTGGAATCGAGACGGCGTTTTGGGAACTGAACACGGTGTGCATCATGAAGACAAAAAATGGAAATCGCGTGGTGCACGACCGCTCGCATTCGCTCACGTCGCTGTCGAATACAATCTTTGCAGCTCGACCGACTCTCAGTAGCGCGGGCGGAGGGTTTGCTGGTATCTCGATGGCCGTTGGCATGGCGATGCAGCACACGCTACGATTCGTGAGCGACGATCAGATTCGGGCGTTTGGGAATTCATACTGGTCGGTAGATCTCGACTCGTCAAAGAGTGGACCCGAACAGGACGACTACAAGAATACGCAAGCGTCAACCGCGACCGAAATACAACTGCGAAGTATCATTGATGATCTCAAACGGCAGCGCGATATCAGTGGCGACGAAGCCAGTTTGATTCGTAAGGAGTTGGACACCTTGAAAGAGAAGCACGAGGCTGCAATTCGGGTACAAGAGGAAGAGGTACTGGCAGTACAAACTTCGGCAGACGGCAATGCACGCGATGCAATCGAGGCAAACCGACAAGAACTCGAACGACTTCGAACGTCGAATGCGCAGTTGATGACGGACCAGTCAAATGCAGATCAGCAAGTGACCGAGATCACGAAGCGCATGGACAAAATGCGCAAGCAGGAGACAAGCAAGGACAAGCTCCACAATGCGGCCGCTGCAAAGCAAGCGGCCGAGATCAAGCGACTCAGTGACAGACTCGAGGCACAGTCTCGCGCAGCCGCGGAACAGCTTGCAGAGACGAAGAAGACCCACAGTCACGCATACGAGCAACTCGAAGCAACCTCCGAACGCCAAAAGTCTACTTTGCAGGAGACGCTCAGCTGGAAGGAAAAGGTGTGCAACCAGCTTGTCGAAAACAATGACAGTAAGCTCACAGAGCTAGAAGAGACACGAACCTCTCTGTTGAAAGCACGGGGCGATATCGACGTATTGACCATCGTGGAAAAAACGCTGCGATCGGAACTATGGACTGCCGAAGTGGAAGCAGAAACGATTACTTCGCGGCCGGTGGTCGTGGCCCAATCCTCCACACGCGACGTGCACTGTAGCACAAGTTCGTGTGGTACGTCTACGCACCATCACAATGGCACCCAAACCGGCAACGGCTGCATAATGGCAGAGGATTTACCAGAGGAGTTTCACGCGGCGCTCCCAAAACCACCGTCGTGGGCGACGCCCTCACCCGTTTCGCCGTCGACCCCGATTACATCTTCGCCTATTATAACACCGATTGCAACTCCGGTTGCGACACCCATGCCTTCATCCACACCGATGCCTGCGGGAATGTCACCAGAGGGATCGTATCAACCCTTTGGAACGCCGCAAATGGCCATGAACGCGGCCATGGCAAGCATCGGCCACCTGCTGAGCTGGACGCAGTTTTTGGAGTCCGAAGCAATACAGCGCCACGCCCCAGCCCACCTCAACCAATACGCAGTGTACCGGCAGCACCTGGTTACGCCCCAGCCGATGCCCCAGCCGATGCCCCAGCCGATGCCCCAGCCGATGCCCCAGCCGACTCCCCAGCCGACGCCCCAGTCGGTGCCCAATCCACCATCCAAACCGGCGCTCCCGTCCCAACCCAAGATATTGACGCGCCGGTCGAGGCGCTGACCTGCGCGCGCGCGTGTGTGTGTGTGTGTGTACTGTGCGCGAGTGCGCGCTAATCGACTCTAAACATTGAATAGGGTCAAAACTAACAACCTTTGAGGACGGGTTGGATACCCATGAGCGCCCGCGTCAGGGCACAAGAACTCGTAGACCACGCGACTATTCGTGGTACCAAGGTGAGCACGAGTATGCTCGCCCCCTCACTGATGCACGTAAGCATCGTGCAAACGCTTGGAATGCCAGGACGTCACGGAAACGTGGTGATAGATAATCACACCGTCTATATGCGATACGATACAAAAAATCCAGAACACGTCCACGTTTGGGCCTACAAGAACGAACCAACGTCCGACGCCGATCTGGGACTGTGCGCGCTATTGTGACCTCGACCAAGTCTCGAGCCTTGCGGGAGGTGCTGGCACTAGTGGAAACCGAGACAGGACACGCCTCGCCACTCTATGGATACACCCGATCGCGAGGTCGGGCCCCATCCCGCAGACCCCACCAAACCGTGCCCATTCGGGGATCTACCATTAGACTTGTGGGAACATATTGCTGACCACTTGGTCGACTCCAACTCGACCGATTTTGTTATTTGCACGACCAATGCGGTGAACAAGAATAGCGAGCTGCCTCTTTGTCCATTGGAGCAGGAAGAACGAATCGACCACATTGTGCGTGGAATTCCGTGCAACGGGGACCTTTACTTGTTGGAGGTTGAGTCGGACCACCAAGCATTTCTTGGCGAACACCACCGTCACGGACGTGTTCTGGTGGACGAGGCGCTTAGTGCACCGGACCCAACCATTGAGCTTCCCGAAGGGATTAAAAAGAATGGCGAGTGGTACTCACACATCCACAGAGATGAGCATGGAAAAGTCGACAAGCAGCATACGCCGTCTCACCGCAGCGAGACACACTCCTCGAGGCATCGCTTTTTCAAAGACGTTGACGGCACGGTAAAACTCTACGCTGCCCGCGAAGAAGAGGAAGTGGTATACGAACGTCACCGCAACGACGAGATCGAGATCACCAGCGCAGAAGCGTACGGACAGTGGGCACAGTTTAACACAAATCTGGCGCAGCGTGGAGGCAACATTTTATCAAGCGACGAGTTCAACTACATTCCAATTCCCAATGCAACCGCCGGAAAACAGACTGGCAAGTTGACACTGATGTCGGTTTGTAGAGACCTAAAGATGAAAGCAAACATTGAAATTGTCGGCAAACTTCCGATGCTTACGCGGCTAAAGGTGCACAACCCAGACGACGAGTACGCCAACATGACCACCCCCTTCAACCTGAAGACGCAGATGCGCTACTCGCTCGACAAGTGGCTGGCCGTCGTGCCGCTCAAGTGGATTGCTGCGCAGCAGTATTTCTGGGACTGCGATTGCGGAGAATACATCTGGCGGGAAGACAACCCCACCATCCCCAGCCGCGAAGCACTTGGCCCGCGCGGTCGCGACCCCGTCGTGCCAGTACTGCCATGGAATCTTCTCTGGAGTAAAGAATCGGGACACTCGCAAAAGACCGAGTATGAAAACACCTCCTTTGCAGTAATCGCAGTGGCGATGGTGTTTGCATTTTTCTCGACCTCGGCGCGTTATATAAACCTCTTTTCGGACAAGGACACGATGGACCTGCTCGATCGCGCGCTCAAGCTGCCCATGTTTAAGACCGAGTATTCGCTCACTGGACCCCACGTGGTCCCGGCACTGGAAGGGGAGAGCTTGCGCGTGTCCAAGACGTCGCGGTCGGCATCAGCGTTTAATCTGCCCGAGATGGACCTGATGGCAGCCTTTGACGGCGAGCTTTGACCAGCAATAATGCACACGCAAACCATACGTATGCCAGCGTGAGTCCGATGAGAACGGGCATTGTGACTGCAAGTGTAGTCGTGTGTGTGTGTGTGTATGTGTGTGTGTGAATCACCAGTGTCTTAAAAATTCGCTATCGATTAATTGCACGTTCCGATAGCGGCAACTACCGGTTGGCCCACGCATTAGTCTTGCGGAGAGTAGGGCGCTGCACTGCCAAGACTTCCACCGTGACAGGCGACACACTGGGCAGCGACTTGCATGGATCTCAACTCGGAAGAGTCGGGCAACGAAACGGACGCGTATGGCAAAGAAAACGACGAAGAGTGTGTCGTTCTCGAGGTTAATGCACAGGTGACACGTAAACGTCGGCGCAAGCGCCTAACTCCTCTGCCAAAGGGCCACAAGTCGGCCACCCGTCGTCTAATCGCTAGCCCCGCAGCCGTGACCCATTCGGCGGCCTCAACCCATCCGTTGGGGTTCGCATGCCCATCGGGACTGGCCCTCCTCACTGTCGCCGCCGCGACGGCTGAGACCGCCTTGCGGAGTGTGCCACAGCCATCACCAAGTGCGTCCGGACAGGTAATGCAGGTAAAAAAGAATGTGCCCGCGGGGACGACCCGCGGACGTCCACGTAAGCACCCGCGCCCACCTGTCGAAAACAAGTCATGCCCACCTCCCGCGGAAGAGCTGCTCGATTCCGACGATGCTGCGTCCAACACCGAGTCCGAGTACGAAGAGGACGACCCCGAGTCGCGTCGACAGCGTCGGGCTATTCGTCGCAATCGGCGCTGCATCAAGGACGCTGCCGAACGGAAGCGGTTTGACAGTCTCAGCATGGTCCATCAACTGACGTATCGCCCCACTCGTGATCGGTCATGGAAGGGCCTTCCCCGGTTCAACATTGCCACAATGCGAGGCCGTCGCGGTAACCTGCACCGCTCATACGACCAGAAGCACTCGGAGGACGTCAACGAGTCCGAAGGTCTACAAATGGTCCGCGAAGAATTCGGCGGTTCGCCAAAGTCGACCGCAAGTTGGGCCGACTCGGACGAGGACCACGAGGAGGAGCCAAAGAAGAAGCCCAGGCGTGACGCCTGCTCACTGCCTCGTTCTCGACTCGGCTCCTTGTCGAGCGTCCTCGCGAGCGTGCCGCCACCTACCTGCCCCTCACCTGGACCCGCTACGCACTTGCTCGACGTTGACACTGGCGCCGGACCCTCGGATGCGGATTCCTGGATGGACGCGTTTGCCGACTCTGGACCGGTTTCCACGCCAACTGCCAACCAACCCGTCGATGACCAGACGCCGGTCAGCAATGGCCCGCCGAGCGCCAACCTGGCTACGCCCAAGGTGGCCTATGCGCGCTGGCGCAAGTACACGACGGTCCCGCAGCGCATCGACAATCTGTCGCCACCGCCGCCGTCTCAGTCTGCAGCGACCACCACCAATGTGGTAGTGGGCGTCCCCGCCCACGCTCCGCTTCCGCACCCCAACCTTGACGAAATCATTCGTGGCCCACGCCCCGTACCGCCGCCGCCGCCGCCGGTGCAGCGTTCCTCGAGTACGACGCGTACGACCACGACGACCACGACGACCACGACGACAAACCGCCCCCTAGGCCTGAAATGGGAGACCAAGTCCTCCTTGGAACTCACCGAGTCGGCCAGACGCGAGCTGGAAGCCCAAGCACGCCGTGAAAAAACGCCAACATACTTTGACCCCACTTTCAAGTCCTCGCAACCCTGCCGCTACGGGAGCTCATGCCGTTTCAAGAATACGGGCTGTGCCTTTGTGCACCCGCATCAAGACGATCGCAAGCGCAAGCTCGAGGACACTGTTGGCTCCTCGTCGTCAAGCATGCGCCGCGAGCCAGTAAACCAAGCGCTTGGAGGATCGCAAGATGTGAAACGGTATATTTGGCGTCCCCCGCTCCCCAATCATGGGTTTTCGCACAAAACGTTTCAGCTCTACAACAAGGTCGAGCGCGACACCAAGGGCAACGTCCTCAAGCCGTTTCACGAGACCAGCTATTTTTGATTACTCACACATGCACACAAAAACGTCTCGCGAAGCAGCACCCTCTTGCGCGGACCGTAAACGTGTGCGAGTGTATGTGTCAGCGTGGGTGTTCATGCAAGACGTCAGGCTACACAGCCTCCACGGTGGTGTTTTAGTCCTGCGCTAAATTAGAACGAGACTGTACAGTGTAAAATGTGTACGAGGGTGTGCGTGTAAGCTCAAGGAGACGCGGTGTTGTAAAAAAACCATGGCCGACTACATTGACATTCGCGGCACGGCTCACCCGCCTCCGCCTTCCAATGGAAAGCGCGGGTGCGCGGCGGACCTCTCGCGAGCGGAGATTCAGGCGACCAACATCGCAGGAAAGCCGCTGCTGAACGAGCACAATCGCGAGGCCCAAGTCGGAAGGTGTCTTGCGTCTTGGGAGGGTACCGATGGCTCGCTACGCATCGCCGCACGCGTGACCGACCCGGATGCAATCAAGGACGTGCGCAGTGGCAAACTGCGCGGTCTGTCTCTGGGCACGGACATGATCATGGACGAGGACCAAAACGTGCTGTACCGTGCGCAAGGCGAACTCAGCGTCTGCGAAGAGGGTCGGAGGCCGGGCACGTGGATTGATACTTTAAACGGTCGCACTGTGCACCAGGTGGCATGCGCGTCGAAGGAGAAAGCAAAGCGAGGTGTGCATGCGCGCACACCCAACACACGCACGCACATCCTTGTCCAATCTTGAACACAACGGATCCCACCGCTAACCAAGATAACCCACACGCGCTCGTGCGAACTAGTAAAGCAGCGGCACTCGCGCTGTCTCCTCCTTGTTTCCTCCTTCTTTGACACCTTCTCCCACCCCACACAATGGCCGACTCTACCGACCCCATCGTCACCTCTGTCGCCGCGCCAGAGCGCGACAACATGATGGAGCAGCTCAAGTCGCAGCTGGCCGAGCAGACCGCCAAGGCGGCGCAGGCGAGCCAGCAGCTCGAGTATTTCAACACCCGCGAGAGGGAGCGCATCACTGCCTTCCAGGGTGAGAGCCAGTTCTTCTTCAACGACTTTATGAAGCAGGAAATCGAGCAGCACCACGCTGGCACGTCTCTGGCGCAGGACGTTGCCCCTCTGGGCGTTTGGGCGAATGAGTTTACCCAGAAGAAGGACATCACCTCGCAGGGTGCCCTCGCGGCGGCGTCGTACGTGGCCTCCAAGTCGATCAAGCGGATGCGGGAAGAGGCCTCCAAGTTGCCGACGCTGCAGGAGTCGCTCGCTTCCAGCCTCAAGGAAAACGAGGAGCTCAAGCAGAACAAGGATAAGCTCCAGCGCGATTACGACGAGGCCATCGGCCTCGCCAACGAACGGCAGAAGGGACTCGAGATTCTCCAGGAGAAGCTCAGCCAGGCGGGTCTCATGAACGAGAAGTTTGACTTTTCCAAGCTGACCTCGCGCGAGGTCGATGTGGAAAAGGTGTCCGAGCCTCACGTGGGTGGTGCTGCGGCCGCGCCCGCGCTCGAGACGGTCAAGGCCGAGGCCTCCAAGGCGGCCGGTGCGGCGATGGGTAACCCCATCAAGCAGGACGACCTGCTCATGAGCCTGCTGAACCGAAGCAGCGGCGGTCTGCGCATGAACGCCTCCGGAACGCAGCACGCCTTCCTGGGCGCCTCGGGCGGCGAGACCAACCTCATCGCGTCGTTGACGGCGGCGGGCTTTTAAACCAGTCGCGCACGCACACACACGCGTGCACGCGTGGACACACAACAAAAAAACGTACATGAACAACGCGAGTTCTCTGAAGGGGTTTTGGTGGTAGTTGGTTTGAGTTGGTCGTAGCGGATTTAAAAAAGTTGACGTGTCCATTGGTCCACTCGTGTGGAGAGGATTGAACGGTTGCAGGATTGCCTAACTACACGCGCTAACTTGCAAAGGTGCGCTCTGTGAGATTCCGTCGCGTACACCTCCACACATCTCCGTGGGCTGGCACGCGCTAGCACTCAATGGCAATGGACATCGATGCACTGTTTCGTCTAGCAGAAGAGGCGAAGCGACAAGCCACGCTCGACGAAGGCGAAGATGGCATCGACGACATGGACGAGGATGGTGACGATTACAAAACAATGTATGCAAACGCAGGTGGACGGCTGCGCACTGGCAAACCCACGTTTACAGACATGCCCGGTGGCGACGTGCACGTGTGCTACGGCGCACAATGTCCACACGTCGAGGTTACTAAAGAGAAGCAACTCGTCTGTTCCCTCACCGGTCGCGTTGTCGGCGTCGAGCACAGCCGTGAGCAGGAGGCCGGATGGACGGGGCGATCCGTTGGAAGCGCAAATCCAGACGACACTGCCGGTACTCCCATTGGCGGATGGATCAAACGGCGCGACATGTTTGCTGCAAGCTCGCAAGCGTGGCAAATGGCGAAAAGCTTTGGCGAGGCCGACCAAAAAACGGTGCAAACGTATGTGCCACCCCCCACACGACCAGCAAAAACGACACAAGAGCGCTTACCTGCCAAGCGCGGAGCCTTGTGCGTCGACGATGGCGAGTCGCCTGCGAGTCCATCTGCAAACCGACGCCAGCGAACGGGTCGTCGCGAAACGTGGACTCACGACGCGATAGAGAAACTTGTCATCGTTGCAGCCACAGTTGTAAGCGACTTGTTCATTGTAGGCGACGATCAAACTTCAACAACTTCTGTGTCGACGAGCACACCTACGGACGAGGAGCGCGATCCACGACTTCAAAACATCGAGTTTGTGCGCACACTGGCATTGAGGCGCTACGTCAACGCGTGTGCCAAGGGAGAGCAGAGACTAAACGCAAGTGTACTAAACGACGTGTGCATCCACGCAAATGCATTCGTGCGCGCCAAACGCGCCGAAGCCAACAGCGCGGCCTACGTCACAACCGAGACCGGGAACAAGGGAAAGCGACGAGGAGCATGCTATCAGGGTCCAGTGCGGCATCTCATTGCCCGTCTTATTGTAACGCTTTGGCACGCGGCCTGCTTGACGCCGCACATGCGCGATAATCGCAAAGGCAATGATTCGTTTCAGCCGTTTGCCGCTGGAGTCATCTACTCGTTGAAGCGTGGCGTCTACTTGGAGAATGGAACGTGCGTCGTTCCAGAGCTCGAGACACTCGCGGGACACTTGCCGGCCCTGCGCTCAACGCATAGCACGCCCACCGCCAAGCGGTTACAGAGCTCGAGTCATAGGGGGATTTGCTCGCTTCATCGGTCTATGACGTCTATATCGAGCATGGAAGCGGAGGAGGCAGCACAAGTCTCGAGATTGCTTGCGGACGCGGCACGCCAAGCAGCGTTGCTGCGTGAGATGACGCACCGAATAGATGGAGCCAAATAAAAAGCCGCTGTGTGCGCAATTGTTTTTAAACAAACCTAGGACGTTGACAAACACGCGTCACAAGACGCACTCTTGCAGTCACACGTGTCCGAGAGTTGGTTGGGCAGGCGTTTGAGGGTCGCCACGTCCGCATCATCGTGAACATCCATTGACTCTCTCGGAAGGGGCGATGAATTGTCAACGTTTTCCAGAATCTCAAGCTGCGCCTCCCACTTTTCGGACAGCAGCTGCATGATCGTGACGGCCATGTGTGGCACGAGCCGCGTGTGCACAACCTGCCACCCAGATGCCGCAAGAAATCCCTCAGGCAAAGCCCAGCGCCACGCGTGCAGTCGGTTCGTGCTCCCACTCGGTGTCGTTGAGCCAGGCCTCGGTGCACTCTTCCCATCGCCGCACGCGGGGCCACCGGATTGCTGACCCGCCGATCACGCCGGGAGGATGCCTTCCCTCGATCAATGGGTAAAGATCCGTGTCGGTGGCTTTGCTATACTCCCACAACACCTGCACCATCGGCACTGGTGTTCCAATGTCGCCAGGGACAACCAGGCGGTTTGTGAACATTCGAATCATTGGCAAGAGGGTCGTACGAAACTCGCCACCGTACCACGCGGCCCACTGCTGATTGCGATTGGCACGACTCTGCTCAATGCCCGCCTCTCGCACGCGCACTTCTGCATCGGTCGCTCCGGCAGCCTTGGCCTGTCGGAGCTCGTGGCGCTTTTTGCGCACGTCGATTGCAGTGTCGATTAGTCGACGTCGCGCCTCCTTGTATGGAAAATCGTGAAAATAGTGCATGACCAAGTCGAGTGCCGTCTTGGCCAAGGCCTCGGCAGTGTCCTCCATTGGAGGATCGTCTGGAATTCGGCTCCATTTGAATGTGCCCTTCCAGAGACACTTTGCGAGAAAGTCGCGTGCACGCGTGTATTCGGCGTCCCTGGTCCCCGTTGGAGCACCACGAAGAAGACGCGCATCGATCATGACCGCCGAGATTGGCCCTTTGAGATCGTTCCACCACAGGTTGAAGTAGGTGGTGCTATCCAGAATCATGCGCAGATTGCACGACACGAATAAAATATTGTAGAGCCACACAAGCTTCCAACCTTGTGCCATGTTGGGCGAGGCGGGATTGTCGAGCGTGCCCTCCTCTGCGGTTTGACGCCGCACTCGGCGGTAATACGTGCCATCCATGTCGATGGCATTGACTCGACCCTCGTCGCGACTTCCAGTCATCTTGTCCGGAAACGTGTCGACAAAGTTGCCCAGCTTGCCATCGAGAGGAAGGCACCGGTTGGCCGAGTAGCGCCATACACACCGCCGCAAGCTCTTGAGATACCGTATCCAAATGGATCGCTCTGCCTTGATGCGCGTGAGATGGTAAAGCCGCTTGTGAACGTCGCGACCACGCTCGATGACCATGAATAGTTTAAACTCGGAATCCTCGCGTCCACTAACCCTGTCAACGGGATAGCTTCGGCGTCCAACCCACATTGCCGCAATTCTTGGACCAAACTGGTGCAACGCTGCCTCGCACACGTTGACCATTTCTTGCTTGACATTGTCAAAGGATTCCCACGCGTCTGGCATCGGAACGCGCAGCACGTGCGAGTCGGCGACCAAGGCGTCCGCAACTTCGCGTGGAAAAAACTTGTACAGTTGATCCGCACTCGCTGGGCCCGTCCCGGCCTCGTTGCGCTTGAGCCTCCACACCGAATTATAAGTGCCCTTTCCCTCGAGCACAAGATTCAAGGACGCAAACGCATTCGCCCAGCTGGACGCACTGTCGAGGTTGAAGTGATTGTCCAGAACATTATAGAGACGCTCTCCTTTGACAAAGATGCCATCCATTGGAGAGAAGACAATCTCGCGAAAATTGGTTATCGTGGACGTTTCGTCGCGTTTTACGACACTAAAGATGCTATCCTTGGCCATGTACGTTAGAATGGTTTCCTCGATCGATCGCAGTTTGCTCGCGGAAAAGGTGTACTGGTCGTTTGGATCCTTGAGAAATGACACAAGGACGCTGTCCAGTCCCGCCTCGGGGTGCATCTTTGGCGCCGACGGTGGTGCCATGGATGGTCCAGGCGGTGGCACAGACGGCTTCTGTGCCACAACTCGATCATTGCTGCTGCTACCAGCTCCAATGCTGCTGCGCTTGCCAGCCACGGCTTCGACAGAGCCAAGTGGGCGCTTGCCCGCAATACGCTCGCTTGCGCTTGAGCGGGCCTCTGCCAATTGGCGCCTTTCTTCACTGGTCTTGTAAACCGCAAACGCGGCACTGGCATACTCGTTGAGCTGCTTCCTAGTTGTGGGCGTCTGAAACCGAGGCGCGGCGCTTCCTTGCGCATTGCTGATCGTCTTGGTGTATTCCACCAATTCTGTGAGTTGGCCATCGACGTCGCCGAGGTTTTTGGGGAGCACTTGCCTGCCGCATAGATACCACAAGACGTAGCCACGCTTGTACGCAATCTCGTCCACATTGGAAGCACCCTTTGGTACGATGGAGGGAAAGTGTACCACGGATGAATTTGATGCCCCGTATCGATTTTGTTCACGTACCATCGTCTCGGCGTGGATGCGAAGCAGTCCCCATTTGTGTGCCGCTTCCAAAATTGTCGGCGCGTCTGGGTTGACCACGATGCTTCCTCGTTCCGAGATTGGAACGTTGCCAACCAGACTACCAAACACCGTGTTGATGTTGGCCTCGTTTTCGCTCTCGACCTTCTTCATCGCGTCCACTTTTTTGCTGGGCGGTGGTCCCTGAACGGCTGAGGGTGGCCGTTGGGAAGGATGCGCGCTTAGCGGCCTCTGTGCGGCCGCTTCCTTTTTGGCTTGCTTCTTCAGCTTGGCCAAGGCACTCGCCATCGAGACAACCCCACCTCCCGCAAGGACACGGTGACCCGTCGCGTCGCTATTTCTTGGCATGGCGCAATCGGTTTATGGTTTTGTCACAGGCCCTTGCGGCAGGTGGCAAAAGCACGCACAGTCTTGCACAAGAGCCCTCCTCGGCCATGACGCTCACCGCGACCATGAACGAGGTGTTTGGAAATGTAGATCTCGTCTATGTCGTCCTAAAGTCGTTTTTGGTCGACTACCACGCCAAGTGGGGCCCCTTTACGGATATTCGGAATGAATCCCCCGCCGACCGTGGTGGGCGCGTGCGGAGTCAAATGCTAGACCTCTTGCGTTGCTTGCACTCTACAATGCTGACCTCGCACACGTGCCGCGCGGGTTCTCAACGAATTCTCGACGAGCTGTTGGCACTGATTGCCACACAGTTTGCGTCTGCAACACGCGACATGCTCAAGTTTGTCACGGAGGAGCCCACGCGTCACGTGAGCATTGGAGAGGATGCCACCACGCCAGAAAATGCCATTCGCATGCTTCACCACACCGACATCGGCAAACGGGCACTTGAACCAATGCGGGCATTTTTTGAACATCCATTGGATACTGGCATCGAGCCATTGATGATCTGTGGATCTCGCAAGCGTGCAGCAGCCACCTATCGCATGGCTGGACACTGGTTGCGCAAATGGCTCACTGAACTCGCGCTGATTGAGCCACCCACGCACAATATCGCGGCACTGTCGAGCACGCTTGCTCGTCGATGCAGTGTCTGCGGATGCCCCTGCCAGCTTGCAACGTGCCGCTTCTACCTGGACGAAGCGGCAGTCAATGGCGACCTAAACAACAATACGGAATGCTCCACCAGTAGCAGAACGTCGCCGCGCGCCTTGCCCAAGGATTCTCTGTACACCTCGCTGCACGCATTAATCCGAGTACCTTGGGATCTTGTTCCTATTGGCGAGCGACCAATGCAACTACAAGACGCGACCACATACGGCATGCACGCATTCGACGTGCTTTCGGGACGTATTTGGATGTACACTTGCCCAAACCACATTGTCTGGATGGCCATCTTTCCATCCTCGGCACAGAACATGCGTCGTCGCAGGACCGATGAGGAAGACTTCCGATCGATACGTAGAACCAAAATCCCACCTCTAAACAAGCTGACGACTTGCATTTCCGACTGTGAGAATATTGCGATGGACCTAGCACTTCTTGCACTCAAAAATACGACCACCGATGATGGACGTCCCTTTCTTGACTCCGTTGCGGATCGATTGGGAGCCGAACGACGGCTTGCCATTGAAAATGCAAATGTGCCACTTGCGACAAAAACCGGGTGGGTGGAACGAGAAGAAGACCAAATGGAAGTCGGATTACCACTGTACCCGGCACACGGAAAGCCCGAATCGCACAGCTGGGTTCACGTGCTGGGGGTTGGGCAACCCGACAAGCAATCGTGGTTTTTGGACCTGATCTGGCAAAACGCAATGTGGCCAAGCCACAGGGAGCCCTGGGAAACGCTACTCGAAAAGGCCAATGCAAACGACTTGGAAACGTGGCGCACAGCGACACTGGTGCGTGCAACACGTGGACTCTCAGTGGTGCTTCCCCGTAGACACACTGCGTTTTTCCGCTACGTGGAATGTGCCAATGAAGCGGTATGGAAGGACGATGTTGGCAACCCAACACCAGATCCGACCGGCGTTGACTATGACGACTCGCACATCATGCTGATGCATACTGGCCGCGCAATGGATGAAAATCGCGCATTCGTGACTGCCTGTCGCGACAATTGGCAACTCTTTTTGACGTGCCCCTGGTTTTTCGACATGGCACGTACGCCGATCCGCTCCGCTGAAGAATTTGCTCGCGTGCTCCGCGTCTACGCTTCGCCTCCCAAGTGGCACTATGATCGGGATTCCGTCGACCCAGAAATGGCGATACACTTCAAGAGAGTAGACTGTATTCTGGGCAAGGTCTGGAAGCAGGTGTCGCGATTCCGTCTTGCAACCGCCAATGGCGAAGTCGCCATTGAGAATTTGCCACCGCCACCCGAAGACTTTCGTGGTGGCAACCAGGCGGGTGTCCGCGATGCGCTCATTCGATTGGTGCGAGTTTACATCGGTCACACCCAAGACATGGCACCCATTTTCTTGAGCACGCCCGTCTTTGGCGGCATCCGACCCGCCGGGCCCCGGCACCCCGATGTGCTGTTGCGCTGGCTGTTGCACACGATTGCGCAACACCATCCAAGCAAGCGCGCGACACTCGAATCGTGTCGATTTTTGCCACTTGCCGCCCCAATAGGACGACCAGGGGTCATCCTCGAAGTGCACAATGCGTTTCTACTGAATCCCAATGCCCCTCCCTGCGGAACCGAAGAGGTGGTTTGTGGGCGCGATGTGGGCGTGCAACTCTCCTTTACCGCAACCACAAAAGTCGCAGAAGACGACATCACCATGCAGTGTTCCATAGACTGCTGGAAGACACACCACGCCCGCATCACCATGGGGGTGTCCATTGCGGTGCTCTACGACATTGAACGCATCGTCAATGCGACACCCGAGGCGTCCGCTCTCGCAAGAGAACGAACCAAAATTGTCGCCTGTCCCAGGATGACTGGATTGGAAACGTCTGCCGACGCGATCCATGATCGATGGATGTCGCTTCCGGAATGGAATGCCTTGGCGCGTGACAAGTGCAAGGCAATCTCCAAGTATGCACAGACCGAATGCGCGTATGCACTCACGGTGTTGACCGCGCTTCTCGATGCGCAGTGGGTGCCAGTGCTCAACCCTCCCAGGGAGGATGCAACGCACGTGTTTCGGGATTGGTCGTACGGCAAGAGCGAAAAGGGATTTCGTGCACTGGCATCGCTGTGCACGCCGTCGGCATCTTGGTTTTGCAACGTCAGGGGACCCACCCCGTTTTGCGTGTGGCGTGGCGGCTCTCAGTGCACCTGTCTCAAAAAATGTGCGTTTCCGTCGACGTAGCGTTGTGGGTGTGCGTTGGTGTTATCTCGACTCTTTTATTCTCTACTGGATAACTCAAAACTGTTGCGAGCACAAGTAGAGCACACGTTGCGCGCGTGTACGATGCCCGAGGCGTTGCCACCGCTCCTACTGCGTCCCAGAACCACGTCGCGTAGCGACTTTTCAAAGACGCGCCAAGGATTTACGCCAGTGTACCGAGGCGAGTTGCACACGGGCGGTCTCTTTGCCGATTCGCTGACAGGAGGAGATGCAGGGGTCACGCAGAGAGAGCGTGGCTCGCTCTTGCACTATGGTATGCCAGCGTGCTGCTGTTTGATGATCATCGGTGTCATCCTGGGCATCAACAGTGTACGAAGCGTCATCGACGAAAAGGGCGCAGAGGCAAACCGGATTGCCAACATGGAGTACCCAAGCCCGCCCCCAGGACCGCCGCAAACGCCACCCGGAACTGCCCAAGCCTGGAATCTCGACGTTGAAGTGGCGGTACTCTCCGAGGCACTCGACCCGGGCGAAGACGTCGCCTCGGTAACCATGCTAGGCACGCTCGAGTCGGCCGTGCAGCAAGTCGTCCCAGGCGCCTCGGTCGAGTTCCAGGCGGTCACCGCCCGACGACGGCTGACCGAAGCGAGACGGCGCCTGACTGGGTATGACTATGTCTGTGGTGCACAGTGCACGAGCAGTGCCGACTGCAACGATGCGTCAAAGACCAGTCTCGTAGAGTATAAAGTCGTCATCGTGGCTCCGAGTCTCTCGCTCGAGCAGACCACCGCGGTGCGCACAGCCATCCAAAACGCATTGGGGCAGCTCCGCACAAGCACGGGTGGCGACTACCTGTGCTCGGTCAGCGACGCCGATCCGGTGACCGTGGCACTCGGTCCAAGAACACCGCCGCCAGAGCCGCCACCGCCGCCGCCGATTTCGCCGAGCCCGCCGCCGCCCTCGCCGCCACCGCCCTCGACACCCATAGATCAACCACCTTCCACGCCACCGCCGCCCTCGCCGCCGCCACCCTCGCCGCCGCCGCCCACAGATCGGAAGAGCGTCGTGTAGGGAAAGAGTGTAGATCTCGGTGGTCGCCGTATCATTAAAAAAAAAA
>ENA-ORDA01000423-ORDA01000423.1-marine-metagenome-genome-assembly--contig:-NODE-423-length-43409-cov-4.343164_pt1 | contig 43409 bp, 43 predicted proteins | sample MGYA00237778_ERZ508506 | MGnify/ENA primary metagenome ERZ508506 (study PRJEB26177, sample SAMN06267891) | marine metagenome | isolation source: Monterey Bay, California, USA | place: Pacific...
AAGTCTTCATTAATATTTACAGGAACGTATTTAATTCGATACTGCCCACATTTAATTTTTAATTCATTAAAATATTTTTGTACTGCTTCTTTATAGTCTTGCCTTACATTATCGGCATATAGATTTAAATGTTCTCCCGTTTCTAAATCAACAAAACGTTTCGGCCGATTGTTAAAATCAAAGTCTATTTCTTTTTCTTTATCATAGGTATGAAATAATATTACCTCATGCTTGTTATATTTTAAATGTTGAAGTGCTTCAAAAAGTTTTTCTTCCTCTTGATCACTCTGAAACATATCCGTGAATAAAAAAACCAAAGAGCGTCTTTTTATTTTTTCAGCAATTTCATGGAGGTACGTGTAAGTTTTAGTGATAATTTGATCTCTTTTAATTACTATAGCCTCGTTTAATTTAGCTAATAACATTTGGTGGTGACGTTCACTTCCTTTTTCATTACTATAATAATCATAATGATCACTATAAATACTTAATCCAACAGCATCCCGTTGTCTTTTTAATAAATTCATGATAGCTGCTGCAGCTAATGCTGAAAAACTAATTTTATTTAATTGATTAATATTAAAATTTTTGAATGATGGATAATGCATCGAGCTGCTATTATCGATAATTAAATGACATCGTAAGTTGGTTTCTTCTTCATAGCGTTTTGTGTATAACCTGTCTGTTTTTGCATATAATTTCCAATCGATATGCTTGGTGCTTTCTCCCTGATTGTAGAGACGATGTTCTGCAAATTCAGCCGAAAACCCATGGAAGGGACTTTTATGCAATCCAGAAATAAAACCTTCAACAACTTGGTGAGCTAAAAGCTCTAAATTTTTGAATCCTTTAATTTCGTTTATTTCTTTGCGTATATCCATTAATCTTAAAATAAAAAAGGTTTGCTAATTTAGCAAACCTTTTTTATTTTGTTTTGTTATTATTAAAGTAAGGAGTTTATAGCCTCCTCATAGGTAGCCTTTGGAGCAACTCCTACTTGTCTGCCAACTACTTCACCATTTTGAAAAACCAGTACCGTCGGAATGTTACGAACACCGTATTTTGCGGCAAATTCTTGGTTTGCATCTACATCTACTTTTCCAACAACTGCTTTCCCTTCATAATCATTACTTATTTCTTCAATAATTGGTCCTACCATTCTGCAAGGTCCACACCAAGCAGCCCAAAAATCTACTAGTACAGGTTTTTCACTTTTTAAAACCACTTCTTCAAAACTTTGGTCTGTTATTTCTATTGCCATAATATTTTTTTTTATTTATTTCACAAATGTAATCAATAATTAGGCCTAAACATACATTCAAATCATTAGAATATATGATGCATATATCAATTGAGTTTATAGCTAATTTGTTCTTTTTCTAGCCTTTTTAGTAAATCGTTTGAAATATCAATCTTAAACTTTTTGGAGGGCATTGTTATTTTTATTTTTTCAGAGGATTCATAAATAATCAATTCTAAATATTTATCTCCCTTAAAATCTTTAATAATTTGTTTTAGATTAATAATATGATCATTGCTTACTTCTTCAATAGGTAATTGTATAGTCAATCTTTTTGCATGACTATCCATAACTTCTTGTAACATTTGCATACTGTTAAATTGCAATCTTGGATCTCCTTTTTTCTGAGTTTCTTTATTCACCCAACCTTCCCTAACTAAAGCTCGGATAAATATAAACGAATTAGGAACTAAAAAATGTCTAAATTTTAAATACTGCTCTCCGAATATCCTAAATTCATAACTTTCGTTATAATCTTCAACTGTAAATAAAGCCCAACCTTTACCCATTTTTGTCTCTCGATGTTGAACATCTCCAACCATACCGCCAAAGCACATCTCTCTATTGATAAAGTTTTCTAAGTAGTTAAAATCGGAGGCTGTACAGTTACAAAATCGATTAATTTCTGTTTTAAAATCATCCAATGGATGACCAGATATATATATTCCTACGACTTCTTTTTCTTGTTTTAATTTTTTTAAAGTCCCCCACTTTTCACACGGTGGGACTTCTGGCTCTGGTATTTGTACTTCACTACTCCCTCCAAACATATCTAATTGATCGCTATTTTGAGATTCCTGAAATTTGGCAGCAAAACGCAATACCTTTTCAATAAATAAAATCCCCTTATCATCGGGATGTAAATACTGAGCACGATGTGAATCAAATCCGTCAAATCCTCCAGCTAGCGCTAATCCTTCAAAAGCTTTTTTATTCGTTGCTCTCAAATCAATACGCTTAGCTAAATCAAATACCGATTTGTACTTACCCTCAGCTCTAGTTTCAACAATAGTAGCAACTGCGTTCCCGCCAACTCCTTTTATAGCACCCATCCCAAAGCGAATAGCACCTTGATTATTTACGGTAAACTTATAATAAGACTCGTTAACATCGGGTCCTAAAACCTCTAAGCCCATCCTTCGACATTCTTCCATAAAGAAACTCACTTGTTTAATGTCGTTCATATTATTAGATAATACCGCAGCCATATACTCTGCAGGATAATGTGCCTTTAAGTAAGCGGTCTGGTAAGCAATCCATGCGTAACAAGTAGAGTGAGACTTGTTAAAAGCATAGCTTGCAAAAGCTTCCCAATCTTTCCATATTTTTTCTAGCTTTTCTTCGTCATGACCATTTTCTTTTGCTTGAGTTATAAACTTAGGTTTCATTTTATCTAAAACAGCAATAAGTTTTTTACCCATTGCTTTACGCAATACATCTGCCTCTCCTTTGGTGAAATTTGCAAGCTTTTGAGAGAGTAGCATTACTTGTTCTTGATAAACCGTGATACCATATGTTTCTTTCAAATATTCTTCCATGGCAGGTAGATCATATAAGATGTCCTCATCTCCATTTTTACGATTTACAAAACTTGGAATATATTCTATAGGGCCTGGCCTGTAAAGAGCATTCATTGCAATTAAATCGTCAAACACAGTGGGTTTTAAATCCTTTAAATACTTTTGCATTCCTGCAGATTCGTATTGAAATATTCCAACTGTTTCACCTTTTTGAAATAATTCAAAAGTTAACTCATCATCTAGCGGAAAAGAATCAGGATCAAGTTCTACTTGATGTTTTAACTTTACTAGTTTAACAGTGTCTTTAATTAAGGTTAATGTTTTTAAACCTAAAAAATCCATTTTTAATAGACCTGCACTTTCCACTACAGAGTTATCAAATTGAGTGACGAACATGTCAGAATCCTTTGCTGTTGCAACAGGAACAAAATTTGTAATGTCATCTGGTGTAATAATAACTCCACAAGCATGGGTCCCAACATTACGAACTGAACCCTCTAATATCCTAGCCTGATTTACAGTTTGAGCCTCTAAATCATTTCCCTCAGCCAATACTAATAATTCATTTACTTTTGGTACCTCATCGTTTCTAAAATTATTTCTAATTTCAGAATCGGTATAACCAAATATCTTTTTTAATTTGGTCATATTCGGAATTAACTTAGAAATTCGATCTGCAGAATTTAAAGGTAAGTCCAATACCCTAGCTGTATCTCTAATCGAGGATTTAGCAGCCATAGTACCATAGGTTATAATTTGTGCTACTTGATTAGTTCCGTACTTCTCGATAACATAATCCAACACTCGACCTCGACCTTCATCATCAAAATCAATATCAATATCTGGCATACTAATCCGTTCCGGATTCAAAAAACGCTCAAAAAGTAAATTATACTTTATGGGGTCAATATTAGTAATCCATAAACAATATGCTACTACAGATCCTGCTGCAGAACCCCTCCCTGGGCCAACAGACACATCCATTTTTCTAGCCTCCGCTATAAAATCCTGAACAATTAAAAAATATCCAGGGTACCCCGTGTTTGCAATTACTTCTAATTCAAAGTCAAGTCGCTCTGTTAGTTCATCTGATAGTTCACCATATCGTTTTTTTGCGCCCTCATATGTCAAGGCTCTCAGAAATGTATTTTCTCCTCTTTTACCTCCATCGACATCATCTTCTTGGTTCTGAAACTCTTTAGGGATATCAAATTTTGGTAGAAGAACGTCTCTTTTTAGACTAAAGGGAGTTACTTTTTCAATAATCTCTGAAATATTTTTAATTGCCTGAGGAAGATCCTTGAATAAAGTCTTCATTTCGGATTGCGATTTAAAATAATATTCCTGATTTGGCAATCCATAACGATAGCCACGACCTCTACCAATCGGAGTCGCTTGTTTTTCGCCATCTTTTACACATAGCAAAATATCGTGAGCATTTGCATCTTTTTTATTTATGTAATAAGTATTGTTTGTGGCTACCAATTTTACTTGATGTTTTTTAGCCATCGGGATTAACACCGAATTTACTCTTTTTTCATCCTCTTGGTGATGTCTTGACAACTCTATATAAAAATCTTCTCCAAAAGTTTCTTTCCACCAAATTAAAGAGTCTTCCGCTTGTTTCTCGCCAATATTTAAAATCTTACTTGGCACTTCCCCATAAAGACTTCCAGAGAGAACCATAATATCTTCTTTGTATTTCTCAATAATTTTTTTGTCAATCCTAGGAACATAATAAAAGCCGTCTGTAAAAGCAATAGATGACATTTTTGCTAGATTATGATAGCCCTTTTTATTTTTTGCCAATAAGACAATTTGATAGCCATTATCTTTATGATTTTTATTTAAATGATCTTCGCAAACAAAAAATTCACAGCCTACAATGGCTTTTATTTTTTTTGATGAATCCTCTTCACTTAGAGTTTTATTGTAATTATTGACTTGCATTACAAAATGAAAAGCACCCATCATATTTCCAGAATCGGTCAGTGCTACCGCAGGCATATTGTTATCTGCTGTTGCCTTTATTAAATTTTGGGTACTGGAAGTAGATTGCAGTATTGAAAACTGAGAATGATTGTGTAAATGAGCAAACGAAACTTTTTCTAATCCCGCAATATTTTTATCTATCGTATCTGAAGACACCTCCTCCTCCTCATTTGAAATAGATGCAATTTCTTTTCTTATTCTATCGGAAGCTTTTTTTAAATTAATATGCTTTAAGCCTATTAGCTTAATGGGTTCTGGGTTGAATTTATTAAATGTTTCAAAATAATCTGGCTCAACTTGCAATTCGTCCGCAGAATAAATTTTTCTTCTAATTAACTCTAAAAAACAACGGGTAGTCGCCTCTACATCTGCAGTAGCATTGTGCGCTTCACTAAATGGATGATTAAAAAGAAAGGTATGTAGCTCTGAAAGAGTAGGAAGTTTAAATTTTCCTCCTCTGCCCCCGGGTAGCTGACATAATTGGGCTGTTGTTTCGGTGCAAGTATCTAATACCTGGTAATTAGGTAAAGGATTTTCTATTCCTAACCGAATAAACTCAGCGCCCATAATATTATTATCAAATCCTAAATTCTGCCCAACAATAAATTTAGTTTTTGATAGTGCTTTTTGAAATCTTTCAATTACATCCTTTAGAGGAACACCGTCTTTTGATGCTAATTCTGTAGATATTCCATGAATTTTCTCAGCATCATAAGGAACATTAAATCCTTCAGGTTGTATTAAGTAATCTTCATGTTCAATTAAAACTCCTTTATTATCATGTAGCTGCCAAGCTATTTGAATGCATCTAGGCCAATTTTCCGTATCGGATAGTGGAGCATTCCATCGTTTTGGTAGCCCAGTAGTTTCGGTATCAAATATTAAAAACATAAAAAAGTAAGAAGGTTAATTTGTGTTTTACTATCTCAAAAATCTAGTGCCTTAAAAGTATAAAAATCACCTTTTAAATAAGTTAAATTTTATTAAGAGTTGTTAACTTTTTGGCAGGAGAGCAATAGACCCAGTATTATTGGTAGGTTACATCAAATTGTCCAGCGTTAACCGTGTTGGTAGGAGTTTGAAACTGAAAAGTCCCTGTTATTATTTTTGCAGAAGTGTCAAAAGATAAAATATTGATTTCTCCATTGATGGCATCTTCTGTATCCACTCCATTCGAAACCCTAGCTGAAAACCCTTCCAGAGGCAACTCATAAACTCCGATTAATGTGTCAGCAGGGATTACTAAAATTATTTCATCTAAATTAATAACACCTCTTATCACAATATCAGTTCCATTATCAATTGCAAAAGTGTCTAAAGGAACAAATACTCCTCCATTAAGTTCTGCTGTGAAATTTCCTGCATTACTGCCATTTCCAATTTCATTTTCGTAAACTATCTTATAGAAAACGCCTCTTTTCACCTCTAAAGTATCTTGACTTATAGAGATTGCTTTAAAATTAAATTCGCCTGTTATGGTTTGATCCTCTAAAGAAACTTCATTGACTTTCATTCTTCCCTCACCTCCGGGTATTGTTGTTGAATAAATCGTTCCATTCGCATTCTGATAGATAGCAAAGTTTTCAGAATCTTCGCCAAAATCAATATTGGCGCCTTCAACCAAGTTAGCTCCTCTTAAGGTTATGATCTCGTCACTACTTTTTCCTTGAAGCACAAAATAATCATCATTTTCAAAGTAGTTTGCCTCCGCTAAATCAGCTTTAAAAAAAACATCATCAATACTGGCTTGAAAAGCAGGAGAATTTGTCTCTAATTTTTGACAACTACTAATAATCAAGAATACAAAAAAAAGAGTTTTAAGGTTTTTCATAGCGAAGTCAGATACTTTGGATTTTCACAAATGTAAAGAAAAAGTTCAAACTATCTAATTTCATTATAAAAAAAGATTATCTTTGCAAACTTAAATTATAAACCGAGGTCGAGAACCTCAAAAATTAATAAACATGCCCGTAAAAATTAGATTACAAAGACACGGAAAAAAAGGAAAACCTTTTTACTGGATTGTAGCTGCTGATAGCCGCTCAAAAAGAGATGGAAAATACCTAGAAAAACTAGGAACCTATAATCCAAATGTTAACCCTGCAGAAATCAATTTAGATATTGATGGTGCAGTTCAATGGTTAGATAATGGAGCACAACCAACTGACACAGCAAGAGCTATTTTATCATACAAAGGTGTGATGTTAAAAAAACATCTTGCTGGAGGTGTTAAAAAAGGAGCCTTCACTGCTGAACAAGCCGAAGAAAAATTTAATGCTTGGTTAGAAGGTAAGAATAAAGAAGTTGAAGCTAAGCGCTCAAAATTAAATGATGCGGAAGCAAAAACAAAGGCAGATGCCTTAGCTGCAGAGAAAGCAGTAAACGAACAACGTATTGCTGACGCTACTCCTGTTGAGGAAGTAGAAGAAGAAATAGTAGAAGCGTCATCGACTGATGAAGCAGAAGAAACAACTGAAGAAGTAGTTGAGGCTTCAGCGACTGAAGAAGCGGTAGAAGAAACCGCAAAAGAAGAAGAATAATTTTTTTATCAATGCAAAAGGAGGACTGTTTCTACTTAGGCAAGATTGTTAAAAAATATAGTTTTAAAGGAGAGTTACTAGTAAAACTAGACACAGACGACCCTAGTATTTATACCAAAATGGAATCAGTTTTTATTGATAAAAATAAAAGCTTGATTCCATTTTTTATTGAACGCTCCTCATTACATAAATCAACACTTTTACGAGTAAAATTTGAAGATATCGATAGCGAAGAAGACGCTGACAAATTATTAAAAAGTGAACTTTATTTACCCCTTGAGTTTTTACCTCAACTAACAGGCAATAAATTTTATTACCACGAGATATTTGGTTTCGAGGCTGAAGATTTATCTTTCGGACTTATTGGAATTATTAAAGGAGTTAACGACAGCACTAATCAAGCTATACTTGAAATTGACAGAAACGGTTCAGAAATCTTAATTCCATTAATCGACGATTTTATAAAAAGTGTAGACCGAGAGCAAAAAAAAATAATTCTTGAGGTACCAGAGGGATTAATTGATATTTACCTCTAATATTTTATTTTTCTTTAAAATGAAATTTACATTTAAACAATTTACAGTAAAACAAGAGCGCTCTGCTATGAAAGTTGGTACCGACGGCGTGCTTTTAGGAGCTTGGACTTCCTTAGACAACCAACCACTATCTATTTTAGATATAGGTGCCGGAACAGGAATTATATCTTTACTATTAGCACAGCGTAGTTTATCAGAAACTATCGATGCTGTCGAATTAGACGAAAATGCCTACGAAGAATGTGTAGATAATTTTGAAGCTTCTGATTGGGGAGATCGCTTGTTTTGTTATCACACGTCCGCACAACAATTTGCAGTAGAGATAGGTGACAAGTATGATTTAATTGTTTCTAATCCTCCTTTTTACACTGACAATTTTAAATCTGAAAATAAAGCTAGAAATAAAGCTCGATTTACAGATAGTCTGTCTTTTAAAGATCTAACTAAAGCTGTTTCTAAATTACTTTCTTCGCATGGAATTTTTACATTAATCATTCCTTTTAAAGAAGAAACTAATTTTATATCAATCGCATCAGAGCATCATCTGTTTCCAAATAAAATCTGCCGAGTAAAAGGAAATATTAATTCAGAAATTAAAAGAAGTTTAATTGAATTTTCATTAATCAATTCTAAAGTAAGTGTCGAAGAATTAATCCTTGAAAACTCCAGACATCATTATACAGAGAAGTATAAAAATTTAGTAAAAGATTTTTACTTGAAATTATAATTCTCTGAGCATTGGTCTTGTTAAGCAAGTGGGGCCTCCTCCTCCAAAAACACTAATATTTTCTCCTTTGTAAATACTTACTTTACAGCCTGCTTTGATTAAGGCTTTTTGGGTCTTGGGGTTCCCATCTACCATCAAACATTCCCTGGGGGCAATTGCCAAAACATTGCATCCCATTGATTCGAACTCTTCGTCAGGCACTTCAATTAATTGAATCTTTCTTTTTATGAGTTCATTCCTAAATTTTATCGGCATTAATGGTGAATATACCACTGCCAAATCTCTAGCTACTGGACTTAAAATTGACATTAAATGGAACACATCTGAAATTCCTTTATAATGAGGCAAATTAGCTACAAGAACTTCAATCCCTTTCGGTTCTAGTAAATTTTTTAATTGTTTAATTCCATGTTCATTAGTGCGATACGTGTGTCCAACAGCTAATGTCTTCTCATCTAACCAGGCAACATCACCTCCTTCTAAAGTTCCTGGCGATTCAATGATTCCTAAAATTGGAATGGCATTGTTTTTAAATATCTCTAACTGAGCTGCGGGTTCGTTTATGCGAGTCTCTTTACCCATATTGCATATAATCATTCCAAAATCTGTTGCAATAGAAGCATCTCGGCAATAAATAGAATCAATGGAGACATTTTCATTAAAGGGAAAATCATAAAGAGTGGCTCCATTTTTTTGGAGTGCTTTTCTAAAAAAATCATACTCTGTTAGTGTTTTTTTATAATCTGGCTGATCTAAAAAATTATGAGCTCTCCATTGTTCTTTAAGAATATGTTCAGAGACAAATGCATTGTTTGCAGGTTTAATAAAAACAGTATTTAATTTTAAATATTCTGAATGATAAGTGGTTTTCATTTATTTTTCTTTGTAGTTATCCATTTCATATAAACATACACGGGTATACCCATCAATAATAATAAAAATCCGTAATATACCGTCTCGGGTCCAGAACCATAAATAGCCCAAAATGAATACAAAAACCCCAATGTTGCTAACACCAACGATTTAAACCAACTTTTTGTTTCAAACTTTTTTTCAATTATAATAAGTAAATAAGACGCCGCAGTAAATAAATAAGGTAGTAACGTAGCTATTACGGTCAGCTGTACAATAAATTGAAACTGCTCGACCAATCCTTCTGTATAATTTAAGGACATAACAACAGATGATAATATACCTCCGATCACAAATCCGTTTACTGGAGCTCCTTTTTTATTTTTTTTCTTAAAAAAATCTGGGAACAATTCGTCTTTTGCAGTAGCCATTGATATTTGTCCTGTAATTAATATCCAGCCATTTAAAACGCCAATTCCCGAAACAATGACGCCTACAGCTACAAAATAGCCTCCAAGATCTCCCCCCATTATTTTCGCTGCCTCCGCAAAAGGCGCAGGAGATTCTTGAAGAATTTCTAAGGGTAACATCCCAAATAAAATAATCGTTGCCAAAATATATAATATGGTAGTTATTACAGTTCCTAACATAGTTGCTCTAGGCACTGTTTTTTCAGGATTATGAATATCTGCAGCTGGGATTGTAGCACATTCTATACCCAAAAAAGCATAAAGTGTTAGAGAGGCAACTGTTGATAGGGACGAAAAATTACTTTCTCCAGTTAGATTAAAAGAAGGAAAGTTTTCAATTTTAAAAAAAAATAATCCAAATAATATAATGAATAATAAAGGTATTATTTTTACGATCGTCGTGAATAATTGAACCTTTCCTGATTCTTTTATACCTCTTGAATTAATCCACGTAAAAAACCAAATCAAACTCAAACCCAACGATACCGACAAAGTAGAGTTAATAGCTAATTCAGGTATAAAAAAACTGGCAGCTCCTAGGATCGCTATTGCTATTGCTCCATTACTCACCCAACAAGCAATCCAATAGCCCCAAGCAACTAAAAATCCTAAAAAATCTCCAAATCCTGCTTTGGAGTAGACGTATGGGCCACCACTTTTACTAACTATTATCTTACTAAAATTACTAAATATTTTAGCTAAAATTAAAGCTCCCGTTGCAGTAAATAACCAACCTAATAAACTTACTGATCCGTAATTTGATAAAACAGCAGGTAATACAAAAATACCAACTCCAATCATATTACCCACTACGAGTGAAGTAGCAGTTAATAGACCTATTTTCTGAGTTTTAGATTTCATATACTTTTAATAGATTATAAAATAATTGTTTACATTTAGTGTCAATTCGTGAATATACAATAATCCAATTAAGCAATGGGCAATAAATTCTATATCGATTCTGATATTAAAAAAGCAGAAACACTTCCCGCTTCTTTTTATAAAGATGAGCAGATTTTTAAGGAGTTAAAAGAAAAAATATTTTTAAAATCATGGCACTATATTGGAGATGAAAATTTAGTTGCTTTACCTCAATCTGTGTACCCATTGGTTCTATTAGACAATTATTTAACCGAGCCAATTCTGATAGTAAGAAATGAAGATGACAAAATTAATTGCTTCACTAATGTTTGTACTCATCGCGGAAATTTAGTTGCATTACAACCTGGAAAAGTAAAAAAACTAACCTGTATGTATCATGGGAGGAGATTTAGTTTAAACGGAGAATTTGAATACATGCCAGAATTTGAAGAAGCAGAAAATTTTCCTAGGGCCTGTGATCACCTGCATCAATTTCCTCTTGAAAAATGGGGACCCCTTTTATTTGCTGGATTAAATCCAGAATTTCAATTCTCGAAAGTAATTAATAAAATGAAAGAACGGATTGGTTTTTTACCCTTTGAGGAATTTTATTTGGACTCTTCTAGTAGTAAAGATTTTTTAGTTCATGCGCATTGGGCTTTGTATTGCGATAATTATTTAGAGGGATTCCATGTTCCTTTTGTTCACGAAGGACTAAATAAAGTTCTTGATTATGGCAGTTATAAAACCGAAACCTATGAGCATTGCAATCTTCAAATTGGTTATACAGACGATGCAACCGAAGTTTTTGATTTTCCCGAAAGTCATCCAGATTACGGAAAAAATGTAGCGGCCTATTATTATTGGGTATTCCCAAATATGATGTTTAATTTTTATCCTTGGGGACTCTCTTTAAATATTGTAAAGCCTCTAGATATTAACCGAACTAAAGTTTCTTTTATATCCTATGTGTGGGATCCAAAAAAAATGAATAAAGGCGCTGGGAATGATCTAGAAAAAGTCGAACGAGAAGATGAATTTATAGTTGAAAACGTTCAAAAGGGAGTGAATTCCTCATTTTATAAGGCGGGAAGATTTTCACCTAAAAGAGAAAAGGGAGTTCATCATTTTCATCGTTTAATCGCCAGCTATTTAAATAATTAATTCTTAAATATTATATAATTTTTCTCTATTATAAGTGTAAAATTGAGGAGCATTAATTACTTTTGAAAAATTAAATAAAAAGACTATGAAACCTGATTTATTTGAAGCCCCTGATTACTATCAATTGGACGAATTACTTACCGACGAACACAAGCTGATTCGTGATGCAGCAAGAGAGTGGGTAAAACGTGATGTATCTCCTATAATTGAAGAATACGCTCAAAAAGCTGAATTTCCAAATCAAATTTTAAAAGGATTAGCAGAAATCGGTGCATTTGGACCTTACATCCCAGTGGAATATGGAGGTGCTGGTTTAGACCAAATATCATACGGGCTAATCATGCAAGAAATTGAGCGTGGCGATAGTGGCGTTAGAAGTACCGCAAGTGTTCAATCTTCTTTAGTAATGTACCCTATTTGGAAATATGGAAACGAGGAACAACGAACAAAATACTTACCAAAATTAGCCTCTGGCGAATTTATTGGCTGTTTTGGATTAACAGAACCTGATCATGGTTCAAATCCAGGAGGTATGGTAACGAACTACAAAGATATGGGAGACCATTATTTGCTAAATGGAGCAAAAATGTGGATCAGTAACTCACCTTTTGCAGATATCGCTGTTGTTTGGGCAAAAAATGAGGAAGGAAGAATACATGGACTAATCGTAGAGCGAGGAATGGAAGGTTTTTCTACTCCAGAAACTCACAATAAATGGTCACTCCGCGCATCTGCAACTGGGGAATTAATATTTGATAACGTTAAGGTTCCTAAAGAAAATCTTTTACCTAATAAATCTGGTTTGGGTGCCCCACTTGGTTGTTTAGACTCTGCACGATATGGAATTGCTTGGGGAGCTATAGGAGCTGCTATGGATTGTTATGATACGGCTCTGAGATATAGTAAAGAAAGAATTCAATTTGGAAAACCAATAGGTCAATTTCAACTACAGCAAAAGAAATTAGCTGAGATGATTACTGAAATCACAAAAGCACAATTGTTAACTTGGCGATTGGGTGTTTTGAAAAACGAGGGTAAAGCAACTACGGCTCAAATCTCTATGGCAAAACGAAACAATGTGGATATGGCAATTAATATTGCACGAGAAGCCAGACAAATGTTGGGTGGTATGGGAATCACTGGTGAATACTCCATAATGCGTCATTCCATGAATTTAGAAAGTGTTATCACGTATGAAGGCACTCATGATATCCACTTATTAATAACCGGAATGGATGTTACTGGGCTAAATGCCTTTAAATAAGATATTAAAAATTCAGAAATAATTAAAGTCCTTTCAAACTCGTTTTGAAAGGACTTCTTATTTTATATTGAAAAAATACTTCGTAAATTGTTGAAAAATTTCAATTTAATACCTCATGAGTAGTTATCATATAAAAAATTTAGAAGAGTATTATAAAGTTTATCGAAAATCTATACGAGAGCCAGAATTATTCTGGGAAGAGATTGCAGAAGAGCATTTTAATTGGTACAAGAAGTGGGATAAGGTGCTGAGTTGGGATTTTAAAAAGCCAGAAGTAAAGTGGTTTGATGGAGCAAAACTAAATATTACTGAAAATTGCATAGATCGGCATCTTCGAACAAGAGGAAATAAAACTGCTATTATATTTGAGCCGAACAATCCCGACGAAGAGGTTCTACATATTACCTATAAAGAATTGTATGAGCGAGTAAATAGACTGGCAAATGTGTTGACAAATAAGGGAATTAAAAAAGGAGATCGTGTCTGTATTTATCTTCCAATGATTCCAGAATTAGCAGTATCCGTTCTTGCTTGTGCACGAATTGGAGCGATCCATTCCGTTGTTTTTGCTGGCTTTTCGGCAACAGCTTTGGCAACAAGAATAAATGATTCAGGCTGTAAAATGGTTCTTACAAGTGATGGGTCCTACAGAGGAAATAAAACTATAGATTTAAAGGGTATTGTTGATGAAGCATTGACTAAATGTCCAGAAGTGAATTCGGTATTGGTGGTAAAACGAATCCATTCTGAAATAACCATGTTAGCAGGTCGTGATAATTGGCTTCAACCATTATTAAACGAAGCCTCTGCCACTTATGAGCCCGAAATTATGAATGCAGAAGATCCTTTATTTATTTTATACACTTCAGGTTCAACCGGGAATCCAAAAGGAATGGTTCATACAACGGCTGGTTATATGGTTTATACTGCCTATACATTTAAAAATGTTTTCAATTATAAAGAAGAAGATATTTACTGGTGTACCGCCGATATAGGTTGGATTACCGGACACAGTTATATTATCTATGGTCCACTAGCGAATGGTGCGACAACGGTTATGTTTGAAGGAGTACCCAGTTATCCTGACTATGGCCGTTTTTGGGAAATAGTTGAAAAACACAAAATCTCACAATTCTATACTGCACCAACTGCTATTAGAGCATTGGCAAAAGAAAAATTAGACTACGTAGATCGATATAATTTATCTTCATTAAAGGTTTTAGGAACAGTCGGAGAGCCAATTAACGAGGAAGCGTGGCATTGGTATAATGACAACATAGGAAAAAAGAAAAGTCCTATTGTAGATACTTGGTGGCAAACTGAAACCGGAGGCATATTAATTTCTCCAATTCCCTACGTAACACCTACTATTCCAACTTTTGCTAGTTTACCGTTACCAGGAATACAACCCTGTTTGATGGATGAAAATGGAAAGGAAATAAAAACGAATCAAGTAGATGGTCGATTATGCATAAAATATCCTTGGCCCTCTATGGCCAGGACAATATGGGGTGATCATCAGCGTTACAAGGAAACTTATTTTTCTGCTTATGATAGTTATTATTTTACGGGAGATGGTGCCTTAAGAGATACCGTTGGGTATTACAGAATTACTGGAAGAGTTGATGATGTCATTATTGTTTCTGGTCATAATCTGGGAACCGCTCCTATTGAAGATGCTATTAACGAACATCCTGCTGTTGCAGAGTCAGCGATCGTTGGATTTCCAGATGATATTAAAGGGAATGCCCTATATGGATTTGTTATTTTGAAAGAGACTGGGAAAGACCGAAAACAGGAAAATTTAAGAAAGGAAATCAATCAATTAATTACGGAACACATCGGTCCTATCGCAAAACTCAAAAAAATTCAATTTACTTCAGGACTACCTAAAACACGTTCAGGAAAAATAATGAGACGAATTTTAAGAAAAATAGCCTGCAACGAAACAGAGCATCTAGGTGATACTTCAACCTTATTAAACCCAGAAGTAGTTCAAGAAATTATAGACCATGTGCTTTAAATAAGATAATTACAAAACATGGCATCACAAGAACGAATAACAGAAGCATACCAAACCGCTAGAAGAATTAGCTATAACGATGAATCTAAATTCATTGTTTTTAGCGATGTCCATAGAGGAGATAATAGCTTTGCAGATGATTTTGCTAACAATCGAAATATTTATCATCATGCACTGAATCATTACTTTAAGAATGGATTTACTTATTGTGAATTAGGAGACGGCGATGAATTGTGGGAAAATTTAGATTTTAAATCTATTTTCTATACCCATACCAATATCTATTTTTTATTAAAAAAATTTTATGATGAAGACCGTCTGTATCGATTAATTGGTAATCACGATATGGTATATCAGAAACAAAAATATGTAGAAAAACATCTGTACACCTATTTCGATAAAGTAACTGGAAAAGATCAACCACTTTTTCCAGGAATCACTTTTACCGAAGGACTGATTCTCGAGCATGAAACTAGTAAACAAGAAATTTTTATGCTACATGGGCATCAGGCAGATTGGTGGAATTATCGCGCTTGGAAATTTAATCGATTTATGGTTAGGGCCTTGTGGAGACAGTTACAGATTTTTGGGATTGGCGATCCAACCAGTCCAGCAAAAAACTTTAAAGAGCTCATAAAAGTGGAACGAAGAACTAAAAAATGGATACAAGACAACGACAATCTATTAACAATTATAGGCCATACGCACAGGCCTAGATTCCCAAAACCAGGAGAAATTGCTTTTTTTAATGATGGAAGTTGTGTGCATCCCAGAAGCATCACAGGAATAGAGATTGAAAAAGGATGTATTTCACTAATTAAATGGAACATCTCAACTACTAAGGATGGCACCTTGAAAGTTATAAGAGTGGTCCTGGAGGGACCAGAGAAAATAAGTGATTACAGATCGGTTATTTAATCAACATTAATTACTTTTTCGATTTGAGGAGCATATTTTTTAATCGTCATTTCAACTCCACTTTTCAAGGTCATCTGATTTACAGAACAGCCTACACACGCACCCTCTAATTGAACTTTTACAATTTTATCATCTTCAATAGAAATTAGAGAAATATCTCCTCCATCGTTTTGTAAGAATGGACGAATTTCATCAAGTGCCTTTTCAATATTACTTTTTAATTCACTTATCATAAACTAGTTTTTTGAGGATGAACATCCAACCGAATTAGTCATTTGGATAACTTCTGTTGGAGGTAAAATTTCATTTCTACTATTAAGTTCTTTAATTACTTCTTTTGTGATTTTTTCAAAAGCCTTTGCTAAAGGAGTTTCTTCTTGTAATGCCGCTGGCCTTCCTGAATCTCCTGCCTCACGAATACTTTGTACTAGAGGAATTTCACCTAAAAATGAAATGTTTAAATCCTCAGACAAGTTTTTAGCGCCTTCTTTACCAAAAATGTAATATTTATTTTCCGGTAATTCCTCAGGAGTGAAATAAGCCATATTTTCTATAACACCAAGAACAGGAACTTGTATGTTTTCTTGCTGAAACATAGCGACACCTCTTCGAGCATCTGCTAGGGCAACAGGTTGTGGAGTACTGACAACGACCGCGCCAGTGATTGGCATCGATTGCATAATACTAAGGTGAATATCTCCGGTTCCTGGCGGTAAATCAATTAACATATAATCTAAATCTCCCCAAGCTGCGTCAAAAATAAGTTGATTTAAGGCTTTAGAGGCCATTGGACCTCTCCAGATTACTGCTTGCTCTGGTGTTGTAAAAAAACCAATTGACAGCACTTTAACACCATAATTTTCAACAGGTTTCATTTTACTTCTACCGTCAATCGTGGTTGATAGTGGACGTTCCTTAACCACATCGAACATTATAGGGATGGAGGGTCCATAAATATCTGCATCTAATATCCCTACTTTATATCCTAGTTTAGATAAACTCACTGCTAAATTTGCAGTGATAGTTGATTTCCCTACACCGCCTTTACCTGATGCAACAGCAATTATATTTTTGATTCCAGGAATATTTTTACCCTTAATTAGATTTGGATTTGATGGTTTTACTGGTGCTTCTATTTTGACATTTACCGTAACTTTTGCTCCTTCTGAAACTTTTTCTTTTATGACTTTAATTACATCTGCTTCAGCTCTTTTTTTTATATGCATAGCAGGTGATGATAAAACAAGGTCTACGACAATTTCATCTGCAAATGTCATGACATTTTTTACCGCACCACTTTCGATCATATTCTTTCCTTCACCAGCTACTGTAATGGTTTCTAAAACTTTTAAAATTTGTTCTTTTTTAAACTTCATTAAGTTATATTTCTTTAACTATTTTATGTGAGGTATTGGATGTTTTTATTTATTTAGATTAAATCTAAAGTACAAATATACAAGTAATTGAGTTTTATATTCCTTAAAAAAAACAAAAAAACCTATAGAGTAATATCTTTAGAGGGATCCCAAAAAAGTGATTCAAAATTTTGAATTTGATTGTCAAGAACCTCAACATCTTCACTTTCCAGCAATTGTTGCATTAAATTAGTTCCTTCGAAGTGATGCTTACCGCTTAACATACCTATTCTATTGACCACTCTATGAGCTGGAACTTTGGGATTAACATGAGAAGCATTCATGGCCCAACCAACCATTCTAGCACTCTTTGGAGTTCCTAGATACTTTGCAATTGCACCATAAGAGGTAACTCTGCCGTAAGGGATTTGTTCTGCTACCTGATAAACCTTTTCAAAAAATCCAATTTCTTTTACCATTGCATTGTTCTAATAATCTTTAGGAGTGTTAAAACGGAAATAATTGCCGTAGCAGCACCAATTAAATAGTTCATATTTAAATTTACATTTTTTTGATTTTCTTTGGATCTAAAAAACCAAATATACCCTGACATGACGACAAATGCACCTATCACTGAGCCTATAACAGTTGAAATTACACTTAATTGATTAAAAGAAAACCAATTAAAAGAAGTAAAAGTAATACTGATATACACCCAATAAGGAATTGGTAATAAATTGATGATACTTAATACAAATCCTTTAAAAAAAAGATTGCTTTTTGAATAAGAAACCTCTTTAACCGGTGTTTTTTTTACATCTTTTGCAATAAAAAAAAAATAGATAGTTATACTTATAAATATTCCAAGAGCTACTTTTTGAAGGATGCTAATTACCTCTGGATTTTTGTCCAAAAAACGTGCAAAAACAAGAGCAATTGTTGTTAAAACACCAATTGCAATTGAAACCCCTGTTGCAAAAAGAAAAGCGCTTTTTTTTCCCTGTGTTCTACTAATTTTAGCCGAGTACATATTTAATAAACCTGGAATAAAAGTGGCTATTATGGTTCCAAAAACTCCAAAAAACAAATAGTATAAAAAAACCATAGAAAAAAATTATGTATGTAAGATACTATTTTTCAATTTAAGAGAAATTAAATCGGAGGTAGGTAATTTTTTTACGAATTGCTAAATATTGGCTTTCGTAATAGGTTTGGATTCCTGTCACTTCCTTTGGGGCATTTGTGGTCCCATAGACATCGTGATGTGCATATTCAATTTTTAAACCCAAGCCTTGTAATAACCCGAGGGTATATCCATGCATATATTCGCTATCTGTTTTTAAATGAACTACTCCTTTTGGTTTAAGTATTTTTTTATACTTTTTCAAAAATTCAGGATTCGTCATGCGATGTTTTGTCCTTTTATATTTGATTTGAGGGTCAGGAAAAGTAATCCATATTTCGTCTATTTCATTTTCATCAAATAATAAATCAACCAATTCTATTTGAGTTCTTAAAAACCCAACATTAGTGATTTTTTCCTCCAACGAGGTTTTGGCACCTTTCCAAAATCGGGCCCCTTTTATGTCGATTCCTAAAAAGTTTTTTTCAGGAAACATCTTGGCTAAATTAACGGAGTATTCGCCTTTTCCACAACCTAATTCCAAAACTATAGGTTGCTCATTTTTAAAAAAAGATTTACTCCAATTACCTTTAAGTTTTAAAGTATCATCAAAAACTTCTTGTCTTGTTGGTTGGATAACATTAGAAAACGTTTCGTTTTCTTTAAATCGTTTTAATTTATTTTTACTTCCCAAATTTCTGTTTTTTAACTTTTAAAATTAATGAATTATTGAATCATTAAATTACAACCACGAATATCACTATCATCAAATCTACCCATGATTTCAAAACTACCATCTTTATTTACTTTTCCTAAATCTTGTGTTGCAATAAACGAACAAGAATAAATATTTGCTAAATCAACAATATTAATCCCTCCTGTTTTATTTAAAATTAATGACTGAGCTTCCTCTGTATCCCTTGTGATCACTCTCATCCATGGAGGACAATTAAAAAGTCCATCTCCGCAAGAATAAGCTTGTGATAAAAGTTCGGTCATGCCATATTCACTGTAAATAGATGAAACTCCGAATCCATCTTTAAGAGTTTTATGTAATTCTTTTTTGATCATCTCTTTTCTTCTCCCTTTCATACCACCTGTTTCCATTATAATGGTATTTTTTAATTTAAATTTTTTTATTTCAATAAGATCTAATAACGCATAAGATACCCCAACGAGTAAAGTTTTACGATTGTTATTTTCTAAATATTCTATTTTTTGAATTAAAGAAGATAAATCGTTTAGGTAGAAACCACTGTTTATATTGTTACTTTGTTTTATAAGTTCATTAACCATAAAGACTAATGAGGAGCCTTCGCGTTCCAAATAATTGGGTAATAAAGCTAAAATAGTTAACTCTTTTGAGGATTTCATAAAACTATTAAAGGTCTTGGTAAAACCAGTTTTATATAATTGTAAGTCATGAACATAATGTTTACTTAATATACTTCCAGTCGTTCCGCTACTTGAAAAAACAACTTTATGTTTCTTATTGTCTGCTATGATTTGATGACTTTTAAAAAACTGAATGGGCAAAAATGGAATTTTATTTAAAGAGTTAACATTAGTTGGATTTACCTTTAATAAATCACAGAATTGTTGATAAACTTTTACCTCTTTATATTGGTATTGAAATATTTCTAGAGCTAGATTTTCAAATTCTTTCTCAGATAAAATATTAAAAATTTTGTTTGCTAGATTCACTTGGTAAAAATATATAAAATAAAAAAGCTTCTATATACATAGAAGCTTTAAATTATAGTGTTGAGGTTTCTTACTTTATTACTAACTTTTTAGTAGAAGAAATCCCATTTTCAGATATATTAAGCATGTAAACACCAGAATTTAGTTGTGATACATTTAATCTATCAGAAGTAATTGTTGTATTCATCACTTGCTTACCAAGAATATCATACACAGCAATATTTTTTTCTCCATTTGAAGGAGAAGAAATAGTTACATATCCATTGGTAGCAGGGTTAGGATATACAGAAAAAATATCTTCAGTATTATTTCCTAGGTTTAAGCTACCATCGACAGAGATATTATCTAAATATAATGTTTCAGTGGCAGAATTAGATCTAACCTCAGCAACCAATTGAACAGAAGCGTTGTTTGGTAGGTCTATCGATACAGAAGTCCAGGATCCTTCTATTCCAAGATCGTTGATGTCTGAACCTTCTGTATTTAATATATCTATTTCAGTGTTATTTGTTAAATCTTTTACATAAATTCTCATCCTGTCAGAACCAGAAGAATTTTCTGTTCCATCACCTTCGTAACCAGTTTCATTCACATAATAATCCATGGTAAGTAACGCATCTGGAGAATTTGAAATTTCTACTACATCAAATTCTAAAATGAAGTTCCCATCAGGATCTCCTACTGAATATCCTTGGACACCATCAGTATATTCACCAACATCTCCAGCAAAAGCAGTAACACCTACCCAGTCTCCATCTGTTAAACCATCACTAGGTTCGTCATAAGGCTCATAACGAGCATTGAAGCCCATTTCTCCACCTGTTGAAGTATAATTAACAAAAGGCTCGTCTGCATTACTAGCTAAGTCGTGTGCACTGGTCGCATCTCCCGTATCAATGTATTGTATAGTAAATACCCCCGGTTCTTCAAAGCTGGTTCCAGCTATTTGTGCGTAAGAAAGGGCACTCAAAAAGATTGCCGCAATAAAAGTAATTTTTTTCATAAAACTTGTTTTGAATTGATTAATTATCAAATTTACTAAATTTAGTAGGTTTTTGAAAACTAAAATGTTACCTAATTGTTAACAATTAAAGTAACTTTAAAATCAATTCCTTTATTGAGTATATTTATGACGTTAAAAAAATATGTAAATGAATAAAAAAGACACTAAAATATTATTAGTGGATGATGAACCAGATATCATCGAAATAGTGGGATATAATTTAAAAAACGCAGGATATCAAGTGTTTACTGCAAACAATGGTAAAGAAGCTATTCTTCAAGCTGAAAAACACCTCCCACATTTAATTATTTTAGATGTAATGATGCCAATTATGGACGGTATAGAAACCTGTGAAGCTCTAAGAGGTGATCCTAAATTTACGGAAACCATTATCACTTTTTTAACTGCCAGGGGAGAGGATTATTCTCAATTTGCCGGATTTAGTGCTGGTGCAGATGATTATATTACCAAACCAATAAAACCTAAACTTTTAGTTAGTAAAGTTAAAGCTTTATTAAGAAGGTATAGAGAAATTAAAAATGATGGTGTTGAAATTACACTTGGTAATTTAATTATTAATCGAGAGGAATATAAGGTCAAAAATGATGGTGTTGTCATTAATTTACCGAAAAAGGAGTTTGAATTATTAGCATTATTAGCATCTAAACCAAACAAAGTTTTTAAAAGAGAAGATATTTTAAATCAAGTTTGGGGTAACGATGTAATCGTTGGTGGAAGAACTATTGATGTTCATATTAGAAAATTGAGAGAAAAAATAGGAGAAAACTTTCTAAAAACTGTAAAAGGAGTGGGATATAAGTTTGAATTTTTATGAGTAAAGTTTTTAGAAAAACATATAAATTTGCATCAATAACTTCCGTCTCTATAGCTGTTATTTTATCCGTCATTAATGGTATTTATTTTTTAATCAATGAATCATTTCATTTATGGTTTTGGATTCTAGAATTCACTGTTATTTTTATTATTTCATTTTTTATTATTCAATATAGGGTTGAGAATTTTATCTATAAGAGAATTAAAAAAATATACGATGATGTTAGTCTACTAGAAAAATCCGCCCTTGGACCACAAAAAATAACTACGGATATGGAAACTCTTACTAAAGAAGTTGAACTTTTTGCTAGAAATAAAAAGTTAGAAATTGAAGCTTTAAAAATAAGAGAGGGGTACCGAAGAGAATTTACCGGAAATGTTTCTCATGAGCTAAAAACACCTCTTTTTACCGTGCAGGGTTATATTGAAACTTTAATTAATGGAGCTGCAAATGATGAAAAATTAAGAAAAAAATATTTAGAAAGAGCCAGTAAAGGTGTGGAGCGTTTAATTTTTATTATTAAAGATTTAGACATGATCACCAAACTAGAAGTAGGAGAATTGAGTCTCAAGAAAGAAAAATTCAATATTATTGAATTAATAAAAAATGTCTTTGAATTACTTGAAATGAAAGCTTCAAAAAATGATATTTTATTCACATTTGACAAACAGTATACAAAGCCTATTCTTGTGAAAGCTGATAAGGACAGAATTCAACAAGTACTATCTAACTTAATTGTGAATTCTATCAAGTATGGTAGAACTAACGGGACTACTGAAATTAGTATAGAAAATCTAATCATGAATAAAATATTGATTAGAGTAACTGATAATGGAGAAGGGATCCATAATGAAAAAATACCAAGATTATTTGAACGATTTTATAGAATAGATAAAAGTGGCTCAAGAGCAGAGGGAGGAAGTGGTTTAGGTTTGTCAATCGTTAAGCATATTTTGGATGCTCACAACGAAAAAATATATGTAGAGAGTCAAATAGGGATTGGATCTGAATTTTCCTTTACACTTGAGAAGGTAAAATAATTTTAATAGACGGTGCTAACAACTCTTATATAATTAGGCAAAATTCTATATTTTAAAAATGCCTAAACTATTTTTAAAATAAAATAATTCTTCTTCCCTCTTTGTAAAAGAACAAATTGTTCATTAATTAAATTTGAGGAATTTATAGAGAACCCCTCAGAAACTTTTATTTTGTTGACAGCAACAGAATTTTCTTTCAAAGCCCTTCTAGCCTCACTATTTGATTTTAAAAAACCTGTTTTTTCAGATAATGCTCCAATGATATCAATTCCTGTTTCTATTTCTGATCTAGATATTTCTGCTTGAGGAACACCCTCAAAAACATCTAAAAAAGTAGTTGTATCTAAATCTATAAGGTCTTCAGAGGTAGATTTTCCAAATAACATATTGGATGCTTTAATTGCATTATTTAAAGCAACTTCATTATGAACTGTTACCGTTACTTCCTCTGCCAATCTTTTTTGCAATAACCGCACATGAGGTTCCTTTTTATGGTCTTTGATTAAGGTATTGATGGTCTCTTGATCTAAAAAAGTAAATATTTTAATATATTTTTCAGCATCTTCATCTGCTGTATTTAACCAATATTGGTAAAATTTATAAGGAGATGTTCTTTTGGGATCTAACCAAATATTTCCTCCTTCACTTTTCCCAAATTTACTTCCATCATTTTTAGTAATCAGAGGGCAGGTAAGGGCATACCCTTTTCCTCCACCAATTCTACGTATTAACTCAGTTCCAGTAGTAATATTTCCCCACTGATCACTCCCCCCCATTTGTAGGGTGCAATCGTGGTTTTTAAATAAGTGAAGGAAATCATATCCTTGAACCATTTGATATGTAAATTCAGTAAATGACATTCCATCGGTTCCCTCCCCAGTTAAACGACTTTTTACTGAATCTTTAGCCATCATATAATTTACCGTAATATGTTTACCTACGTCACGGATAAAATCTAGGAAAAAAAACTCCTTCATCCAATCGTAGTTATTTAATATTATTGCCTTATTTTCTACTTCAGATGAAAAATCAAGGAATTGAGCTAATTGCTTGTGGACACACTCTTGATTGTGATGAAGTGTTTTCTCATCCAATAAATTCCGTTCATTGGATTTCCCCGAGGGGTCTCCAATCATCCCTGTTGCACCACCAACTAAAGCTATTGGTTTATGTCCACTTCGCTGATAAAATGCCAATAACATTATAGGAACTAAATTACCTATATGAAGTGAATCTGCCGTAGGGTCAAATCCGATATATGCTGAACGCATCTGTTCCATAAGGTGCATCTCAGTATCTGGCATTACATCGTGAATCATTCCTCTCCATCTTAACTCTTCAACAAAATTTTTCAACTTCATAATAATAAATTTTAACAAAGATATATTTCTATATTTTAAGATAAAACATTAATTTAAAAAACCTTAAATTAGACTTATGATTTTAGTAACTGGAGGTACTGGTTTAGTTGGAGCACATTTATTGTTTACTCTTATAGATAATAATGAAGAAGTAAGAGCTATTTATAGGAAAACAAGCGACTTAAATGCTGTTAAAAAAGTATTTTCATACTACACGAGTGAAGTAGATAGACTATTTAACAAAATTGATTGGCAATTAGCTGACATTACCGATGTTTTATCCTTAGAGGTAGTTTTTAAAAATATAGATTATGTATACCACTGTGCTGCATATATTAGTTTTAACCCTAGGCATTTTAAAACACTAAAAAAAGTAAACGTAGAGGGAACTGCTAATGTGGTTAATTTCTGTATTACTGAAAAAGTAATTAAACTATGTTATATAAGTTCGGTAGCATCGCTTGGTAAAACCGAAAATGAATCTCTCATAACAGAGGAATGTGAATTTAATCCCAATGATCGTAATAGCGTCTATAGTATTACAAAACATCAAGCTGAAATGGAAGTGTGGCGAGGCTCTCAAGAAGGTTTAGACGTTGTAATTGTTCAGCCTGGAGTTATTATCGGAGAAGGTATCTGGAGCTCTGCGAGTGGTGGAATATTTCGAACCATTGCAAAAGGCTTAAAATTTTATACCCCAGGTGGAATCGGAATAGTTGATGTAAAGGACGTTGTTAAGGCAATGATATATTTAACTAAAAGTGAACTAAAAAATCAAGCTTATATTTTAGTAGGAGAAAATATTTTATACAAGAAACTACTCACTAAAATTTCAAATAAATTACACAGAAAAGCTCCCAAATTATTAATCAGCAAAACACTTATGTTAAGTTTTGCAAATTTTGATTGGGTATTAAATAAATTATTTAAAACTAGAAGAAAATTATTGAAATCTACGGTTAGAAATTTATTTAAAAGGTCTTTTTATGATTCCTCAAAAATTACAACTACCACGAACTTTAACTTTAGGGATTTGGATAAAACAATAGAAAGGGTAGCGGGAAATTATCGAGCGGACTTCCATCTTTGATTATTTTGAGCTCTTTTCTCTTGCATTTTTAACTGCTTCTCTCTTAAGACTATTTATAATTGAATCTTGCTTTGTTACTGCCCTATAAATACTATCTTTTTCTATTTGAAGAACCATTAGCTTTTCTTGTGCTTTTATTAATAAATCTCGATAGATATCTAAATTTGAACTATAATAATTATTACTCAACACAAACTGAAGACTATCCACTCTATATTTATTGAAAATGACAGAGTCTAATTTTATATTTTTATTTCTTAATAACTTATTATTTACATTTCTAGCTGCATTGCTTATATAAACATCTGTAAGAATATCAACCATAATTTCTTGAGAGATTAAATTAGCAGGCTTTTCAGGTTTTTGTACATCTTGGCAAGAAATCAAATAGCTGATAAAAAAAATCAAGCAAAATATTCTCAAATAAAATTTAGAATTGGAAACAGTGCATGTTTTTTTTTCGGATAAATTCATTATGTGCGATTAAATGTTAGTCTTTGGGGAATACTTTTATTTGGAAATTTAAAATTTTCGTAGGTTAAAATTCCGTTCACAAAAGTGTGAGTAACTTTAGATTTGAAAGTTGTACCTTCAAATGGAGACCACTGACATTTATATAAAATATTTTCTTTGTGGACCGTCCAAGGACTTTTTAAATCAACTAATACTAAATCGGCTTTATACCCCTCACGTATGTATCCTCTTTCTTTAATTTGGAATAATATAGCTGGGTTATGACAGGCTTTTTCTACTATTTTTTCTAACGAGATTTTTCCGTTATGATACATTTCTAGTAATGCAACCAAAGCATGTTGAACTAGGGGGCCTCCAGATGGCGCCTGTGTATACTTGTTTCTTTTTTCTTCAATTGTATGAGGCGCATGATCCGTAGCAATTACATCTATGCGATCGTCCAACAATGCTTCCCATAAACCATCTCTATCCTTTTTACTTTTTACTGCAGGATTCCATTTAATACGTGTCCCTTTTGTTTTATAATCCTCCTCTGAAAACCACAAGTGGTGCACACATACTTCAGCAGTAATTTTCTTTTCTAAAAGCGGTTTATCATTTGAAAATAAATTTGTTTCTTTTTTGGTAGAAAGATGAAATACATGAAGCCTTGCACCTGTTTTTTTTGCAAGTTCAATGGCCTTTGAAGAGGAAATATAGCAAGCTTCTTCATTTCTAATTTTCGGATGCATTTCTATAGGAATATCATCTCCATACTTATCAAGATAGATCTCCAAATTGTCTTTAATGGTTTTTTCATCTTCACAATGAACGGAAATTAATAAGTCTGTTTTCTTAAATATTTCCTCTAATACATCCGGATTGTCAACGAGCATATTTCCTGTTGATGAACCTAAAAATAATTTTAATCCTGCTACATTTTTAGGGTCTACCTTTAATATTTCATTTAAATTGTCATTTGTACCGCCAAACATAAAGCTATAATTTGCCCAAGAAGTATTTTTTGCGATTAAAAACTTCTCCTCAAGCTTTGCTATTGTAGTGCTTTGTGGAACAGTGTTGGGCATTTCTATAAAGGAAGTAATACCTCCTGCTACTGCTGCTTTTGATTCGGTTTCTATAGTTGCTTTATGAGTTAAACCTGGTTCTCTAAAATGAACTTGATCGTCAATTAATCCAGGAATTAAGTAGTTATTATCAGCTTCAATTACATTTACATCAGTTGCATTAACGTTTATAGACTTCGAAATTTTTAAAATGATATCACCATCGATCAAAACATCTCTTTTTTTTATTTCACCCTCATTAACAACCCTAGCATTTTTAATTAATGTCTTCTTCATTAAATCTCGTATTTTGTGAATAAACTTTTAAATTTCATTGAAACAACTCCAAATATTGCCTCTGAAATGATGCCTCCACTCATTTTTGATTCTCCCTTTGTTCTATCTGTAAATATAACAGGGACTTCTGTAATTTTAAATTTATGGAGATAAGCTTTAAACTTCATTTCTATCTGAAAAGCATAGCCTACAAATTGAATTTTTTCTAAATTAATTTTTTCTAAAACCTCTCGCTTATAGCAAACAAATCCGGCTGTTGTATCAGATATACTCATACCAGTTATAAATCTAACATATTTAGATGCCAGCCAAGAAAGTAAGACCCTGCTCATTGGCCAGTTAACAACATTTACTCCTGTTTTGTATCGAGATCCTATGGATAAGCTTGCCCCATCTCTATCACAAGCTTCATAAAGTCTCCATAAATCAGTGGGGTTGTGTGAAAAATCGGCATCCATTTCAAAAATATAGTTGTAGTTTTTTGTTAGAGCCCACTTAAAACCATGAATATAGGCGGTGCCTAGACCTAACTTATTCATTCTTTTTTCAAGAAATAACTTAGCTGGAAACTCGTCCATTAAATGTTGAACAGTTGCTGAAGTTCCATCAGGAGAATTATCGTCAACAATGAGAATATCAAACTCTTTTGGCAATGAAAATACATCACGAATTAATCGCTCTATATTTTCAATTTCATTGTAAGTTGGTATAATTACCAAAGAGTTAGACATAGGTTATATTTTAAACAAATGTAACTTTTTTAGGTTAATTTATCGTAAATGAAATTATAAATGAGTCTTCATAATAGATATAAAAATTCTACCTTTATATTCTTTAATACAATATGCAAAACATTCATAGAACCATAGAATCACTTGACTGGATTACGTTCATTTTAGTTGGATGTGTGATCCTAGTTACTGTTTTAAGAGTTGTTTATCCAAAACGATTTGATGATTTTATAAAATTACCAATATCAAATAATTATTTTTTAACAAAAGGCAAATTTGAGGAATTAAAACATCCATTTAGTGTGCTGTTTTTTTTAATTCAAGTACTTACCTTATCATTATTTATCTTTTTATTTTTTTTGGAAAAAGGAGAGTTAAGCGCTACAATTTTTATCAAAATCACATTAGCTTCTTTTACTTTCATTTTGATAAAAACTTGTATTGAAAAATTAATTGGCTCCATTTTCGACATAGAAACAATCATAAATAAGTATATATTCACTAAACTCAGCTATAGAAACTTTATCTCTTTATTTCTAATAGTTTTAAATTTCATTTTTTATTTTTCTGTTGAACCCACTATGTTATTACTATTTATCTTCAGCGGGTTTATTGTTGTGCTAAATCTGTTCATTTTATTTATCAATTATAAAAATTACAGAAGTCTAATTTTTAGTAATTTCTTCTATTTTTTATTGTATATTTGCGCTCTTGAAATTTCACCTTATTTGATACTCTACAAAGTAATAGTTTAAAATAGGTTAATAAATAAAGTCGTCTGTATGAAAGTGAAAACTATCTTAGTTTCTCAACCTGAGCCAAAGGTCGAAAATTCTCCTTATTTTGATTTAATTGACAGACAAAAAGTAAAAATTGACTTCAGGAGTTTTATTCACGTTGAGGGGGTTACAAGTAAAAGTGTTCGTGCACAAAAAGTAGACCTAAGTAAATTTACTGCAATCATATTAACAAGTAGAAATGCCGTTGATCATTACTTTAGAATAGCTGAGGAATTGCGATTTAAAGTTCCAGATGCAATGAAATATTTTTGTCAAAGTGAAGCGGTAGCATATTATTTACAAAAATATGTTGTGTATAGAAAGCGTAAAATTTATGTTGGTAAAAGAACTTTTTCAGAATTAACACCGATTATAAAAAAATATAAAACAGAAAATTTTCTACTTCCGTCTTCAGATAAATTAAAAGCTGATATCCCAGAGAAAATGAATGCTCTTGGAGTAAACTGGAAAAAAGCAACTTTTTACAATACCGTAGTAAGTGATCTTTCTGATTTAAGAAATGTATACTACGATATTTTAGTGTTTTTTAGTCCTAGTGGAATAAAATCTCTTTTTGAAAATTTCCCTGATTTTGAACAAAATGATACGAGAATTGCTGTTTTTGGAAATACCACTGTTAAAGCTGCTACCGAAAAAGGATTGCGTGTAGATATTCAAGCGCCAACTCCAGAAACGCCCTCCATGACGATGGCTTTAGAAAAATACATCAAAGCTGTAAACAAAAAATAACTAATCCAGTTATTTCTAACCTAGTGGTGGAGCTCCAGCCATAATTTCTTCATTGGCATAAGATTCAAACTTTTTAAAGTTTTCTTTAAATGATGCCGCTAATTTGTGTGCCGTTTCATAATATCCTTTATCGTTTCCCCATGTTGCCCTTGGGCTCAATACGTCAGTGGGTACATTTGGACAGATTCTTGGTTGTTGCAAACCAAAAACTGAGTGAATATGGTAATTATCTGCATTTGCTTTTTCCAACGAACCGTCAATAGCTGCAGTTATCATAGCTCGTGTATATTTTAACTTCATTCTAGTTCCAACACCGTAAGGACCTCCAGTCCAACCAGTATTGACTAGCCAAACGGTAACCCCTGCTTCTTGCATTTTTTTACTGAGCATTTCAGCATATTTAGTTGGGTGTAAAGGCATAAATGGGGCTCCAAAACAAGCTGAAAAACTTGGTAAAGGTTCATCTACCCCAGCCTCTGTTCCAGCAACTTTTGCTGTATAGCCGCTAATAAAGTGGTAAGCTGCTTGACCAGGTGTCAATTTGGAGATTGGAGGTAAAACCCCAAAAGCATCCGCAGTTAAAAAGAATATATTTTTTGGATTTTTACCAATAGAGGGAACCTGAATATTTTCTATGTGGTCAATGGGATAACTAACTCGAGTATTTTGAGTTATAGAAATATCATCAAAATCAACAGTGCCATCTTTGTCCATTACTATATTTTCGAGGATAGCTCCAGCTTTAATCGCTTTGAAAATGTCAGGTTCATTTTGTTCAGATAAATTAATAACCTTTGCGTAGCATCCGCCTTCAAAATTAAAAACACTATTCTCAGAGGTCCATCCGTGTTCATCATCCCCAATTAATTTTCTATCTGGATCTGCTGAAAGTGTTGTTTTTCCAGTTCCGGATAAACCGAAAAAAATTGCAGTCTCACCGTCTTTACCAACATTTGCAGAGCAATGCATTGGCATTGTATTTTTAAAAACTGGGAGAATAAAGTTTAATGCAGAAAAAATTCCCTTTTTAATCTCTCCTGTGTAACCTGTTCCACCTATTAAAGCAATTTTTTTTGTAAAATTTAGAATCGCAAAGTTATGTTGACGCGTACCATCTATTTCTGGATCGGCTTTAAATCCCGGAGCATTTACAACAAGCCATTCTTTTTTAAAATTTTCTAATTCACTATTTGATGGACGTAAAAACATGTTATAAGAAAACATATTAGACCATGAATATTCATTGACGACTCGAATATTCAACTTATAGTTATCATCAGCACAAGCATAACAATCTCTTACATAAATTTCTTTATCAGAGAGGTAAGCAGTTACTTTTGAATATAATTTATCAAACTTTTCAGATGAAAAAGGGATGTTGATATCCCCCCACCATATTTTTTCATTGGTGATGTCATCTTTAACTATAAAACGGTCCATTGGAGATCTACCGGTGAATTCTCCTGTGTTGATAGCTAAAGCACCACTGCTTGCAAGTTTTCCTTGTCCGTTTGATATGGTATCATTTTGTAATTGTTCTGCAGTAAGTTGATAATTAACTTTTGCATTATGAATTCCGTAATTATCTAACGAAATATCTTTTTTAGTTTGGTTTTTATTTACCATAACTTTTTTTTGTTGTTGTTGTGCGCAAAATTAATAATTCTATTAAAAACAGCCATCCAATATTAGAAGTTTTGTATTTATTTATTCACAATTATTCCATAGGCCAATCGCAACCAACCTGCTATCAATAATAAACCACCAATAGGCGTTGCGATAATAAATATTTTAGTGTTGATTAAAAAAATATCTTTCAGTGCTATAAAATAAATAGATCCTGAAAATAATAAGATTCCAAAAACAAAAAAACGAGATACCCATTTTTGAGTTTTTTGGTCAATAAAGGCTGAAAATCCAATAATGAGCAACAAAATAACGTGAAACATCTGATAACGCACTCCTGTTTCAAAAGAAGTAATTGTTTTTTCAGAAACTATTTCTTTCAAACCGTGAGCACCGAATGCTCCTATTATAACTGTTAAGGCTCCCATAACAGCAGCCAATACAGTAATTTTTTTATTAAAATTCATCTCTAAAATATTTATTATTTAGTAAATTCGTAGGGTTATAATTTAGCATCAAATTTACGAAAACACATCCAATGAGAAACATATTAATTATAGGAGCAGGAAGATCAACAACGTCGTTAATACGATATCTTATTGAAAAGTCAAGCTCTGAAAATTTACATATTACCATTGGAGATATCTCTTTAGAATCTGCACAAAAACTGACTAAGAACCATCTTAACGCTAAAGGAATTTTGCTAGATGTTTTCAATGAAAAACAACGAGAAGAAGCAGTTAAAGCAGCTGATATTGTCATATCTATGTTACCTGCTCGATTTCACATAGAAGTAGCAAAAGATTGTATCACTTTTGGAAAAAACTTAGTTACAGCCTCCTACATAAGCGATGAAATGCAAGCCTTAAACAAAGAGGTTGTAAAAAAAGGATTGGTATTTATGAATGAAATAGGTGTAGATCCAGGAATCGATCATATGAGTGCCATGCAGGTAATTGACACTATCAGAGATAAAGGGGGAAAACTGATGTTATTTGAATCTTTTACCGGTGGATTAATAGCTCCAGAAAGCGATGATAATTTATGGAATTATAAATTTACCTGGAATCCTAGAAATGTTGTACTAGCTGGACAAGGAGGAGCTGCCGAATTTTTACAAGAAGGGCTTCATAAATATATTCCATACAACAGATTATTCCGTCGTACTGAGTTAATAAAAATTAAAGGTTATGGAGAGTTTGAGGTTTATGCTAACCGAAATTCTTTAAAATACCAAAAAGTCTATGGATTTAAAGATATTTTAACTTTGTACAGAGGCACCATCAGACGCGTTGGCTTTAGCCGCGCTTGGAATATTTTTGTGCAACTAGGGATGACTGATGATAGCTACACAATTCCTAATTCTGAAAACTTATCTTATCGAGAATATGTAAATTTATTTTTACCCTATTCGCCAACAGATTCAATAGAATTAAAGCTTCGCCATAATTTAAAAATAGATCAAGATGATCTGATATGGAAAAAACTTAGAGAAATAGATATTTTTAACAGTAAAAAATACTTAGAGATTAAAAATGCTACCCCCGCTCAAGCGCTTCAGAAAATTTTAATGGAAAAGTGGGCATTAGCTAAAGAAGATAAAGATATGATCGTAATGTATCATAAGTTTGGCTATGAGTTAAAAGGCAAAAATTATCAAATAGACAGTAGTATGGTTACTGTAGGGGAAGATCAAACCTATACTGCCATGTCAAAAACAGTAGGGTTACCAGTAGCTATAGCTGCTCTAAAAATTTTGAATAAAACAATTACTACTCCAGGAGTATTAAGGCCCATTGACAAAGAAGTTTATAAACCAATTTTGAAGGAATTAGAAACCTATGGGGTTCAGTTTAATGAAGAAAAAAAAGAGTATTTAGGATATAACCCTGACAACTTAGACTAAGTAACCTCTATTTTCTGCCTAAAAACATACTTATAAAATAAAGAAGTGTTGCTAGAGATCCCAATGCTGCTACTACATAGGTTCTTGCTGCCCATTTTAATGCATCTTTTGCTCCTGCATGTTCCTCTTGTGTTACCATATTTTTATTCTCTAACCAAGCCAATGCGCGATTACTAGCATCAAATTCTACTGGTAGAGTTATAAAAGTAAATAAAGTAGTTATCGCAAAAAGTACAATCCCAGCTAAAAACAACATTGAACCTAAGGCACTTCCTGAGTACATTAAAATCAATCCTGCCATAATTACAAAATTCGAAATTTTACTTGAAAATCCTACTGCTGGTACAATTTGTGAACGCAAGGTTAACCAGTTGTATGCTGTTGCATGTTGAACTGCATGACCGCATTCGTGAGCAGCTACCGCAGCAGCAGCAGCATTTCGTTGAGCGTACACGGCTTCACTTAAATTAACTGTTTTGTTAACTGGATTGTAATGATCTGTTAATTGACCTTTAGCTGAAACAACTTGAACATCAGTAATACCATTGTCTGAAAGCATTTTTTCAGCAATTTCTTTACCACTCAATCCATTCTTAAGTTTAATTTTCGAATATTTTTTAAACTTACTTTTTAGTTGGTTGCTAACATACATACTCACTAAAAAGATGATCCCTGCTAATAAATAATATCCTCCCATATTTCTTACCACTAAGTGGATTTAATTTGATTTATTTATTTTGATACTGCAAACACTATGCAAAATAATTTTCCCGAATAATTATACTAAATAAGTCGAAGATATACTTAAAAAGTTACCCTACTATATTTACTATCTTTCCAGGAACTACAATCACTTTCTTTGGGGTTCTTCCTTCCAAATAATGAATCGTTTTCTCGTGTGACATTACGACAGCCTCAATTTCATCTTTAGACATATCAATTGGAAGTTCTAGGGTAAATCGCATTTTTCCATTAAAAGAAATTGGATACTTTTTAATATCTTCTATTAAGTATTTTTCTTCAAATTTTGGAAATGGTGCTGTCGATATACTTTCTTTATTACCTAATTTACTCCACAGTTCTTCAGAAATATGAGGTGCATATGGTGATAATAATATCAGTAATGGCGCCAACACTTCTTTTGAATTGCATTTTTGAGTCCCCAGTTCATTTACAGCAATCATGAATGTAGACACTGAAGTATTAAAACTAAAATTTTCAATATCTTCAATTACTTTTTTAATGGTTTTATGTAGTATTTTCAAACTATCCTTAGACGCTGCTTGATCAGATACAAAGAAACTATCTTCTAATCCAGAATGAAATAACCTCCAAGTCTTTTTTAAAAAAGAATACACCCCAGTAATTCCAGCTGTACTCCAGGGCTTAGCTTGTTCTAAGGGTCCTAAAAACATTTCATACATCCGTAAAGTATCAGCTCCGTATTGTTCGCAAATATCATCTGGATTTACTACATTGTATTTTGATTTAGACATTTTCTCAACCTCTCTACTCACTTTAAAAGAACCATCTTCCTCAGTAATAAACTCAGCATCTTTAAAATCGGGTCGCCAGTTTTTAAATGCTACCATGTCTAATTCGTTAGAAGCATTAACAAAAGACACATCGGTATGAATTGGTTGGGTTTTTAAATTTCCTATTTGGCCAATAGAAACTAATTTATTTTCTGCTTCAACTCTGTGAACAAAAGCGCTTTCTCCCAGAATCATACCTTGATTAATCAATTTTTTAAAGGGCTCATCAACATTTAAAAAACCTCTATCTTTTAAAAACTTTACCCAAAATCGACTGTATAATAAATGTCCCGTTGCATGTTCGCTTCCTCCAATATATAAATCGACATTTTCCCAATAATCCATTGCTTCTTTTGATGAAAATTCGGCTTTATTTAAAGCATCCATGTAACGAAACATATACCAACTACTTCCTGCCCAACCTGGCATGGTATTTAATTCTAATGGAAATACCTTAAGATGATCAATAAGATCATTAGACACAATTTTATTTTCAGAAGCGTCCCAAGCCCAAATACTCGCTCGGCCAAGAGGTGGTTCACCAGACTCTGTTGGTAAATATTTTTCAATCTCGGGCAAACGAATTGGCAAAAACTTTTCATCTATTATTTGTGGTAATCCATCTTTATAATATACTGGAAAGGGTTCTCCCCAGTATCGCTGTCTCGAAAAAACCGCATCACGCAAACGATAATTAATTTCCTTTGTACCACAATATCTTTTCTCTAACTCTTGAATAACTTTGTTGGTTGCATCTAAATAAGAACAACCGTTTACGAAATCACTATTTGTGATTACTATACCCTCTTTTGAGGTATGAGCTTGTTCAGAGATATCAACATCTTCAAATATATTTTTGATTGGAATATCAAAGTGCTTTGCGAAATCCCAATCTCTTTGATCTCCGCACGGAACAGCCATAACAGCTCCTGTGCCATATCCAACCAAAACATAATCACCAATCCAAATAGGGATTAACTCTTTTGTTAACGGATGTTTAGCATAGGCTCCTGTAAAAACACCTGTGATATTTTTGACATCTGCCATTCGCTCTCGTTCACTTTTCTTTGCAGTTGTAGTGATGTACTTTTCCACCTCAATACGTTGTTCGGAAGTTGTAATTTTATCGACTAACTCATGTTCTGGAGCCAACGTTAAAAAAGTTACACCAAAAATAGTATCGGGTCTTGTAGTAAACGTTTTTATGGTTAATTCTTTAACTTCATCTTTATCGTCCAGCATCTTAAACTCAACAGCGGCACCAACTGATTTTCCAATCCAGTTACGCTGTGTCTCTTTTAAGGATTCGCTCCAGTCTAAGGTGTCTAATCCTTGTAAAAGTCGTTCTCCATAAACTGAAATACGCATACTCCATTGAGTCATTTTTTTCTTTAGTACGGGAAAACCACCTCGTTCAGAGACTCCACCTATAATTTCATCGTTAGCTAGTACAGTTCCGAGTTTTGGACACCAATTAACCTCCGTTTCTGCCAAGTATGTTAAACGGTAGTTTAATAATACTTTTTGTTTTTTTTCCTCAGAAAAATTATTCCAAATTTCTGCTGTAAAATTAGATTGATTCGGATCACATTTTGCATCTAAACCAATGTTACCTTCTTTTTCAAAAATATCAATTAGGTGGGTAATAGGAAACGCTTGTTCTTTTTGTTTACAATACCAAGACTCAAATAATTGAATAAAAATCCATTGCGTCCATCTGTAATATGTTGGATCCGAGGTTTGCACTTCTCGACTCCAATCAAAAGAAAAACCGATTTTATCTAATTGTTCTCTATAACGCAATATATTTTCTTTAGTTGTTTTTGCAGGATGTTGTCCTGTTTGTATCGCATACTGCTCGGCAGGAAGTCCAAAAGAATCGTAGCCTTGAGGGTGTAATACATTAAAACCTTGATGTCTTTTATAACGAGCGTAAATATCACTTGCTATATAACCTAATGGATGACCAACATGCAATCCAGCTCCGGATGGATAGGGGAACATATCTAAAACATAATATTTCGGTTTGTCGCTTTGGTTTTCTGCTTTAAATGTTTGGTTTTCTGCCCAAAACTTTTGCCATTTGGCTTCAATCTCGTTGAAATAATAATTGCTCATACGCATGAAAAATTAAAATGCTAGAATACAAAATAGCCTCAATCACATTTTAAATAAAATTTTTTAATAAATTATTTATGGATGCAAATTTAAGAGTATTGTGTGAAAGACAAAAGCTTAAACGTTTCTATTACGGAAACCAAAAAAAAGAAAAAGGAATAATTTATTATTTGAAACCATAATTTTTTTAAATTCAACCTAAATTTAATTGTATTTTTACCTCATTAATTAATTTTTTATGTCATCTTCATTTGAAAAATATCAAAAAAGAAGGTTAATTTCTTCTTACTTTTCTGTTGTAATTAGTGTTTCTCTCGTGTTATTTTTATTGGGATTATTAGGGCTTTTAGTTCTAAATTCTCAACGTGTTGGCGATTTTTTTAAAGAACAAATTGCAGTTACTATATTCTTAAAAAACGACGCTAAAGAGGTGGAAATTGCCCAGCTAAAACAAAGCTTAGCCCTTGCAGAATACACAAAATCCGCAGAATATGTATCAAAAGAACAAGCGGCCGAAGAACATAGTGAAACCATTGGAGAAAACTTCACTGACTATCTAGGCTATAATCCTTTACAAAATAGTATTGATGTTCACTTAATCGCAAAATTTGTAAGTCCAGCTATAATTGAAGAAATTACCTCTGAAATTAAAAATAAAAAATTTGTAGACGATGTAGTCTATGACCAACCTTTAATTGCTAAGTTATCCGAAAATGTTAAAAAAATTAGTTTTTGGGTACTGGTAGTCAGTAGTATTTTCCTGTTAATTGCTATTTTATTAATTAACAGTTCCATTCGTCTTTCTGTTTATGCGAAGCGATTTACCATAAAAACAATGCAGATGGTTGGAGCAACTAAATCGTTTATTAGGCGACCTTTCATATGGAGAAGCGTTCGACTGGGAATACTTGGTGCAACTATTGCCCTTATTGGCATGGGAATTGTTCTGTTTTATTTAGACCAAACATTTAAAGAACTAGAATTGTTGCAGGGTAAATTAATGCTGGTCGTTTTATTTGGTTTCATTTTTATAATGGGAATATTTATTTCGTGGGTTAGCACCTATTTTGCAACGCAACGATTTTTAAACTTAAGATCGGACGAATTATATTATTAATAGCTAAAAAAATCTACTAAGCAATTAAGGATAAAAACGATACTGTAAAATAAAAAAGTTAAATTGCACTGCTGTTATTTTTTTGCGAGAGTACTCACAAAATTAAGTCCGCAAAATCATCGTTTATTCAGTGTTTAAATACTAGCTAAAATGGGAGAACAAAAGAGAAAAGAGCAAACTAAAAAAAGTAATGAATTCATATTTCGAAAAAAAAACTATACGTTTATGATCATTGGTATTTCATTTATTGCTTTAGGATTTATATTAATGTCAGGAGGTGGTAGTGACAACCCAAATGTTTTCAATCCAGAAATTTATAATTGGAGACGTATTCGTTTAGCGCCAACACTTATTCTGATAGGTTTCGCTATTGAAATCTATGCGATTTTATTAAACCCAAATAAAGATTCTTAAATGGATAGTTTCGATGCTATCATTCTTGGCATTATTCAAGGATTCACTGAATTTCTTCCCGTGTCATCCAGTGGTCATTTGGAATTAGGGAAAGCTATTTTAGGAGACAAGTCTGTTCCAGAAGATAGTTTGTTATTTACCGTAGTCCTCCACTTTGCGACAGCTTTAAGTACCATAGTTATTTTCAGAAAAGATATTTGGAAAATCATTCGTAGTTTATTAAAATTTAATTGGAACGAAGAAACTGAATTTACAGTCAAAATTATCATTTCTATGATTCCTGCAGTAATAATTGGCTTGTTATTTGAAACACAATTAGAATCTTTTTTTGGTGGTAATATTGCTTTTGTAGGAACAATGTTACTAATTACCGCTCTTTTATTATGGTTAGCAGATCGATCTAAAATAACAGAAAAAAAAGTGTCCTATTCCAATGCGTTTATAATTGGTATTGCCCAAGCGATTGCAATGCTTCCGGGAATATCAAGAAGTGGAGCTACCATTTCAACTTCTGTTTTATTAGGCAATGATAAAAGTAAAGCAGCACGTTTTTCTTTTTTAATGGTTATTCCTCTAATTTTTGGGAAGATTATAAAAGATCTGCTGGGGGGTGAATTATTTATAGAGACTATTGATATAACTTCACTTACACTCGGATTTATAGCGGCTTTTATAAGTGGGTTAATCGCTTGTACATGGATGATAAAATTAGTACGTCAAAGTAAATTGACTTACTTTTCAATTTACTGTATAATCGTTGGTCTAATAGCAATATTTACAGGTTTATAATGTTTGGTATGGAAACTTTAGATGCTTACCAAGAAGGAAGGGTGCTATTAATTGACAAGCCGTTAAATTGGACTTCTTTTCAAGTAGTTAATAAAATTAGATGGCTCATTAAACAGCAATTCAATATTAAAAAAATTAAAGTTGGTCATGCTGGTACATTAGATCCTTTAGCAACCGGTTTATTAATCTTATGTACTGGTAAGTTCACAAAAAAAATAGAAACCTATCAAGCACAAGTAAAAGAATATACGGGTACTATCACACTAGGGGCTACCACACCAAGCTACGATTTAGAATCAGAAATAGATCAAAAATTCGATATTTCAGAAATTTCTGAAGCGGATATTTTAAAAAATACCCAACAATTTCTTGGCAAAATACAACAACAACCACCTATCTTTTCAGCGTTAAAACAAAACGGAAAACGCCTTTATGAGTATGCCAGAGAGGGATCTAAAATTGAGATTCCCTCAAGACCTGTGACTATCACCGAGTTTAAAATTACTAAAATTAAACTTCCATGTATTGAATTTAGAATTGTCTGTGGAAAAGGAACCTATATTCGATCGCTGGCTCATGATTTTGGAAAGTCATTAAATAATGGTGCTCATCTTTCAAGTCTAAGAAGAACAAAAATTGGTGAATTTAGGGTCGAAGATGCTATAAGTGTTTTAGAGTTTGAGAGGCTTTTCAAAAATTAATATGAAAAATAGATGTTCTTGGTGTGGAAATGACCCCTTATATATTAGTTATCACGACGAGGAATGGGGGGTTCCATTATATGATGATCAAGCATTATTTGAGTGTCTAATTTTAGAAACTTTTCAAGCTGGTTTGAGTTGGATTACCGTCCTTAAAAAAAGAAAAAACTTTAGAGTTGCTTTTGATCATTTTGATTATCTTAAAATAGCCACTTATGATGAAAAAAAAATAGAATCGCTACTGCAAAATTCTGGTATTATTAGAAATAAATTAAAAATACTTTCAGCGATTAGCAATGCAAAATGTTTTATGGAAATTCAAAATGAATTTGGCAGTTTCAGAAAATATATTTGGGGGTTTGTCAATGAAAATTCGATAAAAAATAATTTTAAAACAACCTCAGAATATCCAATAAAAACCTCGCTGAGCGAAACTATCAGTAAAGATTTAAAAAACAGAGGTTTTAAATTTGTGGGAGCTACCGTTGTCTATGCCTTTATGCAAGCTTCAGGTATGGTTAATGACCATTTAGAAAGTTGTTTTAGATATCTTGACACACCAAATTCAAAATCAATATCTGGCGATTTATGACAACTATCTTATTTTTTTATAAATTTTGAATTTACAACACCACAATTTTGGCTATATCCTCTTAAATAATAGTTGCCAGGGCAATAGTTATCAATATTCAAAGAATAAAAGTTAGTATTTAAATCTTTTTCAAAAATTAGTTGGCCTGAATACTCAATTTTAGAGTTTAATTATTTTTTTTGTCACCTTGCCAAAGTCACCTTCAAAAGTTACTAATAGCGTTCCTTCCCATTCTTTATTTAAGTCAAGCGTTAGTATTCCGTTAGCCTCAACAATGGTGGTAGTGTTCAATTTTTGTCCAAAAATATTATATATCGAAACCTCAACTGCTCCTTCAATCTGATTTAGTTTAAAAGATACCACTTCGCTAGTTGGGTTTGGATAAGGTGCTGAAATGTTATTGTCAGCCCATTCTTCGTTAGAAAGATTGGCAACTGTAAAAGTCCAAAAACCCTCAGGAGCTACCAAAGGTCTTGATAATGATTTTCCTGAATTTGCTTCAGCTTCAATATAGTATTCAATACTCTCCGAACCAGATGGTATCATTAAATCTGCCGACCAATTATCATCATTTATTATAGTCATTGATAACTGATTAAATTCTGATTCTCCTTCTTCTCTCCAATAAACAGTAGCATTATTAATTCCAGAAACATGCTTTATCATAGCAGTTATAGACACATTAGTATTGCCTGTAGGTACTTCGTTAATTGGTTGATGAACTATCCAAAGAGGTTCGTCTACCCCAATAGTGTGAGTAATACAATGTATGGCTCCTAAACTTGCTATAAGAGGTTCGTTAGAATTATCTACATCAATTCCTACATATCCTTCATTACTATTTGTAATGCCTGTCCAAGTTGCTACTGTTCCAGAAGCTGTTGTATTATTTAAATCATTTGTATCTGATAAAGCTAATACGTTGTTACCATTTGAAGTACCATTAATAGAGAACTCAGAATAAGTATTCAAGAAAGTTCTTGAAGTACCAATTAATCTTCTACCATCAATATCAGCTCCTGCTGTTCTTACAGGTAACATAAATCTGTGTGAAATACCCTGTGCTGAATCTGCATTTAAACCTACTCCAGCTTCATTCCACCAGTCATCTGATAATACTGCTCCATTTTGAATAATCTGAATTTGTACATCCGCATTACCAAAGTTTACAATACCATCATATACTTCATCTCCACCATCAAATATGATAGAACCATCATATAAGTGTTCTGATGCTGTTGCATCAATATTATAATTACCCTTTAAGGTAATAATGTTATCGGTTGATCTTGCAGATGGATCTTCATCTGTAATATCTAACTCATCATCTCCTGAAGAAGACGCGTCATCCGCTAAATCTTGAAGCCATCTGTGAAACTCAATCACTGTTGCGTACGTTGCCGCTCCATTGTGATCTGCCCCAATATATCTAATGTCTCCAGTGGACCTTGTTACCGTCCAATCTGCTGCTACTATTGCCATTTGTTAATTGTTTTTTTTGTTATTAAAAATTTAAATTACTGTCACTGATAAAATTGTACTATCAGTGTTTGATGAGTCATCACCTACTTGTAAAGTTATATCACAGCTCCCTGTTCCTTCTGCTATAAATCTACTATTTTTTCCGTTTTGTAATATATCATACCATGTTAATCCTACAACATTAGATATAGTCATTGAATAATCACAAAGTGTACCTAAGTTACTATAACTAAGAGTGAGAGGATCTAGTATTAAAGGTACATTCTCTAATATTGTTGCTGTTGTTCCTTGAACATACTCTGCGTGGATATCACTCCCTTGTACTTGAATATCTATCTGTGCCATTAGCAAATACTTCCATCATTGAATCTAGTAAATGTAAAACTAGTCGCTGCTGTTGTTGTTATGTTGGTTAATAATATTGTTACTGAATTGAATTGTAATTCTACTCCACTATTCTCTATACATATTACTAAGTTATTTAACTGCGTAGTAACATAGTTAGTATCAAATATGTAGTTAGGATCATCATTAGTTATTAAGTAAGTTCCTACAGAAGCAGTTACTTCCACATGAAAAGTATCCCCAATATCAAAATTAGCATATTTTATATTCCAGATAGTTTTACAACTATTGGATTGCTCACTAGTAACATTACCAGTTACTTGATTAGAAGAATCTTCATTTACTGTTAAGCTCATTTTAGCCATTATGATGTGTATTGTCCAGACCCTGAATCTTTAATTTGAAAATCAAAGTCTACATTATAGGTGTTAGAATTTAAACCATTTGGAACATAAGTAAGTAAACCTAAATCTATATCTGTAAATAATATTTCTTCATTTATTACCACGTCTACTCCATTATTTTTTAATACTCCTTCAGTAGGTAATGTTAAAATCTGCAAGCACTCTGCTGAATCACCCTCTGGATCACTATATACAGGAGTAGTTTCTGTTGTAAAATTAGCTGAAGTAAATACAATAGATACTCCATACTCAGTAGTTAAAGAGTTATCTCCAACTGCACTCGGAGGGTCATTGCCTTCTTCATCTATAGTTAGGTATACATTACCTGTTAATCCTCCAAAGGTTAAAGAGCCTTCATCCTTTACATCAAATGAAAATGTATCAGAGTATGCATTTGAAGTAGTTGTATCAGCTTGATACTGAAATAAACTAGCATCTATATTAACTACTAGGATCTCTTCATTTAATACAACACTAAAATCACTCATCTATTTCCCCTTAAATTGATGGTCGGATCACTAGAATGATCCGGGATTTACGGACGACAGAACTGTTCGAATACGTAACCGTGATCCAGACAACCGGCACTTTATCCGTCGCATCGTAAATCATGTCTTCAATACCA